>ERZ808275.535-NODE-535-length-14558-cov-2.905882_pt1 | contig 14558 bp, 6 predicted proteins | sample MGYA00520894_ERZ808275 | MGnify/ENA primary metagenome ERZ808275 (study PRJEB31516, sample SAMN03275598) | gut metagenome | biome: mammalia-associated habitat; material: feces | host: Papio cynocephalus | place: Kenya | collected 2012-08-03 ...
AACCAAAGTTCCGCCGTAAACTGGCGTTGGCGTCAAAATGGTGACGTGACAGAAATACCACGCGCCCTCTACAACTATGGCTACAACTGGCTTGGTAGTGACCGCTATGTAGAGGATGCTTCATTCTTACGCCTCAGCTACATCAGTTTGAGTTACACGGTACCACAGAAGATTCTAAAGACCATCGGTCTCAACACTTTACGTTTCGACCTTAGTGGTCAGAACATCTTCGTATGGAGCCATTATAGCGGTGTAGATCCAGAGCACGCAAACAATGGATGGAACTTTGCTTCAGACAATTCACAGACACCACGAAGCAAGTCATTTACACTCCGCGTCAGAATCGGAATATAATCCAACATAAAAAGAGACAAACAATGAAGAATAAAACAAAAAATATCATCAAGAGCTTTGCAATAGCAACCTTCGGATTGTTGTCACTCAGCTCATGCAACGACTTTCTGACCATCTATCCAACCGACAAGACCATCGGTGAGAATTTCTGGCAGAACAAAGATGATGTTGACCAGATGGTAACTGGTGCCTACACCGCCATGATAGACGGTGGCATCATCGAACGAATGATCATGTGGGGCGACTATCGTTCTGACGAGTTGATGAAGCACCCTTCCCTCGTTAATACAGAACTAGACAACATTACCAATGTCGATCTCTACCCTAGCAGTGGCTACAACTCATGGGCAACGTTCTACAATGTCATCAACACCTGCAACTTGGTCATGAACCATGCCCCAGAAGTCATGGAAAAAGACCCAGACTTCACGGAAGGCGACTATCAGACAGCCCGCGCACAAATGTTGGGCCTGCGAGCACTCTGCCACTTCTATTTGGTACGTGCATTCCGTGACGTCCCATACGTGACAAAATCTTATGAGAATACTGACGATATGACGTTGGATGGTCAGCTTCCGCCAGACTCCACCCTTCAACTCTGCATCAATGATTTGGAAGAGGCTGTACAAGGATGTTACAAATATGGCATATTTACCCAAAGCGATTGGCGTTCCGTAGGCTTCCTCAGCAAAGACGCCATCAATGCCATCCTAGCAGACGTATATCTATGGAGAGCTTCCCTCTGGAGCGGCACCGATGCCAGCAAGAGCAAAGAATATTATCAAAAGTGTATAGATTATGTTGATAAAGTTGTAGCATCACGCAACAACTACTACGAGGAAAACATCAAAGGCACAAGCGACGAGAACTATTACCTCACAAGCAAGGGGCAATACCACTTGTACAGAGGTAATTTAGCCAACTACCTGAACTTTGTGAGAGGAAACTCTTCAGAAAGCATATTGGAATTGCAATTTGACGGAGAAAAGAACAGTAACACCCTGCTCTGCAACTGCTATTACAAGCACAATAAAGATGCGGCATTTGGCAGAATGGTAGGAACAACAAAAGTGGGAGCTGCATTAAGCGAGAATCCGACACCTGCGTCATCCAGTGCTTCTACAGCCGCCTTTTTCCAATCAGCAAATGACTATCGTTTCTACGACTCCAGCTATGGTGTCAATGACGATAGCTACTCTGCATATGAAATCAAAAAGATGATATATACAGGTAGCACCTATTCAAACATACCGACTTCGAAAAGAGGTTCTACTTATATTCAAACTCGCTCCTATGACAATTTCGCACAGAACTGGATTATCTACAGAATCTCAGACCTCATGCTGATGAAGGCCGAAGCACAGATTCAATTGGCTGGCACAGACACAAAGCAATACGCAAATCCATTCTCGCTGATTCAAGCTGTCAACAAGCGCTCCATCGACACGAACACCCCATCTGACACCTTAGTGTATGCAGATAACTATAACAAGCAAGAAAAGATAGAACTTCTCTGCTTGCAAGAAAGAGGTCGTGAGCTTTGCTTTGAGGGCAAGCGTTGGTTTGACTTGGTACGTTACTGTTATCGCCATATGACGGGGGTAGATCCTACAAAGACCTTGTATGAGATAGACCCTAACGGCAGCCTCTTCCCTTCCCTCGACAAGGCAGACAACCAGTTTAAGTCCATCATCGGAACAAAATATGGGACAAACCTATATAAGTTCAAAAATGAAGGACAGCTTTATTGGCCTATCCTTACTTCGGAGACCAAAAACAACAAGTTGATCCACCAAAATCCTGTTTGGGTAGAAACCCAATCATCGGAGAGAAATCAAGAATAATAGATAAAACAAACAAATAAAAATAAGTATAGCTTTATGACAAAGTTCATTCATAAGATAGGCGTTTTGATGGCTGGTGTAACACTTGGTGTTTCCACCTTCACATCATGCTCCGAGCAGATAGATGACAGCAACCTCTATACTTTTACAGGCGAAACCGTCATCGACTACTTGAGGAGCGACTCAACCCTTTCAGACATCGCCAAGATATCTGACTATGCAGGAATGTCAGACCGCTTGTCGGCATACGGAACATACACCTGCTTTGCTCCAACCAATAAAGCAGTAGAGAAATACGTCCAATCATTATATGACGATGCAAAAAATGCCAACCATCACGCTCTATATGCTGGTACTGTTGATCATGCCATCGACCGACTTTGGAAATCGGAGAAGCGTGACTCTCTTTGCAAGGATATCATAGAGGCACACGTTTGCGGTCAGAAAAAGACGAGCAACGACTTGGCCACAGGTGCCGACATCACCATGATGGGTGGTAACACCCAGACACCAAAACGTGTAGGAGACAGCATCTGCATTGATGGCACCGTAACTCTTATCGCCAGAGATCACGAGGTAGAAAACGGTGTGGTTCACACCATCGACAACTTATTCTATCGTTCCACCAACTATGTCATCGACGAGATGGAAAATATGGGCGTTTACGGCATCTGGTGCGATGCTCTAAAGGCGACGGGGCTAGATGAAATCATGAAAGAGACAAAACGTGACAAGGGTATCTCATGGTTTACCATTGATCCAGAAGCCAAGTATCCTTTTGCCGAGTATCCTACCACCTGCAAAGTAGGTTTCACCGTGTTTGCAGAGCCAGACGAGGTACTAAAGAACAAGGGCATCAACAACTTACAAGATTTAGCAGAAAAAGCTAAAGAGTGGTATCAGGGCTGTGCTGCATGGTATGATTACGTCAACGACAATGGCATACAAATTAGCACGGGTACCGATTACACCAACCAGTGGAATACACTCAATATGTTCCTTCGCTACCACATCTTGAAATATGCGCTTTCGAGAGACAAATTGGTTTACAGCTACAATGAGTTGGAAGAGTTGGACGTATATGAGTATGTGCGCACACTGCTACCTCATACCATGCTTAAGTTGACAGGCGTGAAGAGCTACGGTTCTGTCAGTTCCATTTGGATTAATCGAGAGTTAAATACACCTACTTTGACCGATGTTCCTGGTAACAATATGTACAAAGACCCATCCAGTGCTTACCAAAGAGCCAATGCCGTAACATATTCAGGCATTCAGGTAGGAGGAAAAGACATAGAGTCGCGCCAGGCATCCAATGGTTACATTCACCCTATCAGCGATGTACTTACCTACAACACCAACGTACCTAACAAGGTGTTGAACGAGCGTATGCGCATTGACTTCATGGCTTTGCTAGATGAAAGTATGACCAACAACTTCAGAGGTTACTCATTCTCTGACCTTTCATCTAGATTCGGGCGTAACGACAAACAAATCGGAGCAGTAAGATTCCCAGAAGGCTACTTTGAGAACATGGTAATCTACAATGGAGAGTCCTCACGTGTGTATTACCTTGTTAAAGACGAGACTAAGACAGGAAACAATGGGTTCAATCCAGGTTGGGATTGCTGGCTGGACTACCAAGGTGACGAGCTATTTGTTAGAGGAGCCTACGACTTCGCAGTCAAATTGCCGCCTGTACCAAAAGACGGTATGTACGAATTGAGATTTGGCTATGTAGAGACAGGTAAGCGTACTATGGTGCAGTTCTCATTGGGACACTCTTCTGACCGTTCACAAATGACCCCATGTGACATCCCACTTGATCAGCGAATGCTAATCACATCCACCACTATCGGCTATACAGACCCTAACCTAGAGACATCAGATTATGGGGCTGCAACCGACAGAGCTATGCACAACCGCGGTTGGATGCGTGGTCCAAACTACTTCAGCAACTTCAAGAAGGGTGAGCAAGGTACAGCACGTACAAACATTACAAGACAACCACACATTCGTCGTGTCGTTACCAAGCAATACTTTAGACAAGGACAAGATACCTGGTTCCGTTGCAAGACTGCCATGCCTGAGGACACAGAAGCAGAGTTTGAGCTAGACTACATAGAATTGGTTCCAGTCAATGTATATAACAACCCAGAACTTACAGAAGATGTATTCTAAAAAGTAACCCTATATAGAATTACGAAACAATGAAAATAAAATATATATTTATGACAGCAGTTGCAGCTTTGGGATTCCAAAGCTGCACGGATTGGGATGACCATTACAACGTAGCCACAGACCCTGGCAACACTGCCGACCAAACCATTTGGGAGCAAATCAACAGCAACCCAAAGTTGAGCCATTTTGCAACTCTTTTGCAAAAAGTAGGTTACGACAAAGTTCTCTCTGACAATCAGAGTTATACTGTATGGGCACCCAACAATGACACATACGACTTCGAGAAATACAATGCCATGAGCGACAGTTTGCTAAAAGCAGAGTTTCTCAACAACCACATTGCGCGCGGTTACCATAGAGCTGTAGGCACTATCGAAGAGCGTGTCCATTTACTCAACAAGAAAGTAATGGACTTCACTGGGAACGGAATCTATACCCTGGGAAGCCAAAGTATAGAAACAGCCAATATTCTTTCTAAGAATGGAATCGTTCATTTAATGAAAGACTACATGGACTTCCGCCCTAATTTTTATGAGTCATTCTTGCGTAACGAGAACACAAGCCAGTTGGCAAAATTGTTCCTCGGAGCGATGAAGAAAGAAATAGACAAGACTAACAGTATTGAAGGTCCGATGAAGGATGGAGAAATCACCTACCTCGACACCGTTTATGTAGAAAGCAATAAGATGTTCAGCAACATCAATGCTATCCTTGATGCAGAAGACAGTACCTACACCATGATAGTACCTACGGACAAGGCGTGGGAAACAAGTTATGCAAAAGTGAAATCATACTACAAATTTCCTAAGTCCATCCAGCCATTTACAGTGGAAAACGATGAGAAGACTGGTGAATTAAAATACACTAGAGCATCGGTCACTACATTGAACGCAGATAGTTTGACAAAGCTCTATGCACAGAGCGCACTGTTAGAGCCATTGGTTTTCAGTCATACAGTGAACAAAGTGTTCCAAAACAAAGACATTCCTAATGCAAGCACAGACTCGATAAAAAGCACAACGGGCGACATCATCTGCAATACGTTGAATTACCAAAGCAGCAACAGCCGATTGGTAAACGACGCCGCAGACCTGTTCGTGAATTGCCAAAAGCAGAAAATGAGCAACGGAAACGCTTGGATTACAGATACTATCCGCTTGAAGCCATGGGATAGTTGGTGTCCAGTCATCCACCTCAGGGCACAAAACGGCTCATATCAAGCTGGCACTGACAAGGTTTCATTGGCACAAAACGTAAGGGTCAGCAGCGACAACCGAAATCCGAACGTCGAAGGTTCCATGCACTCAACATCATTCTATGAAGTTACATCCAACCTTGGAGCAACCCCTGAGACATACTTCTATGTACCAGCCATGTGGTCAACACCTTATGCGGTATATCTTACTATGGTGCCTGCCAACATCACTGATGAAGAAGCAGAGGTAAAGACCCAAAAGTTCCAAATACGTTCCTTCCAGAACGATGAGAATGGTGGTACTTACAATACATTTGCTCCAACCCCATTGAAGAAAGACTTCAATACGACAACCAACTATGCGACCGTCACTTTCGATTTCGGCACCCAAGAAAGTTCAAGGATTGTAACCAAATTCATGGGCGTATTCACCCCAGCATTCTGTTATAGAAACCTGAGTAACTTCTCGGATCCTGTACCACTCCCAGTGTTCAACATCCGAAGTGGCGACAGAGCTGTCAGAAACCAAAGTTCCGTACTCCGAATCGCATCTATCACATTGGTTCCTATGGAAGCCGTAAAATACTATCAGGCACAAAAAGCCCTGAATGGAGATAGTGGTGAAGAATACCAAAATGAAATGCCAGAAATCTTCTGGGATCTCAACTCTTACACCTATTAATATAACGAACTCAACATTTGAAGACAATGACAAATTTCAGAATATTGGCTATAATGGGCTTGATGGCACTAACTGCAGAGGTCAACGCCCAAGAAACGGCCGACAACGCCGAAAGCAAGACAAAGACCGCGGTAGCTAAGAAATTACCAACTTACGCCATGAAGGAAGTCTCAGGTACAATCTATGATGCTGCGACCAACAAACCTCTCATGGGTGTACAGATACAAGCGCTCGGAAATGCTAACTATGCCGCCATGACCGATGAGGATGGTACCTTCACTATTAAGGTGCCAAACTTCACGACATCCTTGTTTCTCCATACTTCCCAGTATGCAAGCTTGCAAGTTTCCATTGCCGGTCTTAACAATATCAAGGTGAAAATGCTCAGCGACAAGTTCAAAGAGATGTACACCAACAAGACACCACTGGGGGGAGAGACCAACATCAAGTCAAACATAACCACACAGACAACCATAGAAGACGTACTTAGCGAGCAGTTGGGCAGCGACATCCGCACCATTAAACGTTCTGGAGCGCCAGGTATTGGTTCTTCCATGTTCATACGTGGTTTGAATTCCTTGAACTCAAATGCCCAGCCATTAATTGTCTTAGACGGTGTACCTATGGACATGCAATATGATGGAACCTCGCTCCAAACAGGTATGTTCAACAACCAATTGCTGAATATCAATCCTGCTGACATCGAGAAGGTAACCGTGTTAAAGAACGGAACTGCTATCTATGGTGCCAAGGGAGCCAATGGCGTAATCGTCATTGACACACGCCGCGGCCGCACGATTGCAACAAGAATCGATGCCAATATCGGTGTAGGTGTCAACTTAGTGCCACGCCTTCCTAAGGTAATGGATGCTAACCAATACATGAACTATGCCACGGAAATGCTCGGTACTTATCCAAACATAGACAAGGTTTTGGAAAAAGGTACACTCAATTTCTTGACAACAGACCCAAACAACTATTATTATAACACCTATCATAATAATACTGATTGGAGCAAGGAAGTATATGAAACCGCGTTGACCCAGAACTACAGCCTCAACGTTATGGGTGGTGATGAAGTAGGTATGTACAACCTCTCCTTGGGTTATACCGATGGGCAAAGCACCGTGAAGAAGAACGGATTCAATCGTGTAAACATTCGTTTCAATAGCGACCTGAGCATCATCAAGAATCTTTTCTCCACACAATTTGACATTGATTACGTAAAATTGAGTAGAGATGTTTTCGACGATGGAGCCCCTAGTGACTTCAGCAAAGGTACCGTTACATCGCCAACCCTTTTGGCTTTAATCAAGTCACCGTTCCTAAGTCCATACGTATATAACAATACTACTCACAAGTTATCTTCCACCCTGGCGGAAGCAGACGATTTCTTGACACCATTGGATGCCAATCTCTCGCTTGCCAACCCTACTGCCTTGTTGGAAAATGGAAGCGGAAACAACAAGAACCGCATGGAAACCTCCATGTTCCATATCCGCTTGGCACCAAAGTTTGAGTTTGGAAAAGACTGGACATTGAGAGAGAACATCAACTACACGTTGAATCGCAACTCTCAGCGTTACTATCGCCCGAAAGGTGGTGTACCTACCTACTACGTAGAAGGTCTGGGTAGAGTTCAAACGCAATCGGCATCTCTCTTTGCAAAAGAAGAGACCGTGATGAGTGACACCCGTTTAGACTACAAGCATATATTTGGGGCACACGACATCCATGCCATGGGAGGTTTCAGATACCTCACATACAACTATGACATGAATAATCCTACAGGTCAGTATCAGACTGCAGGAAACGACAAGTTGCCAAACATCTCCAATACCATGGACTTCAAGGATGCAACAGGTCTTGACTACAAGAATACCTCTCTAACATGGTACGCACAAGCAGACTACAACTATCGCAATCGTTATTTCTTGCAGTTGGCAGCCTCCATGGAAAGCAGCAGTACCTTTGGCAAGAAGGCAACGAGTCTAAGAATTGGCGATGTGGCATGGGGATTTTTCCCTAGCATCCAGGCAGGTTGGGTAGTCACCAATGAAGATTGGTGTCCAAAGACAAGCGGTTTCAATTATTTGCGTTTCAACGCAGGGTATGAAGTGACTGGTAACGACAACATCAACAACAAGGCAGCAAGAACATCGTTCGAAGTGTTAAAGTTCTTGCATAACTCCATCCCTGCCGTACAGCTCAACAATATCGGTAACGAGAACGTAACTTATGAGAAGACACGCCGCTTCTTCATGGGCTTTGACAGCCAATGGCTCAACAACCGCCTGGGAGTAGATTTCACGTTCTTTTTCAACCACACCACCAACCTTCTGACTTTGAAGGATTTCACTACCCCTGTAGGTGGCGTAAAGAGCTATTGGAGCAATGAGGGTAGCTTGGACAATAAGGGTGTAGAAGTACACATCACAGGAAAGCCTATTGTAAGTCGCAAGTTCACATTAGAATTAGGAGCCAACATCGGTCACTACCTGAATGTCATCAAGTCGCTTCCTAACGACAAGTACGTAGCAGTAGGCGGCAATGCCCATGGAGCCATCGGTTACACCTCCAGTATCTACGGTGACAATAACATCGCCACACTCATCAATCAGAGTGCAGGAGTATTCTATGGCTACAAGACAGCAGGTGTATTCTCTACCGACGCCGAAGCCAAGGCTGCTGGCAAGAATGGCTATCTGTACCAAGTGGATGAGACGGGCGCAAAGCAATACTTCAAGGCTGGTGATATGCACTTTGTTGACCTTGACGGCGATGGTGTTATCTCAGAAAATGACAAGACCATCATTGGAGACCCAAATCCAGATTTGTACGGTAACTTTTTTGCACGTGCTACATGGGGTAACTTGAGCATCTCCGCCATATTTGGTTATTCCATCGGCAACGACATCTTCAACTATCAGCGCAGCGTCATCGAAAGCGGTAAAAATTTCTACAACCAGAGCACCAACATGGTGAATCGCTGGAGAGAAGAAGGACAAGTAACTAGCGTACCACGCATCTCCTACTCTGACGAAATGGGTAACTCACGTTTCAGCGACCGATGGATTGAGGATGGCAGTTTCTTGAAGCTTCGATCACTCAATATCAACTACAAGGTACCTGTGAACCTGTCATGGCTTCAAGGTCTTCAAGTTTGGGCAGAGGCAAACAACCTCTTCACCATTACTAAGTACCTAGGCGGTGACCCTGAGATGTCAGCATCCAATGCAGTATTATACCAAGGAATCGATACAGGTTGTGTCTCACAAGGTCGCACCTTTACGGTCGGCATCAAGCTCAACCTCTAATCATAGTACACAACAATCACAAAGTATCATAAAATGAACAAATTCAAATATTTCATGGCAGCCATGGCTGCTGCCATCACTCTCAATTCATGCAGTGATATGTTTGATGATGGATCCAACCGTTACATCACCAATCCAAAACTTGACGAAAAGGTGGACTCCATATTCTATCTCAACGGCATCTTGAAGGGTGTACAACAAGTTATCGACCAAAATGTGCTTGTCAATGAGCTACGTGGTGACTTGTTGACAACCACCAAGCATGCATCCACCGACTTGCAGAAATTAGAGAAGTTCGATTATTCTGGCACTAACAAGTACGACTCTGCATACGTTTACTATCGCATCGTCAACAACTGCAATTATTATATTGCACATAGAGACACAACCCTCATCACAGGTTCTAGCGAAGTTGCCATGAAAGAGTACGCAGAAGCTAAAGCCATCCGTGCTTGGGCATACCTCCAACTTACCCACAACTACGGAAAGGTACCTTTCTATACAAAACCTCTGACAGACATTTCCAGCATCGAGAATGCGGCAAACTCGGAAAAGAAGGACATCAATGCCATCGTAGCAGAATTAGCTCCAGACCTAGAGCAATACGTGAACTTACCTGTTCCTAACTGGGGAGAGGAACTAAATATAGGCAAGCCAGACAATTCCACAGCAGACAAGGTCGTAAATACGGTAAAGATGATGATTCCTGTCAGATTGATTCTAGCCGATATGTACTTGGAAGTAGGAAATTACCCTAAGGCAGTAGAGCATTATTTTAACTATCTGAAGCATAACAAGCTTTACGTCAAAAATTGGCAAGCCAGCATTCTGAACAATTACAACTATTCTAATTTCCCTAACACGTTGAAGACAGGACTCACTGCATGGGGAGATAAAAATAATAATAGTTGGAATCAGTACAATTCGGGAACTTGGAACAACATCTTTCTGAGCGATGCTGAAACACAGACATACGTAGCTATGGCCACCAACAAGCTACGTGGCGAGATTACCGCGCTACCAGGTCTGTTCGGCTATACCTATTACACAACAACAGATTCAAAGACGTTAGACCAAAACATCTCTTTGGAAGCATCCAGCGCCTTCTTGAACTTGTCTGAGAACCAAGACTATTATTATGCAAATGGAACTAGTACAGGTTCTGCTTTGAAGGATTTGACCTTTGCCAAGGCTACCATCGGCGATATGCGCTACTGCGAAAGTTACAGTTTGTACAAGCTTTCAACCCAAGTAGATTTGGTCAAGGTTATCACCAAGTACCGCAATGCAAACATACCTTTGTACAGAACCGCTGGAATCTATCTCAAGTTAGCAGAAGCGGTCAATCGCATGGGGCATCCTGATGTAGCTTTCGCTGTATTGAAAGATGGTTGGAATCATAAACTAGAGCAAGATACAACATACATGACCAAGGAAGGTATTGAATTTCTCAAGACCACTATGCCTTTCTTGACTGACGAGAATCGTGTCATCTTCAATGACGAAATTGATACACACAATTATTCGTTGGGTAACCAAGCCATCCACTCGCGTGGTGCAGGTTTCACGATGTCCAATGGTTCTGGATACCAATATCAAAACGAGATCAACAAGAAATTGGCAGCACTTGGGCATACTTACCCTGCTAATGCCACAGCAGAGGATAGCTTAAAGATTAATCAAGACTGTGTAGAAGATCTCCTTTGCGACGAGATGGCACTAGAACTTGCATGGGAAGGCTCACGCTACAGTGACCTTTGCCGCATCGCACGCCACAAGAACGCAAGCAGCCCATGGGGTTCAAACTATGGTTCTCTCTGGCTTCGCAACAAGTTAGCATTCAAGAAAATCAGCGTCGATCTCAGTGATCCAAACAACTGGTTTATGCCATTCAAATAAACAAACGCATATCAAGAAGAATCTTAATATGCCATATACCCAAATAAACGGGGTGTTTCTTTAAGAGAAACACCCCATTCGTTTTTTCTATTGAGCAACTTTCTTTCGTTTTCTATTGAGCAACTTTCCGCACCGTCACACTTCCATCATTACGGGTAGTCTTCACTACATATATTCCATTTCCAAAATCAGAATGACGACGAACACCATCCAAGGAGAACATCTCCATCTTTTCCGTGTTCCTATCCAAAGGAGAAGTTGAAGCCGTAGAGATTCCCGTAGGAGTTTTTCCATCAGCTAACAAAGCAATATCTTCCGCCGACAATGCGTAGCTATAAATACGGAAGTCATCGATGTTTCCTTGAAAGAGAGGATCTGCGGCAAACTGACTTCTGCCGATATAACAACGACTTGGTACAAACAAAGACGGACGAGGAGACATTTGGCTTGAACCGACTTGCTTACCATCTACATACAAGAACACACCATCTGAGCCCAAAGTCACTGCAACATGATGCCAACCAGAAGAGAGTTTAGAGGCTGATAAGATTTGTTCCACTCCTTCATACTTGATAACAAAGCGCATTTGGTTTCCATTGCTTGGTGTAAGAAACATATACTCCTCAGTGCCATTACCGAAGTCAAATATGCGAGTCCAACTTGAAGTTGTATTCTTCCAGTTGACCCAAGTAGCAATGGTCATTTCCTCCAGTCCTGCCACCTGTGAAGGTATCTGTAAGAAGGTATTTGTTCCATTTAAGACTAAGCTGTTTTTACCAGACTTGACAAGAGTACCATCATAAGTGGCAGTTCCCCCTATTACAGCATCCATCTCATTGAGTGTTGCATCCTGTGTATTACCCTCCATTTCATACTGCGCAAGAAGAGTATGTGTCAAAGGCAATTCTACTGTGGCTGTCACCTCTGGAACCCTATTGGTACCCTTAGAGAAATTACACGAATAGTCCATAGCCTGCACCTTATATATATATTTCTCGCCCATCTCACAGGAGTTGTCGACAAAATTCGTACCTTTAACCTGACGACCTACAACCTGCCATTGAGGTTCTGCATCCTCAGCATTAGCACGAAGAATGCGATAACTATCCAGGTCTTTATCCGTATTGGCATTCCATTGCAACAAAACAGAAGCAGACTGCGCCTCAGCCGTCAAACCTTGCGGTACATTAGGAGACCTGGTATCAAACGAGCTGATATCACCAGGCAACTTATCTAGAGGCAAAATACGCCAACGCTGATAGTTCGCATCAGAACCTGACCTAAGCCCCCATTGCATGACAGACGCTCCAACCGTCGTAGAGTTGACCTGCAAATATAAGCCAGAATGACGAGAACGAATGTAGTAATCACCATCTCCCGCATATTCAAATGCCCATTGTTCGTTGCTTCCACCTTTACCATTATAAGCTATCATCGTACCTCCATTCGTCAAATCCCAGTTGAGGAGATCGACATACAAAGTATCATTGTTGGCACAACGCAAAGTATAATAGCTGAAATCACCCCCAACACGAGAGTCCACAGGGTCTATCAACCATTGTTGCCATGTATTTCCCTTTCCAAACTTATTTTGCGTTAATAACGTTCCTACAGAGACAGGATTACCGGCTGCTTGCATAACCATACCTGTTTTTCTATTCATAATGACATACCGACCATTTGCGATTGGATATGGAGGAACATCTGCGCCACTTGCTATCCGAACCATACGTTCAGCATTAGTTTGCCCCTGCTGATACCCAGTTCCGCCAGGCATCGTAATAGAAAAAGAACGCATAGGTCCATAACCATCAAAATAAACGTCACGACCCTTGGACACAAAATCATAGGAATGCGTATTAGCTTGACGTTCTGATGACCCGAGAAATCCCTGAACCTTCCCTTCAGGAGAACGATATACAGCAGCTGATGTCCAACTATCCCGGTCTTCCGCATAAGCTAATCGACTTCCACCTTCCATATTGGCTTTACAGAATTCTCCACGAGCGATACCATCAAAACCCCACCAAACACCATTTTGCATACCATATTCGACACCCACGATTGCTTCACCTACATTGTGAAGTTCGTCAGCTGTCGCAACTTTACCATCATCCTTAACTGTCTGGAAGAAACTAGCATAATTGTCGAATGAACCAGCCAACTGGTGTGTATTACCCTCGTCAAGATAATTTTTCAAATAGTTATACCAGGAAAGAGCTTGGTCACAATTAAGCGTATTACCACCACAAATACGAATGCCTGCAAGTTCAGGATCCTCCTTGAGCAACTTGCAGATATTAAGGAAATCCGCTTTTGTCCCCTCATTCCACGCTGAATAATCAGGCTCGTTGAATGGAGCTATACTCTCTACCGTCAACCCTTTCGACTGAGCATATTTCACGGAAGCCTTGATAACCTTGTACCATTCCTTCGGTTTTCCTTTGTAGTTGGAAGCATTGAGCACTTCGTGGTCGCAATTGAGCATAACGGAATTCGTGCCAGAAATCTTGACATGACTGATTCGAGAATCTAACGCCTCCTTCTGAGCCGTCGAGAGTTCTCCATCATCCCCTATCAAGTCACTAGGCTGAAAAGAGATACGACCTGTACTCATATTAGCGGCTCCGATATAGTTAGTACCACGCCTAACATTGCCTTCATTATCCCATGCAGTATCCATGCCCCAACTAACTTGGAATTGCTTACCTACATCGTTCCAATCAAATGGAATCGTTGTTGCCCCAGTTGTTGGTTGCAAGTACATTAAGGCATGGACAGGTCTTGATATATTTTTTTCTTGAGCATACATAGTTCCCACAGAAGCAGAAAGTGCCAAGACCCCCATAGAAAAAAGTAAAGTTTGATTTACCATATTTATTTTTTAATTTAGGTTATATCTTTATTCATTGGCAAATTTACACTTTTATATCTACATAGCCAACAAATTAAGCACTTTTAACTTTGCATAGGCTCACTTTAGCGAAAAGAATTGTACCTTTGCATTACCTTTGTAAGAGGTAAGAATACAAACAATTTAATCCGATATAATCATGGACAAACTAAAGAAAGAATTCGCATCTAAG
>ERZ808275.537-NODE-537-length-14539-cov-5.445871_pt1 | contig 14539 bp, 18 predicted proteins | sample MGYA00520894_ERZ808275 | MGnify/ENA primary metagenome ERZ808275 (study PRJEB31516, sample SAMN03275598) | gut metagenome | biome: mammalia-associated habitat; material: feces | host: Papio cynocephalus | place: Kenya | collected 2012-08-03 ...
TTGCACACAAACTTATGAGAAAGTATGAAGAGTTTAGAAAAACTCACAAAGGATACTTTGCTGATGCAAAAAGCCAGGTAACAGTTGAATATAACAATAACGATCCTGTTGGCATTGAAACAGTGCTTGTTTCAGTTTCACATTCAAACGACTTAACAAAAGAAGAAATACGAAACACAATTGCTGAAGAAGTAATTGCACCAGTGCTTGCAGAATATGCTTACCTTATTACAGCAACCACAGACTTAATCGTCAACCCAAGTGGTAAGTTCACCATATGGGGAAGCTTTGGAGATAGTGGCTGTGTTGGAAGAAAAATTGTAGTTGACACTTATGGTGGCGTTGGCCGAGTAGGTGGCGGTTGTTTTAGTTCCAAAAATGCAACAAAGGTAGATAGAAGTGGAGCATACTACGCAAGGTATGTAGCAAAGAACATTGTTGCTCATAAACTTGCTGATAAGTGCGAAATTCAAGTTGCGTATGGCATTGGACTTGAAAAACCAATATCAGTTAACATTGACACATTTGGCACAGAGAAAGTTTCAATGGATAAAATTTTTAAGTATGTTCAAGACAACTTTGATTTCAGTCCAGCAAACATTATTGAAGAACTAGACCTTCTAAAACCAATATACCAAGCAACAGCGTGCTACGGTCATTTTGGTAGAGAAGAATTCCCTTGGGAAAAAATTAAAGATTAAAATTGTATTTTATTGATACAAAATTGGCTGGTATATGGTATAATAAAGCTAGATATTAGTCAGGAGAAACCAAATGTCAAATATTAAAGTCTTTGAAGATAAGAAAATTAGAACACAATGGAACGAAAAAGAAGAAGATTGGTATTTTTCTGTTGTCGATGTTATTGAAGCACTAACAGATAGTGTCCAACCAAGAAAGTATTGGAATGATTTAAAAAACAAGTTAAAAGATGAAGGAAGTGAACTGTCCGAAAAAATCGGACAGTTGAAATTGATTGCTAGAGATGGCAAGTCAAGATTAACTGATGTAGTAAACACAAAAGACTTATTGCGTCTTATTCAATCAATTCCAAGCAAGAAAGCAGAACCTTTCAAACTATGGCTTGCTCAGGTTGGAAGTGAAAGATTAGATGAAATTGCTGATCCAGAAAAAGCACTTCAAAGAGGTGTTGATTATTATCGCAAAAAAGGTTATCCAGAAGATTGGATAACTCAAAGATTGTTATCTATTAAAATCCGTAAAGAACTTACAGCTGAATGGCAAGACCACGGAATAACAGATGAAAAAGATTATGCAATACTCACTAATGAAATGATAAAGGCATGGTCGGGATTAAGCATTCAAAAATACAAGCAACTCAAAGATTTGAAAAAAGAAAATCTAAGAGATAATATGACAGACCTAGAATTAGTCCTTAATATGCTTGCCGAAGTAACAACAACCACATTTTCAAAGCAAGAGCAACCACAAACTTTTGAAGAAAACAAAAAAGTTGCAATTCGTGGTGGAAAAGTAGCAGGAAATGCAAGAAATGATATAGAAAAACAAATTGGACATTCGGTTATTTCTCCTGTAAATGCAAACGAAAAAGAATTGCTTGATACAAAACAAGCAAAACTATTGAACAATAAAAAAGAAGATTAAATAACATAAAACACAAAAACCGCATTCAAACGAGTGTGGTTTTTTCATATCCAAATAAGGAGACAAAATGGAAATAAGAAAAATGAAAGTCGAAGAACTGCATCCAGCGGAATACAATCCAAGGAAAAAGTTGCAGCCAGGCGACAAAGAATTTGAGAAATTGAAAAACAGTATCCTTGAATTCGGCTATGTAGAGCCAGTCATCTGGAATAAAAGAACAGGCAATGTAGTTGGTGGACACCAACGACTAGAAGTGCTTAAACATCTTGGACATAAAGAAGTTGATTGCGTTGTCATTGACATTGATATTAAAAAAGAAAAAGCACTTAATGTTGCATTAAACAAAATCAGTGGCGAGTGGGATACAGCACTTTTAACAGACTTGCTAAAAGAGTTGGATGGCGATGGTATGGCATCACTCACAGGTTTTGATCTAAACGAACTTGATGACTTGTTCGCTGGATCGGTCTATGATGTGAAAGAAGATAACTTTGATACGGAAACAGAGATTGAACAAATTAAAGAACCTTTCACAAAGCAAGGCGATATTTGGAAGATTAAAAACCATAAGTTGCTTTGTGGCGACAGCACAAAACTTGATCATGCTGAATTATTGTTTGGCGACAAGTTTGCTGACCTAATTGTAACCGATCCACCATACAACATTGATTATGGAACTTCTGAACAGGATAGGTCAAAGGCTCGTGGCAAAGACCAGGAAGCTAGAATCATACTAAACGATGATATGGATGATGAAAATTTCTATAAATTCTTACTAGATTTTTATAAAACATCATACCAGATGGCGAAAGGTGGGTGTCCAATTTATGTGTTCCATTCAACCAAAGAGAGTGTGAACTTTATAACAGCACTTAAAAATGCAGGGTTCAAGTTATCTCAAACACTTATCTGGGCCAAAGATAGATTTACACTTGGTAGGTCAGATTATCAGTGGCAATTTGAACCTATCCTATATGGTTGGAAAGTAGTGGATGGCAAACCACATTACTTTATTCACGACAGAACTCAAAGTTCATTGTTTAATGATTCCAAAGAGTTTGGAAAGATGAAGAAAGAAGAACTTGTAAAAATGCTACAAGATATCTTTGAGAACACACCAACAGATGTAATTCACGATAACAAGCCACTAAGAAACAAAGAACACCCAACAATGAAACCAATTACACTAATAGCAAAACTTATACAAAACTCATCAAGAGAAAGAGAAATTGTGTATGATGCCTTTGGTGGAAGCGGTTCAACATTGATGGCGTGTGAACAACTTAATAGAGTGTCGTACAGTATTGAACTAGATGAAAAATATTGCGATGTTATAGTCAAAAGATTTATAAAATCATTTGGTTCCAAAGACATTTATCTATTGAGAAATGGCAAAGAAATACCAGTTGAAGAAACTGAAATAATTAAGGATTAAGTCTGGACTTAAAAACGCATTTGCGGTATGTTTGTAATAACTTAAAGGAGGCACTATGAAAAAAGGAATTTGGCATAGCAAAAAAGTATCAGAACTATGCAAAAATGAAGATTTTAACATTGCACTTGGAATGGAATTTGCAAAGATAATTACAGAGAAAAGTGAGCAGGGAGATGAACTAAAAGAAGCATCAATCAAGAAAGAAGAATATAAATTGAACTTCAAAGTGTTAGATCACGAACTCACACTTCTTGCAGATTTCAAAAATAGAAGTATGGGAATCATCCTTGCAGATGAAAATGTGGAGGCACTATGACAAAAGCGAAACCAATGTTAGTATTTAACAGTGTAGGAGAAACGGGAAACATATTCTGGATTATAGGTGCTCTCTACAACCTAGTAGGAAAGGCAAAAGGTAGAGAGATCTACAACGAGATACAGCAAAATGCAAAAAGTTATGACCAGGCACTTGAAATAATTGGCAAGTACGTGGAATTGATAGACAGTCCAAATGCAAAATAAAATTTAATAAAACATACGAAAGGAAGGCAAAACCCCTTCCTTTTTTGCTGTAAAAATGAGGTGTATAAATGAAAGATAATTTGCAAGAAAAAGGTCAAGCACTTGCTGACCGCGCGGTTGCTTTCATCAACTCTCTAAAACATACCAAAGGTGTTTGGTATGGACAAAACTTCAACTTGCTTCCTTGGCAAACAAAAATAGTAAGAGATATCTTTGGAACATTGAAACCAAATGGATATAGGCAATACAACACAGCCTATGTTGAGATACCGAAAAAACAAGGGAAATCTGAATTGGCGGCGGCAATTGCATTATATCTTACTTGTGCAGATAACGAACCAGGTGCAGAAGTCTATGGTTGTGCGGCAGATAAACAGCAAGCATCAATCGTATTTGATGTCGCAGTTGAGATGATAAATCAGTGTCCAGCATTGCAAAAACGATGCAAGATCATAGCGAGTCAAAAAAGAATTGTGTATTTGCCACTTAATAGTTTTTATCAAGTGCTATCAGCAGAATCTTACACAAAGCACGGACTTAATGTTCACGGTGTGATATTTGATGAATTGCACGCACAACCAAATAGAGCATTATATGATGTTATGCTTCACGGTTCTGGCGATGCTAGAAAACAACCTTTATTCTTCTTAATCACAACAGCTGGAACAGATAGGAATTCTATTTGTTGGGAAGTCCATCAAACAGCAGAAGATATCCTTGCTGGAAGAAAACACGATGATAGTTTCTACCCAGTCATTTATGGATTAAAAGATGAAGATGATTGGGCAGATGAAAAGAATTGGTACAAAGCCAATCCAAGCCTAGATGTCACAGTTGATGTTGACAAAATTAGGCAAGCATTCAATCGTGCCAAAGATGATCCAGCAGAAGAGAACTTGTTTAGACAACTAAGACTTAATCAATGGGTAAAACAATCCGTCCGCTGGATGCCTATGGATAAGTGGGATTTATGCTCATTTGAAATTGATATCGAAAGCCTAAAAGGTAGAACTTGCTATGCAGGACTAGACCTTTCAAGCACAACCGATATAACAGCATTGTCTTTGGTGTTTCCACCAGAAGATGAAAACGATAAATACATTATATTGCCTTACTTTTGGCTACCAGAAGAAACAATTCCATTAAGAGTTCGTAGAGACCATGTTCCATACGACATTTGGCAAAAGAAAGGACTTGTAATGACAACCGAAGGCAATGTCGTTCACTATGGTTATATTGAAAAGTTTATTGAAGAACTAGGCAAGATTTACAACATAAAAGAAATCGCATACGACAGGTGGGGAGCAGTTCAAATGGTGCAAAACCTAGAAGGTATGGGATTCACAATCGTACCTTTTGGTCAAGGCTTCAAGGATATGAGTTCACCAACCAAAGAACTTATGAAGCTTGTGCTTGAAAAACGAATTGCACATGGTGGAAATGAAGTTCTTCGCTGGATGATGGACAATGTCTATGTCAAAACAGATCCAGCAGGAAATATAAAAATGGACAAAGAAAAATCCACAGAAAAGATTGACGGTGCGATTGCTATGGTTATGGCATTAGATAGAGCATTGAGAAACAAAAATACTGAAAGTGTCTATAACGAGCGTGGCATTTTAATTTTATAAAAGGAGACAAAATGGGATTATTCAGCAGAAAGAAAAAGGAAACTAGAAACCTAGACCAAAAGACTGCCGATTTCATTAAAGGTGTTGACCTGGACACAGGACAGCAAAGCAATAGTGGAGTTGAAGTTGATGAAGAATCTTCGCTTAGAATTTCAGCAGTATATGCCTGCGTGAAAGTAATTGCCGAAACGATAGCAAGTTTGCCCTTGGTGTTATTAAAAGAACTTTCCAATGGCGACAATGAAAAAGCAAAACAACATCCACTTTATTCGGTTTTACACGATTCACCAAACAGTGAGATGACAAGTTTTACTTTTAGAGAAATGTTGATGACAAACTTGTTGTTATGGGGCAATGCTTATGCACTTATAAAGCGAGATGCAAACGGTCATGTAGTGGAATTATATCCACTGAAAAGCAAGAATATGGTAGTGGAAAGAGACGCAGTAACAAATGCAATCAAGTACACTTACACAAACAATAAAGGAATAACTAAAACATATAAACCAAAGCAGGTACTTCATATACCTGCTTTTACTTTTGATGGAATAGTCGGTGTCAGTCCAATAACCTATGCGAGAGAAGCAATGGGCTTATCACTAGCAACAGAAGAATTCGGTGCAAGGTTTTTTGGGAATGGCGCAAGACCAGGTGGTGTGCTTGAACATCCAGGTGTCGTAAAAGATCCAGAAAAATTGAGAGATAGTTGGAACAAAGTTTATCAAGGAACGCAAAACTCTCACAAAGTAGCAGTTTTGGAAGAGGGAATGAAGTACCACGAAATTGGAATGAGTCCAGAAGATAGTCAATTTTTGCAAACAAGAGCATTCCAAATAAATGAAATTTGTCGAATATTTCGTGTTCCACCACACATGATAGGCGACTTATCACGAAGCACATTCAGTAATATTGAACACCAAAGCATTGACTTTGTTGTCCATACAATAAGACCTTGGATAGCAAGATGGGAACAAGCAATCACTCGTTCGTTATTGAACGATGAAGAAAAGACCATCTATTATGCAAGGTTTAATGTCAACGGACTTATGCGTGGCGACTTCAATTCACGCATGAGTGGTTATGCAATTGCCAGACAAAATGGTTGGATGAGTGCAAATGAAATCCGAGCATTGGAAGATATGAATAAAATACCTAGCGACCAGGGTGGAGATTTGTATCTATTAAACGGGAATATGATTTCGGCCATTAAAGCTGGACAAACAGGAGGTGCGCCAAATGAAATAAATCAAGGAGGACAAAATGGAACAGAGCAAAATGGAAATTGAACGAAGAAGTGTTGTCTTAAAAGAATTGAGAGTTCTAGAACCTAGTGAAGAAATTAGCGAACCGACAATAGAAGGCTATGCCGCAGTTTTTGACTCTTGGAGTGAAAACCTTGGCGGTAACGATCCATTTATTGAAAAGGTTTGCAAAGGTGCTTTTCAACAATCAATTCAAGAAGATGATATTCGAGCATTGTTCAATCACGATCCTAACTATGTGTTAGGTAGAAACAAGGCTGGAACTCTTACATTGCAAGAAGATGATAAAGGCTTGCTTGTTAGAATCACGCCACCAAATACTCAATGGGCTAAAGACTTGCTAGTGTCAATTGCTCGTGGAGACATCTCACAAATGAGTTTCGGATTTACAGTTGAAGCTGATAGATGGTCGTTCGAAGATAACAAAGATGTGAGAGAACTTTTGAAAGTTAGGTTGTTTGATGTTAGTCCCGTAACATTTCCAGCATACACGCAAACAGAATGTGGACTTCGTAGCCTGGAAGAAGTGCTTAAATCACATAAAAAAGTGATGGAAGAAAGACAGCAAAATGACAGCAAAACAAGACAAAAGAAACTAGCAAATCTAAAACAAAAATTCAAATTTATGTAATAGGAGAATAGAATGAGAACAATTAAAGAACTCAAAGCAAGACGCGAAGATTGCCGCCTTAAAGCAATCAAAATTATTGAACAAGCAGAAAAAGAAGATAGAGAACTTACCGAAGATGAAAACAAGGAAATCTCAAAACTTGAAGGCGAACTTAAAGGTTGGGATGAACAAATCGTAAGAGTTGAAATCTTCCAAAAACCAAAAGATGACAAATCTAATGAAGATAAGAACGACAACGAAGGCAAAGCAGAAGAAAATGCAGAAGCTTTGAAAGATGATCCAAACAAAGATGAATCTAGAAAGTTTAGAAGCCTTGGCGAACAAATGATGGCAGTATATAGAGCATCAACACCAGCAGGTAGAATTGATGCAAGATTAACCACCAGATCAGCAAGCGGTTTGAATGAGACAAACCCAAGCGATGGTGGTTTTTTAGTGCAAAAGGACTTTGTGAATGACCTTTTGAAACGAACATACGAAACAGGTATCCTTGCTTCAAGAGTAAAGAAAATTCCACTTACAACCAATGCAAATGGAATTAAAATCAATGCAATTGATGAAACATCTCGTGCAAATGGTTCTCGTTGGGGTGGAATTCAAACTTATTGGGAAAGTGAAGCTGAACAATTAACAGGTTCAAAACCTAAATTTAGAACAATGGATTTGTCTCTTAAAAAATTGACAGGTCTTTGCTATGTAACCGATGAACTTTTGCAAGACGCTGCCGCACTTGAAAATGTTATTCGTGAAGGCTTTGCAGAAGAATTCGGTTTCAAAATTGATGATGCAATTTTGTCAGGAACAGGTGCAGGTCAACCGCTTGGAATCTTGAACTCTGGCTCACTTGTAAAAGTTGAAAAAGAGAGCAACCAAACTGAAAAAATTACAGTTGAAAACCTTGTTAAAATGTGGTCAAGATTGTGGTCTCGTTCTCGTGCAAATTCAGTTTGGTACATTAACCCAGAAATTGAACCATTGCTTTACACATTGAAAGTAGGCGATAGACCAGTGTATATCCCAGCAGGTGGATTGAGCGACACTCCATATGCAACATTGTTTGGCAGACCAGTTATGCCACTTGAACAATGCTCAGCAGTTGGCGATGTAGGCGATATCATCCTTGCAGACTTTGGTCAATACTTGCTTATTGATAAAGGTGGCATCAATGCTACTTCATCAATCCATGTTCGCTTCCTTTACGATGAAAATGTGTTCAGATTTATTTACAGGGTTGATGGTCAACCTATCTGGAACAAGGCTTTGCAACCATATAAGGGCAGCGCAACAGTATCACCATTCGTAGCACTTGCTAAAAGAAATTAAAGGAGAATAATATGAGCATTATAAAAGACACAAACATTTTAACCCTTAAATCTCCAGCATCAATTTTTGTTGATGCTGTTGAGACTGAAAAGGTACAACTTAACAACTTTCAAGTTTTACACTTTTTAATCAATTCAGGTAAAGGCGATGAAGTCAAAACCAAAGCAAGATTGATTGCAACAAATGAAGAAGGAACAGATAAAGAAACAATCTATGAAGATGAAATCACAGTTGGTAATGACAATTGCACCGAGTTATCAATTGATGCAGACACAATTGCCAACAAAGATTTTGATAGAGTATTTTTACAAATTGATGCTGTAGGAGTAGATATTATTGGAAGTGTTCTAGTAATTCAAGAAAATGAAAGATACAGCATCTAGGAGATAACTATGTTTATAGAAACAATCATCGGTGGAACTACTAAGAAAGCATCAAAAAATACCTGGGGAAAGTACAACATTAAGATTAGAAACTTTGCTAATATGCAACTAGTTTTGATGACCAGCAATAAGCAAGAGACAAGTTTCAATATAAAAGTGATTGGACACAACAAAGAAAACACAGCAAGTTGTGAAATACTCAATAAAGATCTGGTAGCAGATGCTAAAACATTTTTATTTGATATTAGTCCAAGTGCTATTGCAAATGGCGATTGTTATAGTTACGACATAGTTATTTCTTCCGATGAAGAGATTTCATTTAGTGTTGTAGCAATCTATACAATTCCAAGATATTCAGCCAATGAATCAGATGTTGAGTTGGACACTCACGACACAGACATGGATGAACCAGAACCAAAAGATAGTTTTGAATTCTGCCAATTCCAAGATGGAACAATCACAAGTTGTAATCAGCAAGGTGGTGTGATAATCTTGCCATCTTCTTACAGCATAAAAGATGGAAAGGTGTGCGAAGGAAACGATTTTGTCATTGACACAATAGGCGATTGTATCCTAAGAAATGCAAAAGATTACACGGAAATTATAATCCCAGATTCTATAATAAACTTTCAAAGTTATGGTTTACAAATTGAACTTGATAAGGCTTGTAAAAAGATCGTAACAGGGAATGGATTTGGAAAGGGTGTCCTTAATACCTATCCATTTGGTCACACAGTTTATTGTGAATCATTTGAAGTTGGAACAGGGTTGACAAAAATTGATGGCTATTTATTTGGTGCATTTAACACTTCCACCACAACAATAAAATTTGCAGGCGAACAACCACCAGAGTTGACTAGTTCAGTTTGGATAAGCATTTTAAGTAATTTACAACACATTTTAGTACCTAAAAACAGTGTTGAATTATGGAAAACAAGTCGCTGTTGGAATGAACTCGCAAATTTGATAGAAGGATATTAACACGGAGGTTTTATGCCAACAGTTGAAGAAATGAAAGTCTATCTAGGCATTGATGGGAGTTATTTGGACTCCCTTCTTGCCGACTTTATAGGACTAGCAAAGGACTTAATAGAAAAGGTACTAAGATATCCTTTGACAGATTTTGAAATAATTCCACCAACAATTAAAGAGACCGGAAAATACATTGTATGCGCCTATTATAACAACCGAAGCAACACTAATGCTCAAGAAGTTGAGAATATGGTTGCTCTAATGCTATCGGAGTATAGAAAAAAGGAGTTTTAATGGATAAATACGAGGTAAAAGACAAGAAAGTCCAAGTTTTTGGCATAAAAACAGCGGTTAAAGACGGGTATGAAGTGGTTGTAAAAACTTATATCCATAGCAAAGAATCTGGCGGTTTGTGGGCATTTGTGCGCGAGTTAAGCGAGAATGAAAGGTTCTCAGCAAAGGCTGTGCAAGTTGAGGAAACCACACAATTCAAGATTGTTTATAATCCCAAGATCACAACCGAACTTTATGTAGAATTTGGTGGGAAAACTTACGATATAGTCTCAATTGACAAATTTGAATTCAATAAGACTGACCTAGTTATACGTGCAAACGAAATACTAGCACCAGTTTATGATGAGGTGTGTTATGAGGACTATTAAAGCAAGAAAAACTTGTAGAAACGAATTAATACAATTGCTTAAAAATGCAGGACTACAAGAAGGGATAGGACTAACTGATCAAGAAATAGAAAATACAACAAAAACTATATTCTGGCACGGTGTAGTTAGAAATCCCAAAGCAAGGAATAAACAAAATTATGTATCGTATTACTTTCCAAGCATTGAAAACAAATATAGTGCAGACAATGATGACTTTGTAAGAGAAGTTATGGTTGCAATTGATGTTTTCAGTAAAAGAAGCTTTGATGCAAAAGCAAATTTAGACCTATTGGAATTGCTAGAAGATACATTCAAAGATAATGGATTTGAAGTGGAGTTTGCCGATGAAATTTTTGAAACGGAGACTTCACTTTTTCATTATCCAATAACAATTTATAAACTTTATTAAAGGAGAATAAAATGCCAAATCAAACAACAACAGTGTCTCAACTTTATGAGACAGGTAATAAAAAGTTTTTCGCTGCGGCAGTCAATCCAGATGGAACTTTCGGCAAGAAAGAATATCACGAAGGCTTGATGGAAGTAAGTATTGAGTTCAAGACTGAAACAACAGAAATCAATGCCGATGACAATGTTTCATTTATAAAACTCAACACCCAAGTAACAGGCGAAGGAACTATTAAGTTTGCAGTTCTTCCTTTCAATGTTTACTCAAAGTTTTTTGATGTCAAAATTGACAGCAATGGGGCAGTAGTGATCAAAAGCAAAACTCAAAGCAAAGAAGTTGCCTTTGGTTATTATTCGAGTGTCGGAGATGGTTCAGAAAGTATGTTCACAATGTATAGAGCAGTATTTCAATTACCTTCGCTATCAAGCACAAGTTTTGATGGTAAGACAATAAGAGACTTAACCTTGAATGTGAAAGTTTATCCTTACGATTACATCAACATTGAAAACGAACCAGACAAGGTTACTTACACAATATTGAACAGCAATCTCAATAAAGACATTTGGGCAAAAGTGCAAGATGAAATCTATGTTCCTGACTGCACAATTGCAACAGATTAGGAGGAAAAATGAAACAATACGGTCTAGTTAAAACCTTGAAATATGAAAATGATGAAATAAAACTTTGTGGCAATGCTTTTACATTTATACTTTACAAAAGTTATTTCGGTAGAGATTTGTTAAACGACATTATTAGTTTTGCAAAAAAGAACTCAAACAAGGCAACTTTGGATAAGTTGAAAGAGTTTAAAATTGAGTCGGTTGAAGATATAGACAAACTTGATGATGACAAAACAATGCAAGTATTGGAAACAATGGAAAGTTACGACTTTGATAGTGAGTTTATTTTGAACTTCATTGCTTCCTTAATGGCAACAGCTGAGTACCCACAAAAGCCAGATGTTGCAGAACTTATTATGTCTATCCCACCTTCAATAATAACAGATGAAAAGACAATCGCTGAACTTCTAGATTTCTTCTCACTATTTATTGCTCAAAAAAAAAGATAATTTCCACAAATAAGTCATCAAAAATTGCTCAGATAGAAACAGATTTCACAACACAGTTATTATACTGTGCTGTTAAAACAGGTGTGCAAGTAAACCTTGCAGACATGGGGTTTAATGTTTTCTATGACTTGATTGCTTATTCATCAGAGATTGATGCGATAGCAATAGCAAAAGCAGAGGGCAAAAATCTTTCGTTTACAGCACCAATGACCATTGCTGATATGACAAAAAGTGGAAAAATAAGGGGATAAAATGGCTTGGAATGATGGTGTTTCAAAAGAATTAGAAGAGTATTTCAATAACATTGGAACATTCGGCGATAAAGCGATTGAAGCTGTGAAAGAGCAAATTGATATAGAAGTAAACAAACTTGTTTTACAACTAGAATCCACAACTCCAAGGGGAGCAACACTTGGGCTTTTGAACTCACTAAGGAATTCAAGAATCACAGCAAAAAGAAATTGGTATGGTTATTCTGTGGAGTTCGTTGGGCAGGACAGAAAAGGTGTGCCATATCAAAAAATTGCAAACATACTAAACTACGGAACGAGTTTCATAAAAGGAACTCGTTTTATTACAAAAGCAATCCATAACTTAAAGAATATGGATGAAAGAATCTATGAGAGATTTCAAACAAAAATTAAAAAATAAGGAGAGTGGATAATGGAAGTAGGAAGAAGTCTAGACCAGATAGACACTAAGGTCAAAAAACTAAATGATTCGCTTAAACAGTCCACGAACCTTACAAAAGAGTTAGATAAATCATTAAAGTTTGATCCAAAGAATACTGAAGCTATGGCAAACAAAATGACTAATCTAAAGAACCAAATTGGGCTAGCAACACAAAAGGTCTCACTATTAAAACAACAGCAAATTCAAGCAAATAAAGCGTTCCAACAAGGCGACATAAGTGCTAAAGAATACAACAAAATTCAGGTTGCAGTTCTAAAAGCAGAAAATGAGTTGAAGAGATACAATGTGGAACTTGACAATGCGTCAAATCAAGGGAAAATTGCTAAGATTGGTAAACTATCGCAAGGGTTTGATAAAGTTGAAAATTCGCTAAAAAGATCGCAAAAAACATTAAAAGAATTTAGTAAATTGGCACTAGGATTGGTAGCAACAATTACAGCATCAATCACTGCTTTTACTGCTCAAACGACAGCACTTAACGACCAGGCAAAAGCACTAGATGTCAGCATTGAAAAATTGCAACTGCAAAGAAATGTCTATAAGCAAATCACAGGCGATGCATCAAATTATGATTCAGCATTAACTAGTATGAAAGGTGTTATGACAAGCATAGCACTTGGTCAAGGTAGTGCTTATCTAAACATTTTGAAAAGACTTGGAGTTTCAACCAAAGACCTGGAAGGGAACACAAAATCACTATCAACAATTTATGATGAGGTTTTGGTTGCTCTTTCAGAGATGGAAAACACAACACTTCGCAATTCGCTTGCCTATGAGTTGTTTGGCGATAATGCAATAAATGTTCTAGAAGTAATGCAATCATCTAGCGAGACCATTGCAGACTTAAACGAAAAGCAACTAGAACTTGGAATCACAACCGAAGAACAAGCACAGACTGCTGAAGAAATAAAAGCCAAATGGGATGAAATGAAGTTAAAGTTTATGGAAGTTAGTGCAGAACTAGCACAAACACTTCTGCCTTTAATTGAAACTATTTGTCAGTTTATGATTGAAAATGTGATACCAATTCTCACTAGCATAGCAAATTGGTTTGCTGGAATGAGTCCATCACAGCAAAAATTTACAGTATTTTTGTTATTGATAATCATTCTCTTGCCAAAAGTAGTAGCAATAATCACAGCAATAGTTGGTGTTATCAAAGCAATAACCATAGCAAGTTATGGCGCGGCAGGTGGAATTGGTGCAGTATCAGCGGCAAGTGTTCCACTTATTCCAATTGCTTTGGCTGTTGTTGCGGTAATATTAACACTAGCATTATTATTTGCATTTTTAACAGGCCGAAGCAAAGAACTGACAAAGACCTTGGCATCTCAAACAGGACAGATGGCAGAGTTAGAAAGTTCATACTCAAACATTGGCGATGATTTCAATATAAACACATCACAAGTAAACGAAAATTCCAACACAAATTCAGCAGAAATCCATGTTGACATAGATGCTCACGGAGACACTGAATTAAGTGAGCAAAACGCTGAACTTGTGGCAGATAAACTTGCTGAAAGAATCAATAAGGAACTAGGAGGTAAGATCTAATGCGTAAGTTTTGGCTAGAAAATGCTAGTGGCAAAAAGTGGGATCTAACACCTAAAAATCCTTATAACAACAATAGTAGTTTTTTCGCAGAACCAGATGGTCTTGGAATAAAAACTAAGATAACTAGTTATGAAGTAGAAAACACTTGCTTCATTGAAAAAGTAGAAACACAATCGCAAACCATCTCTGGCGACTTATATTTCAGTAGTTATGAACATTTTACTAAGTTTGTAGAGTTCGTTGGGAACATAAACACCGACCAAACAATGAAGCTTTACTACTCAACAAAAGGACATTCGTTTGATAATCCATTGGAAACTGAGTGGTATAAACTAGTTTTAATCAATGAGATGAAGAAAGGCGAGAT
>ERZ808275.539-NODE-539-length-14497-cov-5.144509_pt1 | contig 14497 bp, 19 predicted proteins | sample MGYA00520894_ERZ808275 | MGnify/ENA primary metagenome ERZ808275 (study PRJEB31516, sample SAMN03275598) | gut metagenome | biome: mammalia-associated habitat; material: feces | host: Papio cynocephalus | place: Kenya | collected 2012-08-03 ...
TGCGGAAATGATAGCCGAGCCGTTTTTGGCAAATTCTCCCGCCGTGAAAGCTCCCTTGTTTCCTTGAATATATAAGTCGTTCATTAGTTTTGCAGTCTCTTCGGCGGTATATCCTAATTTGGCAAATTGACTCATCAGGTTTCCGATATCCTCTCCCGAAACATCGAAAGCCCGCATCGCGCGTCCTATGTTTTCGATATTGGCTCTGGCAAAGTCCATATCTCCCGTTTGAGTCATTATCGCCTCCATAGCGGATACAAGCTCGGAAGCGTCCACTTTAATATCGGGCATGGTGGCGGCTCTGTAGATTTCGTCCGATAGCCCTTCCATTTGCTTTTCCCAAGTTTCGACATCTTTGGCGTTCGACCTTGCGATAGCTCCGATTTTATTTATTCTGTCCTCGAAGGTTATCATTTTGTTTATAGTCGCGCCCACTCCGATTGAGACTCCCAAAGTGGCGAGGTTGCTTGCGGTAGAGTTTATTATTCCGTCTACTTTTGAAAAAGCCCCTTGCATTTTGCTTGCAAATCCAGAAGCTTTTTGAGAGGCTTTGTCGAGTCCCCCCGAGAACTTATCGCTTAACTGAAGCAAAACGCCCGCTTTTATTTCCGCCATAAAATATCCTTCCGTTCGCTCTTACTCTATACCTCTTATTATTTTATATAGTCGCATGCTTTCTTTATGCCATTTCAAAAACTCTTTGATTCCCATATCGAGAATATTGTCATAACTTAAGCCGTTAGAGGATATCATAATTTCTAAAATTAGAGTTCTAAATATATCCTCGATACGAAATCCCGCAGTTTCGTTTTTAACTATATCTCTTTTTTTTTATCTTTTTCTTCGGTATCGCCGTCATCGTCAAGTTGTCCTTCGATTAAAGCTTTAACTTTAGCTTGAACGACAACCCAATCTTTCGCTTCCATCTCTCGTAAGATTAATTCCGACTCTCCCGTCATAGCCGAAAGAATTGCAACTTCCCTTTCGACAGTTCCGACAGAATAAGAATCGCCCGCCATTATATGACGAACCAAAACCTTATCTGGCAAAATCAAACTCGTCACCGTTCGCTCGCCTTTAACGATAGGACATTTCAAATTGACTATCATAGTTATTGAATCCTTTCGCTCATGCCAGAGTTAAAAGTCACTTCGTATTCGCCTTGCTGCAACTCGACAGGCTCAACGCTCCATGCTTGAGGCATCACATGAACCGAGCCGTTCGACAAATATATCGTAAGAGTGTCGTCCGTGAGGTTTCGATAATCCTGCGGGTCCAACACGGCGTTTAATTTTATTTTGAGTTCCGCAGCCGTTGGAGTTTCGACATATCCCGTATTGGAAGGAGTCTCTCCCACTTTCGTCTCTCTTTTATATGCCTGCGGTTTGAAAGTAGAACCGTCTCCCTGCAGTGGCAATTCTCCCATCGCTCTTGATATAACTTTTTTGACTTTAAATAATTCCATCTATTCCTCCGTATTATTTAAATTGATTTAATCCCGTTCCGATATAGAACTGTCCGATTAAGTTCGGTTGATGCGTATATTCCAACCATGTTTTAGTTCCCGTTTTTACAGAAGCTACCAAACTGTCTTTATAAGAATTAAAATCTTGCGCCCATTGTTTTTCGACTATAAATACCGATTGATATAATTCGCATAAAAACGATTTCCAAACTTCCGCATTCATCACTTTAGCGCCCGCTCCAAAATTTTCGGTCGTAGACGCCAACTTCCAACCTTTGAATCTCCTTCTCGCTTCCGTGTTGATATATGTTCTTATCGCGTCAACGGTTTCGACAACTTGAATATCCAAATAAGAAGTGTCTCTTTCGCCTTGAGAGTTTGTAGTATAACTCGTCACCAATCTTTCTATTACCACATTGCCAGAATTATCCAAAGTGTAAGTGGCGACTCCTCCGTAAAGCAAAGCCTGTCTTTCGTCAAAACTTAAAGGCTTGTCCGCAGATATGCCCGAAACTTCGAGTCCCCAAGTGTTAGCCGCAGGGTCGGATATAAGAGTCGTTATGGCGACAGCGGATAATCTCGTCAAAAATATCGCTGGGAGTTCGGAAGTATTGAGAATTGGAATAACGGCGATATGCGGACTGTTTATTTTTAGAGTCCTGCCGATTATAGAGTTCGCTTCGCTCGTGTCTCCTATCTCTCCCGTGAGATAGACGAACATTCTGCCTCCGATTTGACGAAGCGCCGAATATCTGCTTTCCAATTCGTCCGCAAACTTTTTCAAAGCGTTTTCATCGTTGAAAACATTTATTATAAAATTGTATCGAGTCTCGCCCATAGCTTCAAAATATTTTTTCCAATCCGCCACTGGAGAATCGGTAGCTTCCGTTGTTTCTTCTTCGGTCAATTTTATTTGAGCCGTGTCGCTTACTATATCGAAAAGAACGCCATGATTTCCTTTCGATACGGCTTTAAAAGTTATGAAAGTAGAGACGGTTTTATTTTCATCCTCTCCAGCTTCAACTGTAGACACTTCGGCGGTTATCGGGCAGTTGAAAATAGTATTTATCTGCGCCGTTATCTTTGAGGCTATGGAGTCTACCGTGTCGGTTTTAACTACATTAACCGTTATTTCCGTAGCGTTTATTTTTATCGCTATGTTTCCAGTAGCGTTCGCCTGACTCTCTATTTTATACTTTGCCGAAAAAACGACTCCCGCATCCGCAATCGGCAAAGCGTATAATTCGTCCTGTTTGTTTATAGCCAAAAAGTTTTCCGCCATAATCGAAAGTATAGAACCGTAGCCCAACTTTTCGGCGGACTTCAAAGCCGATGTTATTCTCGTTATCTTTCCGTCCATTTCCGTTTTTGAAGTTGGACCAACCAAAAGTATTCTCTTCGGTTCTGTTCTCGTTCCCGCAAGCGAATTATCTATTTCTTGATACATTCCTGGAACAAGCAAGCTATTTGGTATTTGAGTAAAATCTGGCATAATTAAAACTCCTTTTAAAATCTTATTTATTTTTTATTCTCTAAAGCGACCGTATCCTCAACGGTTTTATTTTCCACAATATGAGTCGCATCGTATCCCTCGAAGTCGTCCAACATCGTCTCGTCTTTTATCTCTCCGTCAATATCGGCGACTCTTATTTCCCATTTCCAAGAGCAAGCCCAAAGGCAAGCGTTTATTTTATCCAAAGAGCCAGAATATAAACATTGAGCCGAAATATCCGATGTCGAATATCCCCAAGTTCCGCCGTCCAAGTTTATCAAACAAGAAAGCAAAGAACCAGAAACCGCAAGCCCGTAGTCGTATATCCTATCTTTTTGATTCGCCCTAACGACTATATAACAAACAAATCTTATATATTCGTTTTCAATATCTATTTCCGAAAGACTGACATATATCGCTGGAGCTTTAATAAAGAGTCTTCTTATTTCGTCCTCGTTCAAAGTTCCCGCCGAAGCTTCGACATCAATTTTTATTTTTCTGTCGTCAAAATATTTTTTGATTTGCTTCACCGCTTCGTTTCGGACATCCAAATAAGTCATACTTTTTCTTTACCTCGCTTTTTTCAAGTTAGCTTCCACAAAATCGTCAATTATGCTTTCTATCTCGATAACATTCTGCGGACTCAATCCTATAAACTCTCTTTTAGGAATATTCCTTTTTCCGTCTCCGTAATTATGAGTAGCCGCGTATATTTTAGTCGCTCCGACCAATAAACTATCGCTCGAAACTTGACTCTCAATAGTGTCTCGCAGCTGTCTCGTTCTACTTAATAGACTGCCTCCGATTCCTTTTTTAGAATAATAAGCCCTCGTCTTTGCCGATATATCCGCCCATCTCGAACCGCTCGTGTCCGTTTGGGTCGCGAATCTTTCCTCAATCTGCGACTCAATCTCAACGCCTATGCTTTCCAATAATTTTTTTTGATTAGAGGAGTTTAACTTCAATTTGTTTATTTTGTTTTGAAGTTCTTTAACCTCTTTCGTGTCATGTATAAACATAGACGCCGACATTTAGACAAACTCTCCCTTGCGAAAAAATCTCTTATCCGCAATATCGCCGTCTTTATCGCTCTCGTCAACTATAAAAGAACTCTGCAAGTTCGGACCCGAAAGCCCGCCCTTATATTCCTTATCTATTTTTTCAAGCAACGAAATACTGTTTGAATATCTTTCTCTCGCGTCTTCATCGCTTGAAACCTTATCGCTAATCCTCAAAAAAGCTATATCCGAGCAGATGGTTTTAATTACCGAGTCGAATTGGGCGGGTATTTTTTCCACAATATCGCCCGTTTCCTTGTCGATAAGCCATCCCAAATGCGAAACTATAATGCCCGTAGCGTCTTCCAAAGCCCTTTTTACATGAGGTTTCGGTTCTTTCGTTTCGGCGTCCGTTTCGGGCAGAATATTATCCGCATACCTTTCGGCAAACTCTTCGTAGCTTATTAAGGTTTTCACTCTTTCTCCGTTTCCTCAACAATAGTCAAATGGCAGTCGTTTTTCAGACTATCCAAAACCTCTGGACTCACTTCAAAATATGAAAACTCTGGAGCGAATCTCAAATTGCAACGATAATAATTTTTAAATCCCGTATTCGATTTTGCTTTTATTCTTATCGTTTTATTTGAGCTGGTTTCGTTTTTAGAGCTTTCATTTTCTCCGTTTTCGTTTTCCTTTCCATTTTCATTCGGTATCGGAGGAGTTTTTTCATCCTCCGCTCCCGAATTGCCTATATTTATGTTTTCTTGGAGGTTATTATCTTCGTTCAATTCTTCGTTTTTCTTTCTTGCCATAAATATTCTCCTAAAAATTAAAGCCAATCGCAAACGATTATTTCGACTTTATTGTAGTGAATGTTTCCCGCTCCGCCAGTCGTAATCGCAACCTTAATTATGCTTTCAGCTTCGCTTTGCAAATCTGGAGGGACTATCATATGAGTAGGTTTTATTCCCATCTTGTCTCCGCCGTCTCTCGTTATGTTTCGCATTTGAGCGTATGCTTTTGCAAAATTATCCGCGGTCAAATCCGTTTTACTCATTAAAGCCTGTTGCCAATGTCCGTATCCGAAAGCCCCTCTCCAATAAGCTCCGAATAAGTATTTGTTATACATAAAAGCATGCTCGTCTTTAGGGTCGATTTTATTGTCGATTTCAAAAGGAGTTCGCTCTTGAATCAAAAGAGGCTTTAACGACTTGCTTAAGTCAAGCAAAAACCAAGCTTTTCCCGTTCCTTCGCCGTAGATATTCGACACATTGGATGTAGCGCCAGTGCCGTCCGCTTTAGCGTAAACTTTATGCTCGGCATCGAAAAAGTTTTGACCGTCATGGCATAAAGTTTTATCTCCGCTCGAAAGCAAAGCCGCGGTATTGATATTCAAAAAATCGATTCCCGCTTGAGCTTCCGATTGAGTGAGAACTCTATATACTCCCAAATTGTCGTCTTCGATATCCGTCCTCAAGACTTCCAAAGTGGATTCGTAAGGTTCGTTTTGTAGAGTATAAGCTCCTTCTTTCATACTTCCGAGTTCTCTCTGTCCGCTCCACTTTCTAAATTTCGGGAAAGAACCCAAAAATCCGTAAGTGTTAGAACCAGAACCCGAAGGTATCGTTGTCGCCACTTTGTTATAAAAACTTTCTGGTCTCAATTTTTGAAGCGAATCGTTAAACTCGCCTCTTATTGTCGTTCTTAATTTTGTAAGTATTTCGCTGTTTACTATAGCCATCGTTACGCTCCTTTTTCTTGTATTGCTTTATATTCTTCTTCCGAATAGCCCATAGCTTTCGCCATTTGCTTATCCGCTTCGTTTAATTCCGTCTTGTTTCCTTCCGCTCCCTTATTCAAGTTTAATTCTTTGAATATTCCAGCGGACGGGGTATTTTCCATGATTTTATTAAACTTTTCGACTCCGCCCTCTTCCATACATAAAGCGATATAAACCTCTTTCGTGGAAGGCGCTATCTTTCCACCGTTTATCGCTTTTTCAACGATAGACAAAGCCTCTCTTTCCGCAGTCGCTTTTGAGAGTTCCGAAAGTTTGGCGTTCGCTTCGTTCAAGGCTTTTTCAAGTTCCTTGTTTTTCGCTTCCGCTTCGGCAACTTTGGAGTTCAAAGATTTTTCCAACTCCGACAATTTGGCGTCCTTCTCGTTTATAGCTCTTTCAAGTTCGCCGTTCTTTAATTTCGCATCGTTTAGCGCAAGTTTTAATTCTTGCAATTCTTTTTCTTCTGGCATATTGCCTCCTTCTTTTTTATTTTTTATATCGTTGTCGTCATTCTTATTATTAAGGGCTTTCAAATTAAGATTCGGGTTGTTCGTAATAGCAGCTCGTAAAATAGATATAATATTAGCCGACTTATCGATTTGATAAACTGGGCTTATATATTTATACGATTTGTTTGATATCTTTTCCGCTCCCGCTTGAGTCCATTCCACTTTCGCCCAAAGCGAATTATCCTCTTTTACGAAAAAGTCGGACATCCAGCCCATCGCCTCAACGCTCGCGCCCGTTCCGCTCGTATAATCGGTTTTATGGTTTTCGTCTATCACTACATATTTGAGTTTGGAGTTCGTATTGTTAGCGATAGCGACTTTATCTAAAGCCCTGAAGACTCTGCCGTCAAAACCGACAAACATATCCTCGCTTGGAATAAGCTCTATTTCAAAAGGCAGTTTGTTTGATTCGGTATCAAGTTCGATATTGTTAATAGCTTCCCTCGTATTCATAAGCGAAACTATACGATTTTTACGAATAGATATAAACTAAAATAAATTAGGATTTTTTTGATTTTTTATTTTCTTGTTTTTCAAGTCGCGTCTTATTTTGAAAAAGGTGACGAAAGACATATTATACCTTTGGCATATTTTAATCAAGGCTTCGTTTTTATCTTTCGCTTCCGCGTATTCTTTCGATATTTCCAAAGCTATCTCGTCTCTGAACGCGTTAAACTCCAGAGGAATATATTCGCCTATATTGTAAAACTCGCTTAAGAAAACTTTCGTTATTTTTTCTGGCAAAGCGTAGTTATCGTCTCTAATATCCAAAGCCTCGCTGATTAGATTAAATATTTCGTTAGCTCTTTTGCTTTGCGGATTTGGAGAAAAGAAAATTTTCTGCCCGCCGTATTTTCTACAGAAAGCCCGCAAAGATTTAATCGCTATTTCTTTTTTTATTCCCGATTCTATCAAGCTATCGTAAATAGTCGTAAGTAATAAATTATCCGTCATTATTATACCCTCCAATTTTATTTTGTTTTATTTTAATTAAGGCATATTATTTAAAGCCGTGATTAAAATATTCGCTTCGGTTTGTCCGCATTCGCTCAAAGAATTTTTTCCCGTGAGTCTGCCGATAAAAACTTTTAAAGTTTCCTCGCTCGGATTCTTCGCTTTTTTCCACCATAAGCCTTTTATATATTTAACCTGCCTATCGCTTAAGTTTTTCGTATCGCTTGCCGACACCGTAAAATATTTTTTTTGTTCGTCTTTTTTTCTATAGTCGAAGCCCATCGCTTTCATTGAAAGCAAAACCTCTTTTAGCTCTCCAATCGTCATTTTCTTTGTAGATTGCTCGCCAACGGCGGGCTTTAGCCTCATTCCATCGGTAGAACATTTTAATAATATTCGGTAGTCGTCATCGGAAAGTCCGAGATATTTTTTGCCGATATGGATTTTGGCGATTAGCTTGCCTCTCAACTCTTTTTGACGACTGTCTGCCTGTGGCATATGTCTTTTTTCGATAGTTTTATCCATTTTTTAATTTTCCTCCGTATTTTGCTTTTACAATGCCTTTAATTGCCGAAAAGTATTATACTTTCAAGGACTTTTACGCTTATTAATACGAAAAACTATTAAAAAACGAAAAAGCCCTCAAAATCAATCTACGCGTTAATCAAGGCTATTCGTATTTTTTAAGCTTTTTCCCTGTTTTTTATCTTTAAGCGGATATAAAGCCATATATCTATCCGCTACGAAAGGCAACAAAGTTTTTACATTTCGTAACTTCTTCGCTTCCGCATATTCTTGCAATGCATCGTAATTGTCGATTTCGACTTTTATTATTCGCTTGCCTCTATTCTCTTTTCTCGCTTTCTCGCCAAGTAGACGATTAAGCTCTCTCTTGATAAGCCTTCTAACGAATATGCTTTTTTTAGTTCTGTCCTCGCAGTATTCGTTTAGCTTCGCCAAAGTTTCATGTTCTAAAGCTATGCTTAATGTTTTGTATTTAGTCTTGTCCATCATGATTTTATACCCCCAATTTTTTTATTTATAAACTCGTTATTAAATCTTTGTCTATCTTCGATATCTTCAAATCGTAAGCCTTATTTATCGCTCGCCTCATTAAATTATTTATCGAGAGAGGATAAGCCTTGCTAATCAATGTCCCGCGCAACATTTGAGTAGTGAGTTTCGCCGATACGGATTGCAAAGCGTCATCCTCGATAATGTCTTTAATATTCACTCCCGCTTTTTCAAACTTGATAGCCAAATAATTTTGTATATCCTTCCAATCTGAAAGAGGCTCTATTCTTAACTGCTCCATTCTTCGTATTATCTCCCGAGCTTCGTAGTTCTTGCTTTCGTCAAGTTTCGCCGACAACTCCGTCTGCCCGATTAAAAGAATAGAGAGTAATTTTTTGAGTCCGTCTTCCAATTCCCAAAATCTCTTTAGATACTTCAAAACCGTCACGCTTAAATCATGAGCCTCTTCGATAATCAAGAGATGCGAGAAACCGATTCGTCCAGAGTTCGTAAGTATTCTTTCGACTTGCCTCGCTTTCGCTTCCAAACTCTTTTTTGGAGTCTCGGAAGACACATCCAAAATAATAGAATCGCAAATAGCCCCAACGGTTAGACGCGTCTTATCGATAGTCTTGCATTGAATGATTTTTACTTTCGCGTTTTCCGATTTCATCTTGTCGATTGCGAATCTTCTCAAAGTCGTTTTACCGCTTCCAGATTCTCCGATTAAGGCTACCATTCCGCCTTGCTTCGCCGTTTGGCAGATAAACTCGACAGTGAATCGCATATCGCCGTTTAAATATACATCCTCCATCTTTTCGATGTCTCCAAAGAACGGGTCGGATTTGAACCCGAACTTTCTAAAAGCTTTGATGTTTATAGCCATAATTAAATCTCCTTTAATCTTCGCTCGTTGTCTTGCAACTCGCTTTTTTATCTTCTTAATTTTTAATTTTTTATTTTTAAATTATGTTTTGACTTTCGTTTTCTTCTTTACGATAAAACTCTATAAGCTCGTCCGCATAAGAATACGAAACGCCGTTCGGATAATCTTTTTTCAAACTATCCGACAAACCCTCTGGAACATAGCCCAAAGCCGTTTTTACTCTCTCTATCGCTTCCACATACGAAAGCAATATTTCCTTCGTCTCTTTGTTTTCAATCTCTATTTTCTCTCCCTCCTTTTGATAAATAAATTTGTTGTCGGGCTTAATTAAAGAATGAGTTTTTAGATTCGGTATATTTGAATCCGCTTTCTTGCGTATTCCTTCCGCCGTCTCCTCTATCTTCTTAATCTCTTTCTCGCCTTCCGTTAAAGCCGTCTGTTTATACTCTTTGCCGATTACCGCCGCGTTTATGTCGAAGCCCGCCTCGTCAATCTCTATCGGTTTCACTTCATAGCTCAATTCGATAGTCTTGCCGAACTCGTCCTTGCCGTTAAACCAAACGATAGCCTTATAGTCGTCTCCGAATAGCATGGGCTGGCAATTAACGATGTCGCCTTTTTCCACTTGAAGATTTACCAAACTGTAAACCAAAGTTCGCTTCGCTTTATTGTGGTATAGGCTAATCGTTAAATCCGACCTAACCTTTCGCTCCAATACTCCAGCCGTAAATATTTGACGGCATAGTTCCGAATCGGGAAGCTCCCTCAATTTTTCAATCGGGATTTTTTGCCATAAAGCATGACGAGTCGCCACTATTCCGCCGAGTCTCTTTATTTGCTTTTGAGTATTGTATTCAACGCAGAACCTCTCCGCGGCTTCGTTCATCTCCTCGATATTACTCACGCCTTCGATTCTAAAAAGACATTCCAAATGAGTTTCGATTAAGTTATTCGTCACTTCGACTTGTCCTTTCGCTCTCGGATTGCCCGCCGAATGAGTTATGGAACGGACGCCCAAACTTCTTAACGCGTTCGATACCGACTTGGAAATATTAGCCGAGCCTTTATCCCAAAGAATACTCTCTGGAACTCCATGAAAAGCGTAGCCTTCCCGCTCTTTCTTTCCCCAAGCGTAAAGCAAAAAATCGTAAAGATACTCGGCAGTCTCTCCGTAAGCCGAATAATACCTCACGCAGATACTACCGCTATAATGGTCGGTAAGAACATATCGCAGGCACTTTTTCTTTTTTATCTGTTTGCCTTTCTTGTCCTTGCCATCGTTGAAAAAATCTTTGTTCTTGTAGTATTCGCTATCTTCGATGATTTTCGACTTATTGGAATCGGGAGCGAAATAAATCAAAGCGACTGACGGGTCCACCTCATGAACTTGATTGGGGTATTCGCTTCGCATCCTGCCATGATGAGACTCTTTTTTGAGATTGTCTCCGTCTATTTTGTAGTCTCGCAAAATCTCTCTTAATCGGCTTTCCTTAACGCCGACATTGTAGCCGTTTCGTTTTAGAATATCCAAAGCCACATTAACGGGCAAAGTCTTTTTTCCGTTTTCCCGTATTCCAGCCTTAACCAAAGACGCCACAGTTTTTATCGTGTTTTCGTCTATATTCGATTTTCCGCTGTCTTTCCTCGTTTGCCTGCCCGTATCGTAGCCCGCTTTCTTTAACTCTTTATAGAAATAGCTTACAGACCTGCCCGTCATTCTCGCATATTCGTCCGCAACGGCTTTTCGCTCTTTAGAGGTTTCGGCGCTTTGCATTTTCAATATCCATTCGTTCATATTTACCATCGCTCACAACCTCGCTGAAAAGCCCGATAATTAAAAATTATCGGCGCTCGGTTGTTCGCTTCTCCTTCTTTACATAACTTTTTATTTATCCAAAAAATTAATATCTTCGCTTCTCGTCTGGAAAACCCTCGCCGTAATTCGCTATCACTCCGTATTGAAGCTGCTCCTCTCGGCTATATACATGCGCGTTATCGTAAACATCGAAGAAATTAAGCCTTTCGTTCTCCAAGTTTTTAAACATCTCGTTAAAATGCTCTTGAAACTCCTCTATGATTATTAGATTCGTCCCCTCTATCGACTGAACCTCGTCTATCATTCTTTTTAGACTAAAGAAATCCATAGTGATTGCGCCGATAAGTTTCATGAAAGGCTGAATATATTCTTTCGTCTTTTCTTGAGCGATTCTTTCCGCGGAAATAGTCTCTAATCCTCTAACCATTCTCTCAAGTTCGTTATTCTTTTCCTCTTTCTGCTTTATGATGTTTTCAAGATTGTCGCGGTCATGTTTCGCTTTTTCTCTCGCCTCGCGCAAGTTTTTACGCAATTCCCGAGTCGACATGCGGTCGATATCGTCAAATGTAAGCCCGAATATCTCCTTTTCGTTTTCTAATTCCGCCACTTCATCGTCAGATAAAGTCGATAGAATACGGGTTTTTTCTAAACCCAAATACGCAGGCGCCTGCGTATTTCTATGAAATTTCCGAGACGCTAACATAAAAGTTTGAGCAGTTCTTATTTCTATGTTCAACTCGTTTAAAGCCTTCAAAAATTGTCCATGCGGCTCATGAGCCTTTATTCTCAATAGTCTCTTTCCCATCTCGATAAAGCTTACGCTCGCCTGCTCTTGATAAAACTTTATCTCCTCTACCGTTCTTTGATAATCGTATTTATCCGAAACATTTGAAAAATATTCGTTTTCCACTTCTTCGATTATGTCGAATCTTTCTTGTTCCGACATTTCTGTCGTAATCGGAACATTTTCAATATTATTATTTTTTTGATTTTCTTTTTTAGGTCTACCCATTATAAATCTCCTTTATTTTTTTTCTTTTTGGATTGCTTCGCTTCCTGCGGTCGCTCGCAATGACTCGATATTTTTTTGATTAACTTCTCTTAATTCGGCAAAGTCTACCTCGTAAACTTCGCCTACCATATCGGATAGAGAATATTCATCGTCCAATTCGTCCGATAGACAATAATCATCCCATTCGGTATGGCTCGCCACTATGTTTTGATATTTCGCTTTCGCTTTTCTTATTTCTTCTTCCTCGCAATAAACCATATCAAAACCTCCTCATAAACTTTGCGGACTCAAAGATATATGCTCGTATTTGCCGTCCGAATCTCTGCGCTCGTAAAACCTTATATATCTCTTGCTGTCCTCTATCGTTATACTGTCGCTTATCGCCTTCATTGCCTCCGTCCAAGTAGGGTCGTTTATCTCCAATCGTCTCAAACCCAAGATTTTATCCGTAGATATTTTTCCCTGCTTGTCGACTTTGAAAGCGTCATTGAGTAAAGCGATAAGATTAGCCGAAGCTCCAGAACTCCACTTCTTTATGCATTCGTCTATAAGCTCCTTCGCTATCTGGAGTTTCTCATTGAAAGAAATATAATCTTGATTCGCTATCACAACCTTATATTTTCCGTCATAGCTCAAGAGAGTTATATTCCCTTTCTTGCCTCCAAACTCCACGCCATGCTCCTGCGCCGAAAGTTGCAAAAAAGCCCTTATATCGTCCCAGCAATCGAAACGATGCCTCTCGATAATCTTTTGAACATCTTTCGTCTTTACCATAAGAGAACGAACCAAATCGTCTCTCAACTTGTCCACGGGCTTTACATTCGCTATAGGAACATAAGAGCCTTGTGCGTTCACCATGAACTCTTTCTCGTTAAAAACTTTTTCTTTTTTGTCTGGCATATTTGCCTCCTTTGTTTTTTTTATTTTTTTATTTTTTAATAGTCATTACGAGCCGTAGGCGAAGTAATCTATTTAGTGTGGATTGCTTCGGCTCGCCAACGGCGGGCTTTAGCCTTGCCTCGCAATGACAATTATTTGCTATTTTGCCTCTCTACTTCCTCTCTCGCTTCCTCCACCAAATCGCTAAACGATTCATAACCAAGCGCGTTCGCTATCGCCGTCTCCGCCCTTACCGAACCCTTGCGGGCGTTCAATACATGTGTTATAATCGAAGTCGATAAGTTAGACTTTCGGGCTATATCGTTATGGGTTATTCCCGCCAACTTCAACTTGAAGGAAATATATTTGCCTAATTTTTTGTTTATACGATTACTCATTTTCTAACCTCTGTCTTTACTCATTATTTACTTAATATATTATAATTATAAGTCATATTTGGTAAATAATAAGTATTAATTATTACTTTATACTAATTATAGTATATTTGTGAGTAAAAGTCAATACCTAAAAAGGAGTTTTACTAAAAAATGGATAGAATAGGCGATAGAATTAAAGATATAAGGGTAAATTTGAGTATATCTCAATCTGATATGGCAAATATACTTGGAACAAACCAAAAAACTTTATCTCGGTATGAAAATAATTTAACTTTTCCTCCTGTTGATATATTAGAAAAATTAGCGGAAAAATATAATTTTAATTTGCATTGGCTTATAACTGGAAAAGGCGAGATGTTTATTGAAAGTTCAAAAGCGCAGGCGACTGCGTTTTTGAAAAATGAAAAAAATGCAAACGCGAATTCGTATTTGGAAACTCAAGACAACAATTTTTATTCAAAATATTTATTGGAAGATTCGACAGACGAAAACTCGCCGAAAGAAGTTGACTTAATAAAGATAAACAATATAATAGCTAGAGAAAAAGAAACCGCTATTTTGATACCAGAAGTTTTTAATATATACAGAGAAAAACTTACGGCGATAGCGATAACCTCTGACGATATGCAGCCGACTATAAGCAAGAACGCCATAATATTATGCAATGATTTTGGATTTGTGGGTTCTGGAATTTATACGGTGAAAATAAACGGCGTCTATTCGGTAAAGAGAATATCGATGAAAAATACTGAAAGTTATATAATGGCTTGCGACAATAGACTTTACGAATCTCTTGAAGTCGCAATAAATGACGATAGATTGGAAATAGTAGGTTTGGTTAGAGTGGCAATTAATATTTTATAATGATTACAAACATAAACAATGCAAGTGCGAATATTTAGTTCAATTCTTTTTATATCTTTTCTTTGCATACCACATGCCATAAGCGTAGCGAAAGAATACACCGACACGATAGAAAACTTTAAAATAATAAAAGTGCGGGACGGGGACACTTTCGTTATCACCATAGAGGATACTCCCGATGTATTCGGAGAGGAAATAGCGGTTCGGATAAGAGGAATTGATACGCCAGAATTAAACGATAAAAGAGAAGAGATAAAGGCGATAGCTATAAAAGCTAAAGAGGAATTGGAAAAGTTATTGACTTCTGGCAAAAAAATTGTTTTATATAATTTGGGGAGAGATAAATATTTTAGATTACTTGCAAGCGTGAAAGTGGGAGATATTGATGTGGCGGAATATCTTATTAAAAAGGGACTTGCAAAAGAATACG
>ERZ808275.543-NODE-543-length-14360-cov-7.262705_pt1 | contig 14360 bp, 20 predicted proteins | sample MGYA00520894_ERZ808275 | MGnify/ENA primary metagenome ERZ808275 (study PRJEB31516, sample SAMN03275598) | gut metagenome | biome: mammalia-associated habitat; material: feces | host: Papio cynocephalus | place: Kenya | collected 2012-08-03 ...
TTACAAAATCCATGAGTACAGTAAGGTTTGTTGCAAATGACCGTGAAGTTCCTGCATGGCTGGTGCAATTCGAGATGATTATAGGTGCGTAGCCAAGTGGTTAAGGCACGGGACTTTGACTCCCGCATTCACTGATTCAAATTCAGTCGCATCTGCCAAGGGCTGAGACCCCTTAAAACTCTCAAGCAGCTTTGAATAGCTTATGAAAACTTTAAACTTTGAATATGCGTCAGCAATGGCGCATATGCTCCCGTACACCAAAAGCAGAGTGAAACGGCTCAAACCCGTTGTAGTGTGGAGGCAGGAACCACCGGGAGTACCACGAGTTCAGCAGCACCTCGACAAAAGCTGTAATAATTTAGAACTAAAAAGGAATTAAAACACATGAACAAGACCGATTTTATCGCGCTTTACGCAGAGCATCAGGACATTTCCAAGACCAAGGCTAAGGAGATAGTTGATACAGTTCTTGCTGAGATTTGCAATGTTATCACAGATCATGATTCTGTGTACTTTCAGGAGCTCGGAACATTTGGTGCCGCACTGAAGGAGGAGCACGAATCGCGCAATCCTTCAACCGGCGAGACCATCACTGTCCCGGCTAAGTATGTGCCGACGTTTAAGTTTGGCTCGCAGATAAAGAAGTGCACAAAGTAAATAAACAAATAGTTGTGGGCTATTGATAAGCCCGATTTAGCCGCCCTGTGCCAAAGTACAAACCGTTATCAGGATAATTGGAAAAGACACAGGGCATTTTTGCGCCCAAATTTGTTCACAAAAAATTCATAAAGAAATTTTCAAAAATCTATTGACTTTTGCGGGAGAATGTGGTATAATATATACATCAAAACAAAGGAGACAAGGATATGAAATATCTTAATGAATATGTAAACCACCTGAGAGGAAACAAGAAGTCCGAGGGCACAATTCATGAATACGCCATGAATCTCAATAGAGTCTTTGACGAAATCGGCAAGGATGAGGACGTTGTTTCTTACGAAGATATAGAGAATTACAAGCTCTCTATTGCGTCCCTTTCTTCTTCAACTGTTTGCACGAGGGTCGCCGCACTTAAGAGCTATTACAAGTTCTTGATGCAGAGACGTTATGTTACAATCAATCCTGTTGAATACGTTGAGACCCCAAAGATTAAGAACAAGGAAAAGATTCCGCTGACAGGTGAACAGATTAGAGCGATGATAGCCAAAACCACCAACGCCCGTATGGAAGCGTTTATCATGGCTCTTGCAACAACGGGAATGCGTATTGCCGAGCTTGCGTCTGTGACCATTGATGACTACAACAACCGTGTAGGCAACACTATAATCATTACAGGTAAAGGCGACAAAGAGCGTCGTGTGACGTTCCCGGATGAGACCATTGCTTGTATTGACAAATATATATGGGCAGAACGTAGCGTTCATGCGGCGAAGACAGGAACAAATCTGCTGTTTGTTTCTAATCATGGCACTGCTCTTTCGGCAGGAAATATGGGTGAGCAGTTAAAGAAGATAGCCAAGGAAGCAGGAATCCCTCAGTGGGACAAGGTATGTAATCATCTTATGAGAACGACGTGCGCTACTCTTGCTTTAAGAAACGGTGTTGAGCTTCCCACTATACAGAAGATGCTGGGACATAGCAACATCAACACTACGACAAGGTATGCGAAGATAGCAGACGAGACTGTAGCAAATGCTATGAGCACCATGAGATTCTAAGGAGGATATGAAAATGAGCAAAGCAACACGGACAAGGGATATGATTAAGGACACTCTGAGCTTTTGCGTAGGCAGAAAGAATGCTGTGACAAGTCGTCACCTTGAGAATTTGGTGGGCTGTGCAAGCCCTACGGTTCGTAAGGTTGTGAATGAATTAAGGGCGGAGGGTATGAAGATATGCAGTGGTAAAAATGGATATTATATCGCAAGAGATGACAAGGAAGTATCTGCGACGATTCAGCAGATGGAAAGCAGAATCGCATATATGCAGAAAGCTATTGAAGGTCTAAGGAGGTGAAAGAAATTTTGTTAGGATTTAACATGGAGTGTGAAATCTTCGAGGCTATCACAGAATATTGGTCGAAGGAGATGAAGGATGAACAGACCGCCATTGATTGCTTGTTTTATCTAAAGCAACGTCTGATGAGTGGTGAAGAAAGACATAGAGCAGAGGTGGCACTTGAGCAGATGGGATATTGCCCCAAGTGCGGTGATAAGCTTGAGATAGTAGATAGTGATATCCCTCATCCAGAGCTTGATGGTACGCCTACAGAGCACTGGACAAATATCCGTTGCCCACATTGTGATAAGGAGGTGTAAAAATGCCGAGGGAAACTAAGCAAGAAAAAGCCGAAAGGCTTATGCTCAAGCAGTTTCTTGAAACTTATCCTAATGCCAAGGCGGTTATGAAAGCTCTTACGGAAAAACAAAATCCCGAACTTCATGATATAATCGTCAATGCCGTTAAACCACAGTTGGAAAAAGCGCGTATGATTGGTGTACAGATAGGTTGGAATGGGGCATTGATGAGCCTTGAGCGCGAATGCGCGGAATGCAAAGACAAGGAAGAGATTCTTGAACTGCTGAGAAGGAAAAAGAAAGAAACACTTGATAAACTTAAGATGAAAGATTTTGATAATAATGAAAACGAGGTAAATGAATAATGGATAATTCTGTACTTAACAAGACTCCGGTATGGTATAGAGCGGTTAGTCAGGTATCAGAGCTTGCGCTGACTCGTGAGGAAGCAAAGATAAAGGTCAAGGACGCAGATGGTGCGTCACACGAAGTTCCCGGCGAGCGTATCCGTGGCAGAATCGCACTTGACATCGGAGGCGGCATAAAGACCTTTGATGTATTTGCTCAGTCGTTGACCTCTAAGGGCGAAGCAAATAAGCAGTGGGCAATGTATGAAGCTATGCTCAATTGGAATCCTAAGATAAATGGTGACCCCACTAAAGAGCCTACAAAGGTCGCTGTAGAAGGCTCGATTTCCATCAATGATTATGTGGGCGGTGACGGAAACGTCAAGTCTTCCCTTAGATGGAATGTTTCAAGAGGTAATACCAAGGTATCAGAAGACGAGCCACTTGGTTGTTCGCTCAAGCTGACAGGATTTATCCGCAAGATTCTGCCCGAAATGCGTAATGAGGAAGAGACAGGAAGACTTAAGGTTGAACTTCTTGGCGTAGATGGGCAGGGCGCGATTTATCCTGTTGACCTTCTTGTCGACGCTGATTCAGCAGACGATTTCGAGAGCGTCTATGAGGTTGGTCAGACCGCGGCATTTGAGGTTGATGTAAAGATGGTTCATGTAGGCGAAAAGAAGCCGGGGAAGAAAGCGTTTGGTAAGTCTGCATCAACTAATATCAACACCGGATTTGACGTGGAAGAGCGCATTCTTTGTGGCGGTGATGAGCCCATCGAAGAGCCAGAGGATGAAGATGAGAACGGCAACCTTATCGACAATGGTTGGCTTAATCCCGAGGCAATTAAGGCGGCAATCAAGGAGCGTGACAAGAAGCTCGCTGAACTCAAGACAAATCCGCCCAAGAAGGCTACGGAAAACGTTTCAACTCCTGCTAAGAAGACGAGCAAGTTCAGCAAGAAGCCTGACATGAATAGCACCGATGATGATGATGACTTTGGGTTTTGATAATGCAGTGAATTTTCCATGGTGACTAAGGGAGGGCAACCTCCCTTTGAATATAATGAATAAAAGGAATAAAAGGAGAATTTAATGGCAGATTTTGATATTTTTAATCCAACGATAAGTTGTGTATCAAGCGGTGTTGAAGGAAAGCTTATTCTTATACACTCTAATGAGCGCAAGCTTGGCAAGACCCTTCAGGCTACACGGTTTCCCAGTCCTTATTATTTAAGGTTTGAATCGGGAATCAATGCAATCAACGGTGTAAAATATGCGGCTCTTAAGAGCTGGAGCGATTTCAAGAAAGTAAACAAGCGGTTAACCGACCCCAAGACGCTCGATCAGGCTCTTGCAACCTATAAGACGCTCATAGTAGATACTACAGATGTTGCTATTAAGTGGTGTGAGAAATACGTTTGCTCAACTCAAGGTGTTGAAAGACTTAATGATGGTAATTCGGGCTATGGGCTTTGGAAGGAATACGAGAACGAATGGTTCACCGAATGGAACAAACTTTTGAATTGTGGTTATTGCATTATCTTTATTGCTCACTCTGAAGACCGTAAGATGAAGAATCCGGTTACTGGCGAGGAATATGTACAGCTCTATCCGAAGGGTGATAAGAGAACAATCGATTTAATCATTGATGTCGCAGACATTATTGGTTATGTCAAGAGCAATGGATACGACGAGAACGGCAACCCTAAGATGTCATCTATTTATTTCACGCCTTGTCCTGAATTTATCGCAGGTAGTAGATTTAAGTATATCCCCTCTGAAATAACGCCTTTCACGGCAGAAGCTGTACAGAAGGCAATCAAGGAAGCAGTCGATAAAGAGAACGCAGAAACTGGTTCTGAGTCAATTACATTCGCTGAAAAGGTCGAGAATGAATCTGTCAAGGAGCGTTCTTATGATGAAATTATGGATAGCCTTAGAGAGATTTACAAGACTGCTATGAAAACTAATCGTGATAAGACCATTGAAATTGTCGCTCATTACCTTGGTGAGGATGGAAAGATAAGCGAATGCACAGAAAAGCAGATAGAGCAGCTTGTCATGATTGAGGATGACTTGAAAGATTTAATCGAGGATAACTAATGAACTGCCGTGTCTGTGGGCAAGAGATAAGAAGAGGTGATAGGTTCAAGGGTATTGACTTTGTGTCTATTCCCTTCTGTTCAGAATCTTGCTATAATGAATACCATATAGACCATAAACCTGCTTCAAAGGAGCGCAAAACCAAGAAGGCAGAGGAACGTCTCAAGCTCACAGATTTTCTTTGTGAACTGTACCTTGATAATGGAGTAGAAACGCCCTTTGGATGGTTTGGCAAACAGATTGAAAAGTTTGAAAAAGATCATGATTGCACAGACCGCGACATTAAATTGATGATACGTTATGCGATTGAATATGAGGGATATGAACTTTGCACAGATTACGGTATCCGTCAATTTGAGCGGTTCTATCCTTTGTATAAGCAATTCAATGACGCGGTAAAGCATTCCAAAGAGGTCGCGGAGATAATGCAAGATGACCCGGTTGTAGAGGTAGTGCCCAATTCGGGCGAACGATATATAGGATTTAAGGTGGATTTAGATAGCATATGATTTACAACATTAACATTGGCTCGCAGTTGCTTGGCTGTATATTTAAGAATCCAAGTCTTATCATGAATCCGCAGTTCCCTTTACAGCCGGATGATTTCGCGCCTGAACAGTTCCATAAGATTCTTTTTCTTTGCGCATCTAAGGCATATCAAGCAGGAATCAACGACATTACGGAAATAGAAATAGACAATATAGCTAAATCTCATAATGCCGCCTATGAAATTCTTGTGGATAACCGCTTTGAGGATTTCATCGCTACTGTCCGTGAGTTAGCAAGCCTTGACAACTATGAATCGTACTGGAACAGTATCCGCAAATATTCTATGCTTCGACAGATGAAAGATGCAGGAATGAATGTGGACAAATGGTTTGATGAAACCGTTGACAATGGCGACAGAACCGCCGAGTTCACGATTCAAGAAATGCTGGCTGAGTATGAAGTTCTTACGAATAAGCTAAGGACAACATACGACACCAAATATGTCCGGCATGAAATGTATGCAGGTGAAGATACTGAGGGTTTGCTTGAACAGTTTGAGCAGAAACCTATGATGGGGGCTTGCTTGACTTCGCCTTATCAAACCACGATATATAATGGATGGAATAGAAGCCATTTGATATTACGTGGCGGGCGCAGTGGCATAAGCAAAACAAGGCTTGCTGTTGCTGACCTTTGTTTCTTGGGCGCAAAGCAAATGTGGGATTATGAAGCAAATGATTTTGTTGATAATCCTAACTATCAAGGCTCAACATTCTTCATCCACACAGAGATGGAAACCCGCATCAATGTCAACCCTATATTCCTTGCTTGCATCTCAGGTGTAGATAATAGTACGATAACTAAAGCATCGTACACAAAAGATGAGCGAAACAGGATTCTCAAGGCGGGCGAAATTCTTGAAGACTCGCGTATCCGATTGGTTGATATGCCCAACTTCACGTCACGTGGGCTTGAAACAAAGATTAAGGAATGCGTACAAGCTGATGGCGCGGCATATGGTGTGTTCGACTATATATGGCTGAATCGTGATGTGTCGCTTGAATATCAGCAGTCTATGGGCACTAACGTGCGTCCTGACATGGCTATCGCGTCGATAGCGGCAGACCTTAAACAATATGCGGAAGCCTATAACGTAGGGCTTATGACCATGTGTCAGCTGTCACGTAACTATGAACAGCAGGAATTTTGTGACGCGTCTTGCCTTGCGGGTGCGGTCGCTATGCAGGATAAGCTCGACTGTGGCTCGGTCATGATTGGTGCAAAAGATAAGCCTAAGTCATGGAAGAAGGTTGAAGCTTATGTCAAGAAGCGCGGTTTTGGTGATGGCGGTGAAGACGATGTTCCTAATATCGTTGAGCATATATTCAAGGCGCGTTATCAAGATACGTCTTATTCAAAGTTCAAGATATGGTCGAAGATTGATAGAGGAACGATGAGACGCAAAGATTATTTTGTAACAGACGAAAATGATGAACTAATCAGTATTAACAGAACAACGCCATGCGGCGAGAAAGATTTTGATGAATAATAATAAAATTTCAATAGCACCACTTTTAATAGGGCTTGGAACAGTTGTTGCAATTAATTATCTTATGCCAGTAATTGATGTTGCTTGCTCAGCGATATGCGCACGGCTTAATGTGCCTATGTCTAAGTGGCAAGTGACGGCACAGAAGACGCTTGAAAAGGCAGGGATGGTTGATGATGACCCAACATATCACACCAATGCGTGTGGATTCAATGCAAGCTTTGATGAGCCTATGGAAGACGAAGAGATAGACGATGACTAAGCACGTCAATAAAGCTTATATCCAGTTTATAGGCAATGCGTCAAGCGATGTTACGGGGTCTGCTTATAGAGTAAAGTTTGGGTCATCAAACGTACTCCTCGAATGTGGCATGATTCAGGATGGGCGGGATATTTATTCATTGTATTGCGCTAACAGGGATTTCATAAATAGTTTCCATATGAATGATATCACTTGTTCAATAGCCCCTCATGGCAACCATAATGACCATATGGGGCTATATCCTGCGCTATTCCATAAAGGCTATAAAGGCTCTGTATTTATTCCCGAAGGCAACAAAAAGTTTCTTGAAATCATGTGGGCTGATAGCTTGAAAATAATGGAAAGCGACAGCATCAAGATTGAGAAGAAATGGGGCAAACCTGCACCGCCTTTGTTTAATGAAAAAGATATAGCGACAGCCCTTGAACACTTGATTGAAATACCTTACAACTATCCTATTCATTTATCTGATGAGCTAATCTTTGAGTTTCTGCCGTCCGGGCATATTATTAATTCAGCAAGCGTTTTGATGACGTTAAAGAACTCGCGCGGCGACACAAGACGTATATACTACAGTAGTGATATAGGTGCGGCAATTAACCACCATTATGTTGCGCCACGTCAAACGCCACGGCAGTTTGATATAGGTATCGTTGAAAACACTTACAATTCGCCTATGCGCCCCAACAATCCTAAAGACACCATTAACGACATTCGTAAAATTAAGTCGATCGTCAATGATTATCAATGTACCATTTTCCCGTCATTTGCCTTGGCACGAAGTCAAGAAATACTAACCACTTTATACGTAATGTGGGAACGTGGTGAACTGCCTAAGGACATTAAGATATATTACGATACTCCCTTGGGTAAGAAATTGTCCGATGTGTATACAGATGATGAGCTGTGGCAACGTGTATGGAATTGGGAGAATGTGGTAAAGATTGAATCATTTGAAGATTCTCAAATGTATCAAATGCAGAACGACAAGTGCTGCGTAATAGCAAGCTCGGGCATGATGAATGCTGGGCGCGTGGTGTCGTGGATTAAATCTAAACTGCCGCTTGTAACAACACATATCTGCTTTATAGGCTATACGCCCGATGAAGGGCTTGCCGCTGATATAAAGTCCTGTGCGAAGCGCGTAGAAATCGATGGGCAGATGATAAGGAATATGGCTAATTATACCGAGTTACGTTCTTTTTCTTCCCATTGTGATTACAAAGGATTACTTGATTTTTATTCGTCGCTACAATGCAACCGTTTACTCCTTGTTCACGGCAATCAGGCTGATAAGGTTGAATTCGCTAAGGTTTTACAAGATAAATTTGTAAAGCAGGGGCTGTCAACACGCGTCAGTGCCGTGCAGCAAGGCGATAAAATATTTTTCTAAATCAAAGGAGATTTTATTATGAAGTATTATTCTGAAATGAATGATAAGGTTTATGATTCTGTTGAAGCGCTTGAAGCTGATGAGGCGCGTATTCGCAAGCAGGAAGAGGACAGGAAGCGTCTTGCAGAAGAAGCAGAAGCAAAGCGCGTGGCAGAAGCTAAGAGAAAGGCTGACGCTCTTAAGAAAATTGATGATGCCTATATTGCCTATACAAAGGCGGTTGATGAATATCGCAAGGAGTTTGGTGTAACTCTTAGCCTTAAGGATGCTTTTTCTGAACTGCTTGATTTTATCCTCTAAAAATTAATTAATTAAATTTTTCAAAACCCCTTGACAAACGAGGGGTTTTGGTGTATAATATATATGTAATCAAAACACGGAGGTAAACAGAAATGAAAAGATACTTAGTATGGGGCGAACTTGATGGTGAATATACGAAGCTGATGGCACTTGCAGATAGCGAAGAGGAAGCAATTGAGTGCACTAATCAGCGGGTTATTGATGAATGCCTTGGCAAGACTTGGAAAGTTGAATCCGTGTCTGAGATAAGGAGGTACAAGCCCTACTAATGGGACGTCACAAAAAGATTGAGGAGCCAATGGCAGACCCTGTAGAGCATGATGGACTGCCGCTGATAGGCGAAACAGCAGTGTGTCCTATATGTGGTAAGCTGTTTGTGGTCACGCCAGAACACGCATATATATCACACCATTCATACACGTGTTCTTGGGAATGTTTTTTAGGGGAGGTAAAGAAAAAATTTTATGATAAGCAAAGCAAGAATGAAGCTGATTGAACAAGTTGCGAAAGCCGCCTCAATTCCTGAGCTTCAAGGCACATTCAAACGTGGTGGCGATTGGATTGTCACTGATATCGTAAGGGTGCTGTTTCTTAAAGAAAAGCCCGATTTGCCCGAGGTGGAAGGAACAGATTACGACTTTAAGGATATTCTTTACACATCATTAGATTGTTGTGATTCAGAGCCGCCTTCCATTGACGTGATAAAACAAGTTGTGGCTGAGGCAAAATATACGGAAAAGGGCAAGACATATTATCTACCTTATGAAATATTCCCTAACGTCTTTGTCGATCCTAAACTGCTATTGGATATGCTTAAGATATTTCCCAAAACCTATATGATTAATTGGGAGAGTGGCTGGCGACCTATTGTCTTCGTTGACGACGATATCGATTCACCGGATAATTGCGGGGCACTATTCACCATTCGCAAAGATGTTCATGCACCTTATATTTCTATGAAAGATGGAATGATTGATGTTGTTAATCCCAACATGGGAGAAGAAATAAAACAGGAGGATATTTAATGCAGTTTTACAAAGATGGGATTTGTTCGGTGGCAATCATCCTTAAGTCAGAAATTACCAAGATTGACTTTGCTACTTGTAATCAGCCCGCAGAGACAATTCAGCAGTTTTACAACCGACAAAAAGAGAAGCCAACAATAGTGACCAATGGCGGATTCTTTAATATGTCGACACGTGCACCTGTATTTAATTATGTTGACGAAGGCAGTACCAAATCAACCAATGCTAAATACAAGTGGGGTATGGGCGTTATTGGCAATGCCCAGCTTATCTATGGTGAACTTAATAGCCGTAAATGGCGCGACTTTGTATCGGGCTATCCTAATTTACTTGACGATTCACAGGCTGTGACGATTACCTTTGCCAAGGAAATCAACTACAAGGCGCGTAGAACGCTTCTGGGCTACGATGATAAGAGGGTAATGCTTGTATGTGTCGACCCGCCCGGAATGAACCTTGTTGAAGCACAGGCTTATATGAAGAAGCTCGGTTGCAAGTACGCAATTAATCTTGATGGCGGCGGCTCAACGGGTATGATTGTCAACGGTGACCTCAAGACTTCGCCCTATCAGAAACGTGCTGTTGATAATGTTGTCGCAATTTACACCAAGAACACAGCACCCAAACCTACTCAGTCAACTGCCAAAAAGACAGCGGAACTCAAGGGCATTGATGTATATGTGGGACAGGGCAAAATTGATTGGCGACAGGTTAAAGCTGACGGCGTTGATTTCGCCATGATTAAGGCAACGCAAGGTTGGACAGAATCAGGAACAGGATATGAATATAGATTATTCAAGGATAGGAACTTTATAACCAACCTTAAGGGCGCGACAGATGCAGGAATTAAATGTGGCGTATATCATTACTTTACAGCTGAAACAGATAAACAGGTTGAAGAAGAAGTTGATTTCCTGCTCAAGACAATAACGCCTTATAAGGATAGAATTTCTCTGTGGGTTGCTGTTGATGTGGAAAGTCCTAAGCACTGCGATAATCAAAGTATGGCGAATATCACGGCACGGACAAAGCGATTTATGGAAATTGTCGAAAAAGCAGGATTCAAGGTTATGCTTTACACCAATCCTAATTATCTTAAGTACAAGTTCACCAAGGGTGCTTTTGACGCTTACGATATATGGCTCGCCCATTATAACGTACAAAAGCCTTATCAAGCCAAGAATCTTAAGATGTGGCAGTATGGGCTTGGCACAGTTAAGGGCGTAGGAACAAAATGCGATATGAATAAGGGGTATTTTAAGATATGAAAGTAATTAAGAAGAGCGAAGTTAAAGAAACAGGTTATCCAAAGCGTATTATATGCGACCATTGTGGAGCAGAGCTTGAATACGATAAGGATGATGAATTTATTGGGCTGTGGGGCATAAGAGCCGTTCATTGTCCCGAGTGCAACGAAGATGTTTGGATTGGAGACCAGAGAGAGGTTTCACCTCAATGGAAGACTACTTTTGATTTTACCAGTGCAATTACAGCTAAGGAACTTGATGATGCAGAGATTCAGGAGTTGGTTGATAAATGCTATGAAAAGCTGACGTCTGATGGTTGGCAACCCAGAGACCATTATCTGACGCAGTGTGGTGACACTATGGTTTTTGGCGTTAAGTATGAAGATGAGATTAATGTATATGTCACCAGACAATTTTGGGAAGATAAGACGTGTCTGTGAAAAATATGAAACCAACCTATCTTGATTATGCAGCATCCGCCCCCACAACATATTGGGGGTGGGACTTCAATACAGGAACAAACTATAACCCCAATCAGCCCTACGCCTTAATTGACCAAAAACAGCTAAAAGAAGCAGAATCAATAGCCCTTGAAGCCCTTAGGTCAAAGACGGGTCATATCATCTTTGGGGCAAACGCTACGATTATGGGCAAGTATCTTGCGGATTTGTACAGCGATTTTAGCGAACCATGTGTCATCAGCGCGTTTGAGCATGATTGCCTTGCTTATATCGCTAAACGTGAATGTATCAGCCCAGATATGTTTGTTGGCAAAACTATTGAAGGGCTGAAACGATGGCTTGAGGAGAACAAAGATAAAATCAAAGAATCAAATGAAACTTGTTCACCTTGCCCATGTATATGGATGTGGATTAACAATCTCACGGGGCAAATTATGCCTGTTAAGGGAATAGGCAACCTTGTCCACAAATACGGTATGCACATGGTCTGTGACCTTACAGCAGGGCTACACAATGAGCCTATCCCCGACAATATAGACGATTGGTGCGATGTAGCCATATGGTCTGGAGCAAAGGTAGGGGCTGAGAAAGGCACAGGCGGTATCTGGTTCAGCGATAGAGCATGGAAGGTACATTGTATAGGGAATGAGCTTCCACTTCATTTTGGCACGCCTAATGTGGCTCAGGCAATGGCACAGGCGCAGGCTATGGAACATTGTCAAAATGAAGTAAAAAGATGCATCGGTGGAAAAGACGGTTGGGAAGGACGATATATCGAAAGCAAGTGGAACGCCCTTTGGCTGCGTCTTGTGCGTGGTATAGGCGATATACGTACAGATTACAACGATATAGTCAAGTCATTCCATTGGGGCGCACGGGACTTTAGTCTTGGTATCATAGGGCTATACCTCCCCGATATAAACGCAGATGCGTTCCAGCAATTTGCTTCAACACGACAAGTTTATTTTTCCGTATTCCATTCGGCTTGCGCGGGACAGGGCGATTATCGTGTCGCTGAAGCATATGGGCTGACTAAGGAAGAAGCAGCACATTGCATTCGGTTGAGCTTTGGCTACGATACGGATGAGCAGGATATTGACAGATTCATTGAGGTGCTAAAGGAATTTAGGGTGATGTTCTGTGCCGATTCAGATGATGTTTGTGAAGCAAAGAAGGAACTTGCCGGGCGTGGTGTTCCGGTTGGATTGAGCGAGTAACGTTTACAAAAAGTTCATAATAAAATTTGAAAAGGGGGTTGACAAACCTCCTTTTTTGTGCTATAATATATATGTCCTCAAGAGAAGGACGAATACATAAAAAACCAAAGGAGATAATAACATGACTTGGGTATCTACACCTACCAGAGCAGACTTGCTCCATTACGGCAAAATCCTTAGCAATGATGAAATCGAAAAGGATGGACATTTCATGAGGTATCGTGAAATCGAATACGGCGGCAAGATATGGGCAATGAAAGAACGCGATGGCGAAGTCAGCTATATCGCAGAAATAGGGAAGGTAAAGAAATGAAGCAGGAATTTGATATGGTCAAGGCGTTGCACACGCTGACCTACGACCTTGAATCGCAGAGCGGTCAATTCAACATGGGCAGGATGTTTAGCACGTGCCTTGACAAGGCAGCAAACACAGGGGTTGAATATTTCGCCCAGATGACCTGCATATACAAAGAACTGCGGATAAGAAAGACCTCCGCACGCAACGTCGCTGATGAATGGAAGTGTGCCGATGGTAATCAGCGTCTATTCAAGCGGTTACGTAAGCTGTGTAAGGAATATTACGCTAACCTGTTCGATCATGTTCTTGGGGATGGAATCTTTGAAAGCAAGACGGAGTTTGGCTTCCCCCTTAGCCCTGAGAATATAGGCACAGATGTGGCAGACGCTTTCACAGAGAGTCTTCTAAAGGATATGCTTAGACGATGGAAAAAATCAACACCCGAACATTGAAACAGCAGTTGACGCTTGGGGATTGTGAAAAAATCTTAACCGACTTGACAATCCCCATCTACACCAAAGGAGACAAGACATGGAGACTTTACACAGGTTGCCACCATAAGGACGCTTATAAGGGCGGACATAATCTCATCTTCTACACAGACACAAAGACGTTCCAATGCGTCACTCAATGCAGCTGTTCATTCGACATCATAGGGCTGACACAGCGTAGGTTGAAGACCCTTGGTAAACCCTGCTCATTCATGGATGCTGTGGGGCTTATCGCTAAATCAACAGGCAAAGAGATAGGCGATTACAAGCGCGTAAGCAAGCAACCTAACATATGCGACTGGTCAGGGCTTGAGCGGTTTGTTCGGATGCGTAAAGGCGATAGTTTGTTGAAGACCTTTGACCCCTGCATCCTGAACGAGCTTGAATCAAGTTATTACGAGGGATGGATTGATGAGGGCATAAGCATCGAGACGCAGAAGAAATTTGGTATAAAGTATTATCGCCGAGCTAATCAAATTTGTATCCCTTGCCGGAATCGCGAAGGTGAGCTTATAGGCATTCGCTGTAGGAATCTTGACCCCGAACGGCTTGAAACGGCTAAATATATACCATTGATAACGCTTGATGGGCAGTCATATGCTTTTCCAACTAATCAAGTGTTCTATGGGATTAACTATACATGGGAAGCGATTGAGAGAACTCAGACTGTAACGATCGTAGAAAGCGAAAAAGCCACGATGAAATTAGATACGTGGTATGGTGAAAACAACAACGCTTTGGGAATGTTTGGTCACAACTTAGGCTTGAAAAGACGTAATCAGTTAATAAAAATGGGAGTGAAACGTGTTATTTATGTTCCCGACAATGACTGGATAGGCAAAAGTCCTGAAGACTTTGATAGATGGAAAAAAGAGGTTA
>ERZ808275.544-NODE-544-length-14353-cov-3.551895_pt1 | contig 14353 bp, 12 predicted proteins | sample MGYA00520894_ERZ808275 | MGnify/ENA primary metagenome ERZ808275 (study PRJEB31516, sample SAMN03275598) | gut metagenome | biome: mammalia-associated habitat; material: feces | host: Papio cynocephalus | place: Kenya | collected 2012-08-03 ...
CAAATGTCATTATTGCGGTCAAAAAATGGCTTTCCCTGATGAATGTCCTGAATGTGGTTCAAATGCACTTCATAACACAGGTTTAGGTATCCAAAAAGTTGAAATTTTAATAAAAGAAATGTTCCCTGATGCTAGAATTGCTAGACTAGATAGTGACGTTTTAGTTAGAAAAAATGAACATATCAAGCTTTTAGATAAATTTCAAAACAAAGAAATCGACATTTTAATAGGTACTCAAATGGTTGCAAAAGGGCTTGATAACCCTAATGTAACACTTGTTGGCGTAATTTCTGCTGATGCAAGTTTTAATTTACCTGATTTCAGAGCACCAGAAAGAGGTTTCCAACTTTTAACCCAAGTTGCTGGACGTGTTGGACGTGGAGAATTTACAGGAAAAGTTCTTTTCCAAACGTATAATCCTGAATTTTATGCTCTTGAAAGTGCTAAGGAACAAGATTATAATGATTTTTACAAAACAGAAATAACTGCAAGAGAAGACTTTGATTATCCGCCATTTAGTAAAATAATCAGACTAATTTTAAGTGCAGATAACCAATTTAGAACAGAAAAATCTGCTATGGAGATTGCCCTAAGATTAAGAACTCTTGTTGATAAATTTGGCATAAAAGAAAAACTAGAAGTTCTTGGACCAACAGAATGTGTTATTGGAAGAATAAACGGTAAATACAGATACCAAATCCTAATAAAAAACAAAATGGAAACAAAAGGTCACGCTTTTATATCAAAATTTTTAGCTCAAATGTCTGTACCAAAAGATATAAAACTTGCAGTTGACGTTGATCCGTTAGATATTCTTTAATCTCTTTTTCCACGCCCTCTAATAGAAACAGTAGCTTTTAATGGAACATAGTCACAAGTTGTATTTGCTGGACACTCAACACCTGTTGCTGGGCAATAATTTCTTATTGGAATAAAGTTTGTACTAAAATAAGAAAATACATTACTTGCAAATTTATGGTGACACATTACTCTTGGCAAGGCCACGCCTGATGACACAATAGAACGAACACCAGCATTTGTTGTGCTATATAAATTTGCTAACAAAAAGTCACCGGTACGCATTTTTGGAGAAATCGGAAGAACCTCACCATTTAATAATACATAAAACTCTAAAACATCATCATTTAATGTATTAGAACCAACTCTTGGTCCATCTGAATCAACAAATACAACATAGTAACTTCCAGCCAAATATCTTGTAAAAGCTTCATTCACGAAAGATTCACTCTTTGCAGAACAAGTTGGATTAATTTTTAAACTTTTAAATAATACATGGAAATATTCTAAAATTGGTACAGCCGGATAACGTCTTACAGTTTGTCCAGTATTTGCACAAGACGGACATTCTGCAATATTTCTAAAATATAAAGCAATATTCCCTGAATAAGTTGTTGACCAAGGTGCTACGGGGGCTGATTTAGCCTCAATAGGACTACACAAAAAGCCTATTTCATTATATCTATTACAATTTACATCACCTGTTGCAGCAGAAGATAGACCATTTAAACATTGTAAATCTTTTATAAAATTGTCATTTACAATGCCAGTTTGTGCAACATCCCTCATCCCAAAAGAATACGCTGTTGGAGAAATAAATAAAGTCATACCATTTGATAAATATAATGTTGGCTTTACATTATCCTCATTAAAATATCCAGCCGTATTACAATTATTGCAAGTGAATGTAGGACCTGCTTCACTTTCTAGCACATTAAAATGTTCAATTAATCTATCATAAAAACCACCATTAATATGTGTTGCAGGCATTCCATTAGCACCTTTTATATCTGGTAAATAAGAACCTGTTTCTGTAGTTTTATAAACTGGAGAAATCATTTTATAATTATAAGTATCTTCAATTAAAACTCCATCACTAACGGCAGAACTTGCAATTTTTGTTAAATTATTCCACGCCGCATAAGCTCTAACTCTTTTTGCATAATTGAACTTACTTTCAGTAATACTTTTTGACGCAAGTATAACCAAGCTCATAATAACAAGAGCAATAATAACCTCTGCTTGAGATATAGCTAAAAATTTACGACCAAAATTTTTTATCATAAAGCTTTTACTTGCTCCAAGGCTTCTTCATAAGTGTTTAACGATATTATACCACTTTCTTTAAATAAGTTCTCGTTTGTAATATTTAATACTGTTTTATTTTCCTTGATAGCAAAAATTTTGATATTGTGTTTTAAAGCTTCAAATACTGGAATAGAGCCTGAACAGTTGTATGGAACTACTAAATAATCTAAATTATCCAAACATATATTTTTAATATTGTATTGAGTTAACAAAGGTGCAATTGATAAACCTAGTAAAATACATGGTAAAAATGTTGGTGTAATATATTCAGAAGATGCACGTGAATCAACTATTTCAGGATAAATTTGATAATCACAAAAGGCTGGAGAATGTGCACACGGAACTTTTAATTCTTTAGAAATATAATGAGAAATTATAGCCTCAACTCCGCCTATTGGGTCAACTCCGCCATTTTGTGCATAGTTTTCATCATTACAATCTTCGAATAAACAACAAATTGCAAGAGCATTGCACCCTTTATCAAGAAGTTTTTCACCTGCTTGTTTTACAGTTTCCATATCATTAACTTTACCCATGGAAATACCGTGTTCATTTACAAAAAATTCAACACCGACTTCATTTTCGGTAATCTCATAATACGGAATATCTATGCCATACACAGATTTTACCGCATTAATTGTGTTAATATGAACATTTAAAACATCTTTTGGAATAGATTTGTCAAAGATAACACCAATTTTATTGTTTTTTGATGGAATTAAAGAATTTTCTTTTTTAAAAAAACTATCTAAAGAAAAACCCTCAACATAAAACATATTTTCAGTAATGCCTGAAAAACATCCGGCATTTACAACATTAGGGTTTACAATTAACTTTGAAACCTCAGCGAATTTTCTAGCATAAGGACTAGCATCCCCAGCGAAACCGCCAATTGATGCTCCAACACCTGTTGGGACAATAAAAGCCCCTAATTTTTCTCCATTACTTAACATAAAAAAATTATATCAAAAAAAAACGAGGCATAAGCCTCGGTTTTTAAAATTTGTATGAAATAGAAGATAATTATTAACTGTTGTAACCGTATGTATGAGATGAAGCGATATTGTTTTCCACCATCTTTTGACAGTTATCTATATTTGTTTGTAACAAAGCATTTGTAGCTTGTTCGTTATCAACTTTTGATTGCCATACTTGTTCATCAGCATTAATTTCAGCTAATGATTGTTGTTGTTCTGCTGTAACTTTATCAATTTCAGCTTCAAGTTGTTTTTCTAAAGCTTCCATATTATTAGCAGAGAATGAGAATTCTTCGCCATTTACTTCTTCTAAAACTCTTGTCATATTTGTAGCATCATCAGAGCCTTTCATATTCAAAGCTCTTGCTTGAGCACCTTTTAAATCAGCAAGCTTTGTAGAAAATAAATTATTCACATCACCAGATTTTTGAGTAGCTTCTAACAATTCATTGTTATAATCCATCAATTTATAATCTGATTCAATTTTCGCCAATTTGTATGTTTGTAGTAAACACAACGCTCCTGCGTAAGCCATATACACCTCTTCTATTTCTACACTTATATAAAAACATTTCAAATTGTCCGATTTCAGAAAAGGTATTTTTTGTTACATTTGTTTACAAAAATGTAAAATACCCACTTTAACTATATAAATCCTTTTATGCTTATAATACAATTAATAATAAGAATAATAGGAGTAACCTGATTATGAAAAAATTATTGATTATATTATTAAGCATGTTAGTATTCACTCCAATAGTTTTTGCAGATGAAACTTTTAAATCTCATTTTGATTTAGCAGAACAGTACTATAAACAAGCAAAATACACTAACGCAATTGGCGAATACCAAAAAGCTTTAAGAATTAACAATTTAGATAATTCAGCAAGAATTGGCTTAATCAATTCATACCTTGATAGAGCAACTTATTATATTAATACATTAAAGGATTTTGACGCAGCAGCAAACGACTATCGTTCAGCTTTATTTTATTTAGAAGTTTATCCAACAGAACAAACAATGCAAAACGCATCACAAGTTACATCAGACGTCAAAGACAATTTAGAAAAATGTTTTATAGAAACAAAATTCGATAAATCTTCTTACTCAAGATATAAAAAAGCCGATGAAATCAGAAACAATGGCTTAAATGATTATGCAGCAGCGGCTTATGAATATTATAGAGCTTCTCTAATTGGTGACAGTAATATCGTTAAAAATGCAAACAGAAATATTGCAGATATTATTAAAAGTAGAACTGGTAACTTTAAAAGAGCTGGGGATTTTTATAGTAACGCAATAAAAGTTGCACCAAATGATTCAGGTCTTCACAATAGTTACGCCCAAATGCTTATGAAAACAAACCAAGAAGATTTAGCTATTGATGAATTTAACAAAGCATTAGCAACAGCTAGCAATCCTAAATACATCTTAATCAATCTAGAAAAATTATATAGTAAAAAACTTCAACAAAACCCTAACAGTATAAATACTGTTCTAAACCTTGCAAGCGTTCTTCACAAACAAGGTAAAGATAACGAAGCTATTAATTATTATAAAAAAGCTGAAACAATGAACGCTAACAACGAAATTGTATTAATGAAGCTTGGCGAATATTATTTAGATAATAATAACACTACAAAAGCTCTTGATTATTTTACTCGTTCACTTCAAATCAAACCAAACAACGCAAATACACTTTGTCTTGTTGGGGATTTATATTTAAAAACAAAAGACACAGAAAAAGCAACTGAAGCTTATAAAAAAGCTTTAACAATAAACCCAAACAATGCAGATGCTCAACAAGGATTAATTCAAGCAGTTGCAGATATTATGACTCCAGCAGAATTAATGAATTATCTTGCATTCGGTAAAGAAAGACCTAATGACTCAGCAGTTGATTGTGTTTATGATTATGCGAAAGACTTGCACTCATCAAACAAAGCTAAAAAAGCTATATTATATTACTATGAAGTATTAAAATATAAAGACACTCCAGAAGTATATATAAATCTTGCATTAGCACAAGTTCAAGAGGATAGAGAGGTTGATGCTATCAACACACTTGTAACAGCAAGACAAAAATACCCTGGAAATCAACAAATACAAAAGACATTAAAAGAAATTAGCCATAGCGTAAACAACCAAAAATACGCAAAAGCAAGTGAATATTTCAACACGCAAGAATATCAAAAAGCTTTAGATCTTTACGCACAAATCGAACCTGATTCTGCAGAAAAATCTTTAGCAATGGCAGCTTGCTACAAGAGTATGGGCAATATAGAAAAAGCTTTAGAATATTACAAACAAGCTTTAACATATACTCCAAACAACTCTGATATAGCATACTATATTGGTGTTTTATACGCAGAAAAAGAAAATTGGACATCTGCTAAAATATATTTGCAAAAAGCTATAAAATTGAACGCTAATAATACTAAAGCAAAAGAATTATTAGCATCAGTTGTTGAACAAAATAATATCTTATTAATAAATAAAGTTATTGAAAAATATAATAAAACGGAATACGATGAAGCTTTAAAACTTATCAGCCAAGTTTTAACAGAAGATTCAAACAATGCTTATGCTCATTATTATAGAGGTTTGATATATGATTCTCAAAAGAAATATAATCAAGCAATTGATGAATACCAAAAATCATATAAAAACAATCCTACTTTAATCGTTGCAAACTACTTAATAGCAATCATTTACGACACACAAGCTCAATACAAAAAAGCGTTAGAATATTATAAAAAATTTGTAAATGAAAACAAGGAAAACGACGAATACAAGACTTACGCAAAATCAAGAATTGCAGATTTAAAAGGTTATGAAAACTAGAGTAAAAGAACTAATAAAGACAAAAGTATCCCTAGCCCCAATGGCGGGGATTACTGATTTTATGATGAGAGATTTAATCAGAAATTATACGACCGAATCCCTTCTTACAACAGAAATGATAAGTTCAGAATTTCTAAGACAAGTTAAAGGTAACATCATAGAAAAGAAAAACGAAAAAAGCAGTCCTGTAAGCTATCAAATTAGCGGTCATAAACCTGAAATGATGGCTGAGGCTGGAAAATATTTGAGTCAATTTGCAGATATGATTGATATAAATATGGGTTGTCCTGTAAATAAGGTTGTAAAAGGTCAAGACGGTTCTGCCTTGATGAGAAACCCTAAACTTGCAATGGAAATTGTAAAAGCTGTAAAAGAAGTTATAGACGTACCTTTGAGCGTAAAATTTAGACTAGGATACACCGTTGATGAAATGAATTACGTTGAATACGGTCAACAAATGCAAGAGGCGGGTGCTGATTTTATAACTATCCACGGTAGAACTCGTTCTCAAATGTACTCAGGCAAAGCTGACTGGGCAAAAATAAAACTACTAAAAGAAAACGTAGATATTCCAGTCTTTGCAAACGGTGATGTAACTTCAATTGAAACAGCAGAAGAATGCCTAGAACAATCAGGAGCAGATGGCGTTGCGATAGGTCGAGGCACTTTAGGTGACTTAACACTTATTGCAAGAGTTGAACATTATTTTAAAACAGGTGAAAAACTTCCACCACCAACCATAGAAGAAAGAATTGAACAAGCAAGAGCTCATTTAAATTACGAAATGGAAATGCGTGGTGAAAATGTGGGTATAAAATTTATGAGAAAATTTTATCCATACTATATTAGCAAAATCCATCAAGCAACAAAACTAAGAGCTAAATTAATGGTGAGCGAAGATATAAAAGAAATAAACGAATTTTAGACACAATAAAAACAAAAAAAGAACCAGCTTAAAACTGGTTCTTTTTTTTATAATCTCTTTGTAAAAAAATCTTATACAACTAATGTAGACCAAGCTACAACATCAGAAATTTCTTTTTGTAATCTTTCATCATCATTTTGTTTTGCTGGTTTTTCTTTAGCATTGAAAACTTTATTGTATGCTTCTGTACCTTTTGTTGCAATATCTTTGATTAATTTTGGCAAACTCAAAGGTAAAGTATCCTTGATTGGAAAATCCATCATTGGAGTAATTGTTCTTTCTGGAGTGAAAGAGTTTGATGTTTTTTTAGTTAAATTATCAACATCAAAACCACCTTTTTTGTTTTTTCTAATTTCTAAAACATCACCTTGATGAACTTTATCTAAAGCATTTAATGAAGTTTTTAAACTTTTTAAATTATTTTTGCTAGATTTATTGATATAATCTTGCATAAAATCATTGTTTTTTACTCTTGCAGTAAAATTTGGTTGAGTTGCAGGTGAATTAATTTTCATCGTGTAACTTCCTTTCTTTCTTTATTTGTTTTCCCTACCGATAAATGTATATATCAATTTTAACAGATACCATTATCACCTCAAATAGTAATAAGGCACACTTTTAACAAAGTGTTACAATACAATGAGCATAATAAAAAGAACCAGTTAAAAAACTGGTTCTTTTTAATTAAAATCTATATTAAATTAAGCTAACATGTCAAAAATTTCTTTATCAGCTCTTGATTCAGCAGATTTTTCATCCTTTTGTGTAATACCAAAAACTGCTTTATGCTCGTCAGTGCCTGGCTCTGCAATAGCTCTAATAATTTTACTTAATTTTACAGGAGCATCATACCATTGTGTTTCTTCAAATACACTATTTGCTTTTAAAGTTGTTGACTTAAATTTTGATTCTGTATTTCTTGTATTATTCTTTACAACAAATTTGTCTTCTTTAAAATTTTCATTAATTTCTAACACATCATTTGGATAAACATCATTAAGTTTTTCTAGAGATTTTTTCAAAGCTCGTTTTTCAAAAAAGCCTGCATTTTTAACGTAACTTTGCATATAATCATTGTTTTTCACTTTTGCTTTAAAGTTAGGTTGAGTAGCTGTTGGGTTAATGTTCATAAATTTTTCCTTCCGTTTTTTCTTGTAAATCGATAGTTAATATTTGTATTTATATAACAACCCTAAAAAATATACTTGCTAGTTAAGATTTGCATTTTTAACAATCTGTTACAATCCAGTATTGACAACAAAAAAGAACCAGTTTTTCAACTGGTTCTTTTGTATAGTATGTGTAATAAGTTTTGTATTTATTAATTAAGCTTGTTGAGCTTTAGCTGCTTTTGCTGCATCTCTTTGATCTAAGTAGTTGCAAACTTTTTTACCTAATTTGTTAGCAACAGGAGTAACACCTACAGGAACAAAGAATCTGTTGATTGATGAGCAAACAACTAAGTCAACTGCAGCTCTAGCACCAGCTTTTAAGTTATCAACTGTCTTTTTATCATAACCTTTCTTAGTAATAGCTTCACCAAATTTATTTGTCATGTTACCAACAGTACCTTTCAATGCACCTACTACAGTGTAGCTTAAAGCTGTTGAAATACCGAATGTTAAAACTTGGTTTAATGCTTGAGTAATTTTTTCGTTTTTAGTTTTCTTTTCATCTGTTAATGATTTATAAACATATAAACCACAAGTTACTGCAGATGAAGCTGTTGATAAGTGAGTTGTAAAGTTTTCACTCTTAACTGATTTTTCCATTGCTTTACAGAATGTATCTGTATTACCTAATTTTGAAAAACCTTTTGCTACGCCATCAGATAATTTTCCCATAAATTTGCTTTCAGCTTTACCGTTAAAGTTTACGTTTGCTTTTGGAGTTGCTATATTAATAGGTGAAATATTCATTATTTGTTACCTCCTTTGAAACCGTCTAAAACGGGACGACCTGATTGTGCTGGTTGAGCTTGTGCAGGAGCTTGAGCTACTTTTGCATCAGCTTTCTTTTTACCAAACAATTTGTCTTGTACTACGTGAGATAACTTAGAAGTTAACAATGCTCTAGGAATAGCTAAGATAACATCTGGACCAAATCCTAAAACTTTTTCTACGTTTCTTGATAACTTTGGATCACCTTGCATTTTTTCATGCAATTTTGGTAAATATTCTTTAGTATTGCCCATAACCTTTTTAACACCTTTTGAAATAGGAGCCATAACAACTGATGTAATTGCAAAACCAATTACACCTGATGCAATAGCGTGTGCTGCGGCGATACCTTTATTTTTTTGTTCTTGCTCATCTTTTGCTGGAAGAGCCATAATAGCTGCAGGTCTTAAGACACCTGCCATAATTAATGATGAAGCTGCATTGAATGTTGCTGGGTTCTTACCTGCAAATTCAGCAACTTTTTCAAACGCTTTTGAGTCTAAGATACCGTTAAAGTTAACGTTTTGTTTAGATTCAGCTTTTGGCATTTGAACTTGTGGATTGATTGCTTGAATTGCCATAACTAAATTTATTCCTTATTACACTACCTACACATATATAAAGACTCAAAGAAAATTTTTATTGCTACATGCTTTCGAGAAATGTAATATTTCGTTACAATTAATCCATATCAATTGGTTCTCTATTGATTAAATCAATAGCTTCTCTTGCTGTAAATACAACTTCTTCAGGCACATTATCTATTGTGCATAATTGTCTTAACACATCAATTGTGCGTTTGAAAATTCTTACAATATCGCCCTCGCCTTTATCGACTTCATTTGTTATTGTATCCCATTCAGCACCATTTACCCACATTTCAATTAATGCTGAATAATAAGTATTAATATTCATTTGAGTTTCAACGCCATTAGCTTTTTGAACTCTATCGATTTTTTTACGTATATCTCTAATCTTGTTAATAGTTTTTCTAACCTTATGAGATAAAGGTAATACTGAATAATTTTCCGTTCTTAATTCTTCTGTTGTAACTGCACAAATCACACCTGCAAGTTCTGCCGGTGATAAGTCGTTCAACAACTCAGAAAAAATAATTTCTGCCAAGAATAGTTCATTTTCCGCTCTTATTTGAGATACAGTTTTACCAGCTTCTGTCGGATAATCGTCTTTTAAATATCCAAAATCAATCAAGACTTGTCTATTTGCCAAGAAGTTATTCCAGAAAATATCACGTTGTCTTTCGATTTCTTTATCCAATTTATGCAATTTAGCTGTATATCTTTCTAAGATTTCAATATCTTTCATGTGTTTTTTATATAATTTACAGTTATCACAAGCATAACCTTGCATTTTATGAAGCATGGCTTTTGTTTCTTCTCCAAATTTCAATGCCTCATCTGACAAAGGACGTCTTGCTTTAGCCTCTTGCTTCTTTATCTTTTTAAAAGTTTCTCTATTTTGAACATAAATACTTCTAACCTTGTTATATTCCATTAAATCTTGGTTAGTAAGTTTTTTATAACATTTAAAATCATTAATTCTATCAATATTCATGACAAAATGTTCTTTTTGTTCCAAAAGAGGAGTAAGTCTAGAGGATGAAGAAAAATAACCAAAACTTTTTAGAATAAGTTGTTTAGCTTCATCAAGACTAAATCTTTGTAAAAGATTTACTACCATTGAATATCTTGGAGTAAATCTACTTTCAAGCGGATTAGCATCACTCAACACCAAATCTCTAACCTCATCAGGAGATTGAAAAGGTGTACCAACAATTACGACATACCCAACTTCATCCATGCCTCTACGTCCAGCACGACCAGACATTTGTAAAAATTCACTTGCAGTAAGCATTCTATGACCTGAATCTGTACGTTTAGAGATTGAACTGATTACAGTTGAACGAGCAGGCATGTTAATCCCAGCAGCAAGAGTTTCTGTTGCAAAGACAACTTTTATCAAACCTTTTTGGAATAATTTTTCTACTAAAACTTTCCACGCTGGTAATAGTCCGGCATGGTGTGATGCTACACCACAATATAAATAATCTAAGTGTTTGTTTTTAGCCAAATAATAATTATCTACTAAATAATCATCCACAATTTCTTTAATTTGCTTTTGTTCTTCCTCTGTTACAAGACAAAGATTTGCACATCTTTCCATTTGTTCATCACATTTTTTACGAGAAAAAGTGAAATATATAGCAGGAAGCATATTTTGGTCATGCAAATTTCTTATAACATCTTTTGCAACGCTTCTTTGCGGAGTTTTCTTTCTGCCATATTGTCTTTTTTCAGGTTGGATTTTTTTATTTAAACCACCCCCTGGTGACAATAAAGGTAAAATTCTATTTGGTTGAGAAGAGTCAAAGTAATAAAATCTCAACGGAACAGGTCTAAAATCCGTATTAACAAGTTTTGTTTCAGAATGAACAGTATTTATCCAGTCAGTAAGTTCTTGAGCATTTTGAACTGTTGCAGATAGTGCTATTATCTGTATATTTACCGGACAATAAATAATACTTTCTTCCCAAACTGTGCCACGTTCTTCATCATTCATATAATGAACTTCATCAAGAACAACATATTTAACATTCTTAAGGTTATCCGCAACTTCACCAAAGTTTGTGCCATAAAGCATGTTTCTAAATACTTCTGTTGTCATAACAACAATTTGACCATCACGATTTATTGAAGTATCACCAGTCAAAAGACCGACTTTATCGTAACCATACTTTGCACCAAAATCGTTAAATTTTTGGTTTGATAGAGCTTTTAAAGGTGTTGTATAAAAAACTCTTGAACCATTTTCTAGAGCTTTATGAACAGCATGTTCTGCGATAACCGTTTTACCAGCACCTGTCGGAGCACACACTACAACGCTTTTACCCTCATCAATATATTTAACTGCATCTTTTTGAAAATCATCTAATTCAAACGGAAACCCATAAGACATATAAAAAATCCCCTACACTATTCTTAAATATAGTTTAGAGGATTTTTTAAATCTGGGCAATATATTAATATATATTATATAAATTAAAGTTTATCAAAACCAGTATATTTTCTTAAAACTTCTGGAACGATAATTGTACCATCAGCTTGTTGGAAGTTTTCAATAATAGCTGCAACTGTTCTACCAACTGCAAGACCTGAACCATTAATTGTATGAACAAATCTAACTTTGCCAGTAGCTTTTTCTTTGTATCTAATATTTGCTCTTCTTGCTTGGTAATCACCAAAGTTTGAACAACTAGAAATTTCCTTGTAAGCATCATAAGATGGCATCCAAACTTCTAAGTCCCAACATTTGTTAGCAGAGAAACCAATATCACCAGTTGATAAAGCAACTCTTCTGTATGGAAGACCTAGTAATTCTAACATTTTTTCTGCATCTTCTGTTAATTTTTCGTGTTCAGCTGGAGAAGATTCTGGAGTACATAATTTAACAAGTTCAACTTTATTAAATTGGTGAACTCTGATTAAACCTCTTGTGTCTTTACCTGCAGAACCTGCTTCACGTCTAAAGCATGGAGTATATGCTGTCATATATTTAGGTAAATCTTCTTCTGATAAGATTTCACCTTGATAAATATTAGTAACAGGAACTTCTGCAGTTGGAATTAAGTATAAATCTTCATCAACACATTTGTACATATCTTCTTTAAATTTAGGAAGTTGACCAGTACCTGTCATTGTTTGAGCATTACACATAAATGGTGGAAGAATTTCTTCGTAACCTTGTTGTTCAGTATGGTAATCTAAGAAGAAGTTAATAACTGCACGTTCTAACTTTGCACCTTTACCTCTGTATAAAGTAAATCTTGATTGAGATAATTTAACACCTCTTTCAAAATCAACAAGATTTTTTTCTTCACATAAATCCCAATGTGCTTTAAATTCAAAATCAAATTTAGTAGGTTCACCCCATTTGTGAACTTCTACATTATCTGCATCTGATGCACCAATTGGTGTTGTTTCATCAGGAGTATTTGGGATATTTAATAATAAATTTCTTTGTTTTTCGTCTAATTCGTTTTGTTTTTCTTCTAACGATTTTATTTCATCGCCTAAAAAACGAACTTCTTCTTGAATTTTATCAGTATTTTCACCTTTTTTCTTCATTTCACCGATTTTTTGAGATTCAACTTTTCTTTTTGCTCTCAATTCATCAGCTTGAGCTTGAATTTGTCTACGTTCTTCATCAACAGCTAATACTTCATTAACTGACAATTCAGGATTACGTCTTTTTAAAAGTTCGTTAATTTTGTCTGGATTTTCTCTTATTAATTTAATATCTAGCATGCGTTCGCCTCTTTCTGTTATTTCTTGACTTTATAGTATAAAAAAGATAAAAAATAATCAAATCTAAACCTTTAGATTTATAAAAAACAGAAGATATATCCTCTAAACAGTTGATAACATGTTTTTTAATATCGTGCATAATAGATGTGTGAATTGGAGATTAGGGCGATATGCTAAACGGAATTAACAACGAAAACAGTAACTTAAATAATTTACTTAATACACAACTTACAGAACAAACTGAAGCAACAGGAGCTACAAATCCTATTGACGGAAGCAAAGTAAATCCTTATCAAAAGGATAAAAATTATTTAGTTGATGAAACTATAATTTCTAATGATGCAATGAGAAAATACATGGAAGAAATTATTGCAAAACAAAATCAAGAATTAGAAAAACAAAATGACATCAAGAATTTTACTAATATGGTAATGAATTCTGAAGTTGATATGGAAAGAATGAACGAACTATTTAAAAATGGCGTTGAAGATCCATTCGAAAGATTTGATACTAACAAATTGTTAGAAAATGAAAAATTCTTAACAGACTTGAACGTTCAACTATAATATTATAATATGTTCTTATTATGACAGAGAACATTTCTAACAATTCAGGATTTTATAGAGCTGACAACGGCAATAGCCATGAAGATGTTTTAAATTCAGCCTTAGCAATGTATAAAAAAGGTGAATATGAAACAGCTTTAAAAATGTATACTGATTTGTTGAATTATTATACAAGTCCGACTTTGTATTTGGAACTTGGAAATTGCTATTACAAACTTGGAAAAAATAAGTACGCTCTTGAATTTTGGCAAAAGGTTGTAGAATTAGATAACTTAAATAAAACCGCCTATGTTAATATGGGTAACTTATATTACAAGACTCGTCACTTGAACCTTGCTATTGAAAACTGGTTAACAGCCTTGACAATAGAACCTGACGATGCAAAAGTAAACTTAAATATTGCTATTGCATATACAGATTGCGACATGAGAGCAGAAGCTATTAAATACTATGAAAAATATTTAAGATACGAAGAACGAAAAAGTGATGAATACTCGCTAATTGAAAACAAAATTAATAGCTATAAAGAAATCGCAAACACATTTCTTAAAGAGGGTGCAGAATTTCAGAAAAATAATAACAATAGAGCAGCTCTTGACTGTTATGTAAAAGCATTAGCTCATTATCCAAATTATAGTAAAACTAATTTTAATATTGGTTCACTATTTTT
>ERZ808275.547-NODE-547-length-14268-cov-9.721241_pt1 | contig 14268 bp, 17 predicted proteins | sample MGYA00520894_ERZ808275 | MGnify/ENA primary metagenome ERZ808275 (study PRJEB31516, sample SAMN03275598) | gut metagenome | biome: mammalia-associated habitat; material: feces | host: Papio cynocephalus | place: Kenya | collected 2012-08-03 ...
TGGCGCGGGGTCGGTTGGGCGGCTCGATTTTAAAAAAATCACCACTCGAACGGCGTTCGAGTCGCTTGATTATCAGTCATCGAGTTTAGCCCATAGGATGCCAATTCACGCGCTCTAGCGGCCATGGCGTCATCTAATGCGCCTTGTGTTGGTGCGAGGGCACGCCACGTCGCGCATGTCGTGTCGGCCACGTCCATCACTCGTATATCATACCCGAGCTGGATAAACTCGCTCAAAAGCTCTGGGTGCGCCTTGGTCTTCCATGTGGTGCGGAGCATCCAGACGTCTATTGGGCTTGTACAGCATGACGCCGCGTATGCCGCTGACCGGTACGCCGCCATAACGATACGCCTTTCACCGTCACTCATATGGCGAGTGGACATGCCTAGCGATTCCGCGATCTTGGCAAAGCTGATAGGCACGCTGGACGGCGGCACCACAGCGAGTGCATCCAAATCATAGGACGGCGGATAAATCAAAACGTGCAATCGTGCGCCATAGCCGCTGATTACGCGATTGTGCCGACTGGCATTACAATGTCGGCAAGCTGGACGAAGATTCTCGATGCTCTCACCGCCGCCGCGAACAAACGGCATGATGTGGTCTAGTTCCGTCGCATGTCCGGTGCATTGCGGCAAGCCGAGCCAGCACCGAGTGCCCCAGCGTGCGAAACACTCAGCCCTCAGCGCGGGACTGTCATTGCGAAATCTGGTATTAGCCATGTTTCGATTATAAGCATGAGGACATAGTGCGCCGACACGAACAAGCTGAACTATACAGTCGGCACTTAAGTCATATCGTAGCCGGTACCTGATTCGGTGATGTTCCAAAGCAATCAGCGGTCATCTTACAATGTCTTACATGTTGACGTTTCAGTGTTTTCATTGCTGACTGGGCAACTAAGCGTCAGCCTTACGTATATCAACAGTATTGTTGATTCGTAAGGCCATGTAGTCGGTACTTGCTCTAGCCTTACGTGGATTGATTAACACCGATTTCAATGTTCCGTTTTCAGGTGGGTGCCGTCGCAAGCTCCGGTACCGGTGCAGACGGGGTAGCCCTTGCCGCCTGAAATCTGTCTAGTTTTTCTCTAGACCAATCTCAGACGGATGGGGGCTAAACAGTGACGCTATCACCACGACACTGCTAGGCAAGATTGCTCTTGCATGGCGGCATATGGACGGGTGCAACGGGACTCTCTCCATCTTGCGGGTTGCCGGTCATCCTGTACAACCTACACCAATCCTCGGTAACGATCCCGCATTACGATTATCTCGCACGACTGCTCTCGCAGTCGGTAACGCTCCCCGCTAGGAACGCTCTCCGAACCACCGTTGTTTACGCGGCGTGTTTGTAACGCGCTGGGCAAGGCGCGGTAGGATGCCGTTTAACCTTTGCGCCTATCTCGGGAACCTACGAACGCCGAGAGTCAAACGAACGACTTTAAATTATGCCAACATCATAGCAGACGTTCGGCATGTTGCCAAAATTGCGACACGCCGAACGGTTTGGGATACTAGAGACACAAACAAATAAAAGGAGCCATTATGAACACTCTGAGTCTGGAAACGATCAAGGAACGCGTGCAAGCCGCCATCCCGTCCCTGAAAGCCGAGTATGCTGACGCGATAGCCGTCATGCTGTCTGGCCGCTCGGAGCTTTACACAACCGTTGACGCAATCATGAAAACCGCGCCTATCCTGACACGACGGCAAGCGGTGCGTATCCGTGACGCCGTCTGCTTTGGCAACCAATCGGCAACGAAGGTAAAACGTACTACCAAGCGCAATGAGTACAGCGCGGCGTGTCTTGCAATCTCGAAACGTATCGCCGCGCGATTGGCCGACAAAATGGCGCGGGGCAACATCAAGCAAGCAACCGTGGCGCGTGAATTGGGTATCGATGACACCACGCTTAGACGCAAGATGCAAGGCAAGAGCAATTTTACGGTACTTGATCTGGTACGCGCCGCTGATTTCCTCGGCGTGTATCCTGACGAATTGATTTATGGGAAAGTGGGCGAGTGAGATGGACAATAAGCCGGTCTACATCGATGCCAAGAGGTTGCTCGATACGCTCATGCACCACGTCAAGGCGTACCGAGACTATGAAAACAAGAGGGATTCGCATTTTTGCGAGGGCTGTTGGTATGAGGCAAATCAAATCATCAAGGAAATTCACGAACTCATGGAGGGGGGGGGAAGAACGATGATTGTAAAAGCGAAGGTGAATGAATATCCGTCATATTTCAAGGTCGTGCTTTTCTTGGGCGGGGCTCCGGAATTTTGGTATGTGCCGCGCGACAACAATTATCACGCCGCCAACAACGCGGTGGACGCATTCGACGTGGTGAGGATGATATGCAAGATGGGTGACGTGATACACCTGAAATGCAAGATGCAAGGTGGAACGGCGATAGTCGAGGCCGAAGTCAAATAAGACAGATGATGCCCCTTCCAAGCGAGGGACATCATCATGTGAAAAGGACTGTCCCGCAACAAGGTGAGCGGTCGAGTTGCGGGGACAGTCCTTTAGAAATTTGTAACGCGAAAAATCGCGCACATGGCTAGTATAGCATGTTAATTAGCATGGTGGAACAGCTTTTTTAGTCCACTGTCCTCATACCATGCCCAGAGCGCCGCGCCGATTTGCCACGTCAGCGCAACGAATTGGTTGACCGTTTCATCTGCTATCGGGATTGTATCGATGCCGATCATGACCAAAGTCGTGTTAATCAGGGACATCAACAGCACGACGAAACGTGCGATTGTTGCCGCGTCGATTTTCGGCGGCTCGTTTTTCGGCGTGTTGGAATCGGTCATTTTTTCATCCTTTCTAATTGATTTTCTAATTGATGGTCAATGTCTCGCCAACATAGATGACGTTCGGATTGCCCGATCTGTATCCCGTGATGTTGCGCCATGACGTGCCGTACCGCGCGGCAATCGAACTCAACGTGTCACCACGGCGAACAACGTAAGTGCGCCGCGTCGATTGGACGCCGCCGCCTACACGCAATGTCTCGCCAACATAGATGACGTTCGGGTTTCCCGATCTGTATCCCGTGATGTTGCGCCATGACGTGCCGTACCGCGCGGCAATCGAACTTAATGTGTCACCACGCTGGACGGTGTGCCAAAACACGCGGCTTGCCTGAGACGGCGCGGCCGGAGTCGGCTGAGACGGCGCGGCCTGAGCGTTGCCGTTCGGATTCGCGTATTTCATCCATGCCGTTCTGTCCCCTCGGAACAGATTCAGGTCAAGATAGGCGTAATACCCATCCACCCAACCATGGGATGTGTATTGGCGCATTGCCTCCCCATACGCGCCGATACGCCACGGCGAGGATTGATAGCCCGTTGCCGTGTCATTCGCGTACTGGGCTACCCAGAGTCCCGCGTTGAGGTTGCGAGCCCCCTGAACCTGACCAAGCGCGGACGCCTGAGTGTAGACCATCGGGATAACACCGTTTGTATGCGACTTGATATAGGCCACAAAGCGCGTAGCCCAAGTGCCATCGCCCCACGCGGCATTCTGATACTCTTCCCAGTCCAAAATCAAGACGGCGCGGCCGATATACGGTTTCACCGTGCCGAGGAAGTAGGCGGCTTCGGACTCGGGGTTTCCGCCGCCCGCGTAATGATACGCGCCAATCAATTTGCCGGAGCGTTCCGCGCCCGCCAACTGAGTCGACATTTTGGGATTGGTGTAGCCCGTGCCTTGGGTTGCCTTGACAATGGCGAAATCACCCGCCACACGTTCGGTGACGTCTGCGGATTGATGGCTTGACACGTCAATGCCGCTCAGGTCGGCATACGCCGTGGATATTGGTATCAGAAGCGTCACCACGCAAAGCAACGCGGAGACGCTTTTAAATTTAAATTTGTGTGCCGTCATAGGTTATCCTTCCTTTTCCCGATCACTTGAGTTATTTTTAGGAGCTGGTTGTGTGAAAAAGTATTTTGCTTAATGTTGGTTTGTCCGAACGTATCAGAGCCCGAGATGACAACAGGCAAAATGCTTTTTTCGCTGATTTGAAAAGTCTGTGTTTTGAGATAGGTTTCAAACCACTCCTTACTGCTTGTATTCCACATCGATAGCAGACTAAAAGCAGTGAATTTTTTTCCGTTTGGGTTGAAAACGTCAGTGGAAAAATAAATGCCGTCGTTGTCCTTGTAGCAGACTGTGAGAGATTTAAAATTCGCGGCTGATTCCGAGAGAGTGATATTGGCGCTCTGATTATCATCATTGTCAAATAGGACAACATAATTAGTCCTCAATTCGTCCGCCAGTGTCTCCAATGATGCAACGCGGCTGGTCAATCCACTTGAGTCACCGCCCTTGTAGTCAAATTTGTCCAGTGCCGTGTCAACGCTTTCCGCCATCGATTTCAGGATGGTCGGCAACGTCCTGATTTCGTCCGAGTCAGTCGGATAGGTCAGCGCGAATCTTGATGTTTGTGCAGTCATTGTTATGATCTCTCATTCTGTTTACGGACCTCGTTTGTGTATCGTAGCACGCCGAGCTTCCATGTGCCTTGCGCGAATGTGTCGGCGCTTGACATTTGACGCCAATCGGCAAAAGTCGGCCAAACGGATTGTTGTGCGATGACGTCCGGAAGAGGCCACAGATCGGTGATTGTGTTTGTCCAACGTCCTTTTTTGCGAGTCGCGTCATACGCGAGCGTCCCGCCTAGACTGAGCCACGCGCCGTGCGTATCCGCATTGATTGTTTCAAATTTCGACGCGAAGAAGGTAAAAAGTTTCGGCGCGGTGGCAAACAATGACGCAAACTGTAGTTTGTCCGAGCGCATGGAGATTTCCGGCAATCTGATACGCTGATTTGATTCGCGAATCGAATCAACTAAGCCGCTGACGTCAACACTGGAAAACTGTGTCTGTCCAGTGTAGTCAGTCCACCGCGTCGTAAATTCCAAGATGTTTTTATCGGCCGCGACTGTTGATTCCTCGATGGTAACGAGTCGTTCACCATCCTGTGACCAAGTGTAGTATGTCGCTTCTTGCGCGCGCTGGTCATCGGTGGCGTTGCTGTTTGTCAGCGTCCGATGGTAAAAGCCTAATTTCAAATCGGTGATTTTTTGCGGCACGCTCATGACGGCGGATTTGTCGCAAAGAATCTTACCGGCGTCGATGAACATATAACTGTCCGTCAATGGCGTTTCCGTACGATTCTGATTTTCAATGGTGACATAGTATGCGGTGCCGCCATCAACGAGCGCAAAGCGTGGATTGTAGACGAATCCGTATTGCGAATATGTCGGCGCGGAAAATTCGTCTTTAGCGAAATAGGAGAGATACGGCGGAGCCGAATAACGCCAATAATATCGAGAGCCGGAGAGCTGAGTGCGGATGCCTGAAAGCATGTCGATAGTCGATACTTTTTCCGTTGCCTCGTAGGGGACTGGATACGTGGAGTAAGAATGGATATTGTACGGTATTCCGACTGATTTCAAGCGGTCTGATATTGTGTTTGTGGTGCCTATTGTCCATCCTTGATAGCCCTTGGCGTATTTCGCCTCGATGCCGCTGTTAGGCCATTGCCTAGTGTCACGCGCCGCGTTGCGGAGTTTGTCGGCGGCGGTTATTTTGATTCTGGGTGTCGATTGAGACGTGTCTATTTTCGCCTCCGTAATGTAGCCGTCGAAAACCGCGTAATAGGCGAGATTGTCGGCGGCGGCGGCGTTTGTGGAATACGCCCAGTCATCATAAAGGGGGCGGATGGTAATCCTCTTGCCGTTGAGTGCACGCACTGACGCGGCATATCGCCCTTTTGGGTCAATCAGGGTCAGAGTTGCGACGGCGGCAACTGGCGTGTCCCATGGTTGCGACACGCCCCAAGCAATCTCGATGGGCGAAAGCACCACCATGTCATCGCTGGTATCAGTCGCGTTAACGGGAAGTTGCCGCGCGTCAAGCCAAACGCCACAAGATTCAACGATTTTTCCATCTGCGATACTCATTGCCATAACCCCCTTTTGCCACGATTGGACGCCCACGAGTCGAGCGCCTTTACGATGTTTCCGGCAACTTTGTCATTGTCAAGATTGTCGTGTGCGTCCACGCTGATATTGATGGTAACGATTGTTGGCTTTGCAGACGTAATGGCGCCCGACAATGATGGCGTGACGCCCGCGTAGGCGGCTACCGGAGTCGCGCCATATGTCGCGATCGGACTCGCCGCCGTCACGACTGGCCTTGCGGTGATGGGCATTGCCTGTCGGCCTATGCCTGACGCCGCGTTTTTGGCACCGGTAATCTTGCCCCACAAATCGCTGACCCAACCGAGAGCATTTTTAACCGCCGACACCACGCCGTCAAACTGATGACTAATCCATGTGCCGAGTCCAGCGAAAAAACTTTTGACGGATTGGACGGCGGCACTGCATGTATTGACGATGCCTTGCCAGCAGTTCGCCGCGAATTGGCCGATCTGCTGAAAACGTGCGGAGAAGGCCGCGCCCGCCGCTTGCCATGCGGCCACGAACTGCGCCGCCGCGTTTTTAACCGCGCCCCAGACGGCACTGAGTGCCGCGCCAATGACAGCGCCAAGCGCGGCGATAGCCACGACAATCGCAGTGGCAACGGTCTGCGCGATCTGTTTGGTCTGTTCCCAGTGTGTCGCCATGAGGATTATAGCGGCTACCACCAATCCGATGGCCGCAATGACCGGCAAGAACGCTAGGGACATTCCGGCCTGTACCGCGGTGACGATTCCAGCGATGACGCTGTAGGCCGTCATAGCCGCGTTGACTGCGATTATCGCGGCGGCGAACAATCCCAATCCAGCCACAAGGGGTATAAGCCACTCGCTATTCTGTTGGACGTAGGTCGCGACTTTGGCGAGCCATTGCGCGGCCTGAGTCAAGACGGGCAAGAGCGCTTGGCCTAAAGTCGCTTGAGCGTTTTCCCATGCGGCGTTCATTCGCTGTTGCTGTCCTTGAGCGGTATCGGCCTCACGTCCGAAATTGCCAACCGCTTTGCCGCTCTGCGCGGTCACGGCGGCAAGAATGGTCTGCATTTTCGCGTTACTGTCACCCTGTTTGTAGAGGTCTTTCAATCCCATTGACGCGGCCTGAGCTTGGAGCGTCGTGTCGTTTAATGTGATGCCGTATTTTTCGATTGGGTCGTTTTCGCCTTTCAGGGCGCTCGACAGCGCTTCCACGGCTTCGGCGGTGGTGCCGCCGAACATCGAGGAGAGGTCAGCGCCGAGCTTAATCAGGTCATTTGTCTTGCCCGCCGAATCCGACATGCTCATACCCATGTTCTGCAATTGTGCGCCGATCAGCGTAGCAAATTCATTGTATTCGTTTTGGCTCAAGCCGACTGCTTGCGCCGCCGCCTTAGACCATGCAAGCATCTGCTTGCTACTCGCCCCGAAGACGGTTTCGACGCCGCCCGCCGACTGTTGGAGGTCGGCGGCTTTGTCGGCGCATTGTTTCGCGGCGACACCGATTGCGGCTAATCCCGCCGCCGCCGCCGCGCCCGCCGTTTTCATCTGGTCTTTAAAAGACACGGTGGCCTGTTGCGCCTTTTTCATTGCGCTCACCGCGCCCGCCGCGTCCCCGATAATGCGGATTGCCAGAATCGCAGATGACGCCATGAGTTACCTCCTTCGTTTGCTGTCTTCTAATTCTTTCTGCTCGGTTTCGAGCATTTCCAGACATGTGCCCCAGTCGGCGGCGGCGGGCTGGGTTTCCCGCCGCCATTGCCATGGAGTTCCGCCGAATCGCGCGGCAAGGACACAGCTCAATTCGCCGTAGCCGCCTGAGTCCCAACGCTCGAAACGGCCTGAGTAGGGTCTACGTCCGAATCCACCTCAGCCGACTCAGGGGTGTTTTCGCCGGTCGTATCGGCAATCGCCGCGACGGTGCTCGCCCAATCCTTGAAAGGCACTGTAACCTTGCCTTCGGTGCGCAAGCGCGCGTAGGCGGCGAAAACCACCAATTTCAGCGCGGCGTCCATGGTGGAACCCCAGTTTTCCGCCTTGCCGTGAGTTTCGGCAAGACACCTGTCCCACATGGTGACGGCAATATCCACCGTAGACCCGTCAAGATAGGTGATGCGCGTGTTTGTCAGATTAGCCATGATAATAATCCTTCCTAAGAGGCCGCGTTAGTCGCGGAAATGATGTCATCGATGATTTTCTGGACGGCTTGATTGTAAATTTGCGTCCATTGCGGTTCGGTTTGTTTCGCCGCGCGATTCATGAACAAGCTTGCTCTTATGTTGTGTTTCGGCCAACCGTAATTAATCACGCCCGCGTATGGCACCGCTTTTTTGCCAGCTCGTACCACGCCCGCGCGTCGTGTCGCGCCCGCGCGGATTGTGGCGGCAAGCCGTCCAGTGCGTTTCGGGGCGAGTCGCGCGGCCACGGGCGTCACCACGTCGGCGGCTTGCCGGTTGGTGGTTTTCAGATCATCCAAGTCACCGCCCGCCGCGCGTAGAGCTCTTGATAGTTCCCGCACGCCGCGCAGTTCCATGGATACTGACGCGCCGCCCGCCGTAATGCCCTTGCCTTGCGCCATAATCATTCACCCGGGACGGTCGAATACGCGGCCGGAGTCGGGTCAAGACACACAAACGAAAAATCGTTCTCGTTCTTGCTTTTGACGTCACCGCCGAACTGGATTGGCGCGATGACCACTTTCCCGCTGAACTGTAACGTGCCTTTGGTGTTCGGCACCCATGTGAACGGCATCGTCTCGCCTGAATGTTGCATACACCACACCTGTACGCCTTCCATGGAAAAATCATCTTTAACGGTGCCGGTCAGCGTGTACGAGTCGGTTTGCGCGCCGCCCTCCGAATGACCATCCAGAAAATAGTCGGTATCGGCGGTATCGGTGGAGACTTCCAGTGCGGTGTTGATGACGTCCGCACTGAAATCCTTACTGCTTCCAGTCTCGCCAATCGTCAGCGTTCCCGCGCCGAGCGTCCTGATTTTATCAGCCATTTTTTGCCTCATTTCCTAAAATTCGAGTGGGTTGAAATCGACTTGGTAGGCGGGTAGGCCGCTACCGGTTTGCGGGTTGAATGTGACGGGACTCGCCTTTTTTATGTTCAAGCCCGCCTGTTGGAGCGTTTCCACCGCCGTGAGTATCTGCGTTAAAGCGGTGGCCGCGTCCGTCAACGCGGCTGAAACGATGATGACAGACCATGACGTTTCGACGAATTGCCATGAATCGAACGCGATTTCAGGCGGCAGAATCAGGACGGCGAGTTTGCCTTCCACCGGCTTGACCGCCGTTGCGTCATCCGACACCACGCAAACCGTGTCGCCGAGTGCCGTTGTCAGCGCTTGAATCAGGTTCCCGCGTTCGGTGATGATGCTTGATTCATTGGTCATGAAATCACCATGCCCCCAGTCAGCACGCCCGCCGCGAGCAGTTTCGGCCAGACCGCACGCAAGGGGTCAGTACTGACGCGATACGGCTGTAGCGTGTCGGCGTCACCGACGTCCATCACGCCCAAGCGTGCGCTTGACGTGTTGTAGAGATCGGCCGCGCAAGAGATAATGCAATCAGCCAGTACCGTATCCGGTACGGTGGCCGCGCCGATTGCCTGAGCGACATACGTTTTAGCGGTGTTGAGCGCACGCGATAGGTGCGCGTCATCGCCAACATGCACGTTCGTTTCCGCCCTCAGCGCGGCCAAGAGTTCCGTATCATTCATCATGCGGTCTTGTTGGTATTCACCTTGATGCGGGCAAGGGGGTTAGTGACCCCCGTGGCCATGTATCCGTACACACTGTAGGAGTCTCCCAAGGATACCACGTCGGAATTGGTCAACTGGGTGACGCCGCCAGACTCCCACGCGGTCATCAAGTCCCTACCGACGAAAAACACGTCTCCATCGTTTTCAAGATCGGGGAAAAGCACCACCGGCAAACCGAGGAAGGATGCCGTATGGCTGAACACGTTCGCCGTTCCGAGCGTGTTGACGCCAGCGCCGAAATCGAACGCACGCGGCGCGTCAGCCGCCAACGTGAGGATGTTAGTCCACATGTTTGCATTGACCATAAGATAGTCAATCTTAAATTTTCCGTCTGCAACCGCCGCGACGGTGGCCATGAGGCTTACCCACTGTTCTAACGTCGGTTTACCGCCATCAGAAACCTCGATATACCTATCGGTGCCGTATTTCGCCGTCGTGTCGGCGCTTGCATTGTCACTGGATACGATTTCAAGTTCGCTTTTCAGGCTCGCGCGGAACGCGTTTTCCGTCGCTTGAGCGTAGGCGATGGTCAGAGCGCGTAGCGACGTGTCCAACATTGGCGTGGTTGACCGGTCGATGACCTGTTTCGACAGATGTGTGTAGCCACCATATGTCTTCACTGGCGCGGTCATGGCCTTAAGTTTGACCTCGCCGTAGGTGAGTCCGTCACCCTCATTGGCCTGAGCCGCCGCCGCGACGCTATTCGAGTCAAGCGCATTGTATTCGACGCTCATGCCGCTGGCGGGCAGACTGGCCGCAGAGAAAAGATTTTTGATGGTTCGAGTGGACTGAACAAGGTTGATGTTGTTATCCACCCAACCGGCATTATGTCCCACCTCGCTTGACGTCAATAGGTCACGTCCCTGTTTCATCAATTGCGCCGCCGACGCGTCACCATTGGCGAGGGCGCGTAGGTACTCGCCAGCAGATCTGTATGCCGCGCCGAAACGTCCAGTGTCGGCGGGATGTTCCAAGCGGCTCATGGCCGCGCCAAAATCTCGATTTTGCTTTTCGAGCGCGTCCAATCGTTCGAAAAGCGCCGACGTATCCGGCATGGTCTGCACTGTGGTGGTGTCTGTCATTTTCCTATCCTTCGTTTGATTGACATTACCAATGTTATCAGATTGCGAGCGCACGTTTTCAACTTTTGCATTCGTGTAGGCGGGAAAAGGCACAATGGACACTTCAAGCAATTGGACGGTACGCCTATGCGTCACGCCATCATTGTCGGTCTGCGATTCCACTGGGATGAAACCTACACTCATGCTGTCTAGCACGCCGTCTTTCAAAAGTTGGTAGGTGTCGCGTCCCATTTCGGTATCGCTGATTTGCGCGATGATGTGCAGTCCATCCTTTTTTTGTTCCGCGTCGATAATGCGGCCTATCGGCGTGTTGTGGTCACGGTAGAGTTTGGCCGCGTCCAATCCGTCGAAGATGGTGTCTGGGTCGAAGACCTCTTTACCATCCCATGTGCTGATTGTCTGGCCGAACGGAACTGCGATACCCTCTACCATGTGGTTGTTGTCGGACACGTCCGCACGCTCTAATCGGTATGAGCGTGTCAAAATCTCAACATCATGCGTCATTGTCGGTGCCATCCTTTGCGAGTGGCGCGTAGCCCTCACGCGCCCTGATTTCATCGATCGTCATAAAACCCGCCGACAATGCGGTAGACCACGCATTATAACGGTCGGTAAGGTCTGTCCGTTGTGAGCTGTCCCAATCAAAATGAGCAGTACGGCCGCGAGGTAGCAGACGGTTGAAAACCTCTTCTATCTCGCCGGCATAGGCGGCTAACGTATAGTCGGCGAACTCTATCCACGACTGCTCAATATTGGAGTAGGTCAAATTCGAGCCGTCAACCGCCGCGAGCATGATGCTTGCTGGAATACCCAACAGCCTTGCGATTTGCGTCGTATCAAATTTCTGCGATTCCAAAAACTGCAAGTCGGCGGGCTTCAAATCGAGCGGCACGTATTTCAGACTTGACCCAAGCACCTTGATGTCGGCGGCGTCACCCGTGCTAGTCCATGCGGCCTTCGCTTGATCGGCCACGTCCTTGGTGATTTTGTTATCAGTGCTGAGATAGCCTTTAAGATTGCTGGAATCACTGTAAAACTTCGCTTTGTACGCCTTTGCCATCTGCGCCGACGTGATTTCCTCGCGTGCCGCCGAAATCGGACCATAGCCGCGTAATTGCCCCGCCACGTTGACGAATTTCAAGTGCACTAAGTCATTCGGCGTGTACTCATTCCCGAGATAGGTGTATACGAGGTCTGGCGCGGCGTAATCGTTATTGCGATTGCGGACAGTCACATAGGAGGGCGGCAACACCTCGCATGACACAATCGTGCCGCCGAAACGCCTGAGGCGGATAAACGCGTTGCCGTCGATCGCCAATGATGCAACGATGTCGGCTATCCAGTCGCGGCGGCTACGGTTGACGTCCGGCTGTTCGATAATCGCGCTCACGGAGTCCAAACGTAGACCGCCTTTAGCTTCGTAAATCGGCAAACTGCTTAAAGCCGTCTGCAAGACCTGTACGCCGCGAAACACTGTGCTGAGGGTAAGTGGGTCACTATTGGTGTCGCGTGGTGGCGGCATCACGGCGGCAATTGATGGCGTCGTTTCACCGCGCGTCAAGAGACGCCATGCGATACGCGCCCTATCGGTTAAATTCATCATGTTTTCGATTCTAGCACGCCCGAGAGTCAGAAAATCTGTAATTCCGTTGTCTCATGATTCTGGGCGCCCCAGACGGCTAACATGGCGGCATCCAATGGTGCCGTGGTGTCGGTGGACTGTCGGCGGCTCACGCGCCACGTATCGCCCGCCCAGCGTTTCGCCGCGCCCGCAACGCTCGCATCAAGCACGCTGTTTTCTGCGTGACGGATACCGCCGCGGCTGAGCATGGCCGTGAATGTCGGGGCGAGCCTCATAAAATCAGCAGTAGGGATATGCAATATGTCAGTGTCGGCGGCTTTGCTGAGGGCGTCCAATCGGGCGGCGAGATCAGCCGCGAATCCTTTGGAGTCCACAGCGACGGGTGCGCCGTATTTGGTGGCCAAGCGCATTATCTCTTCTGGTGCCGAGCCGGTGCCGTCAAGGAGCGCAACCATCTGCACGTTGATAACGTCAATCGAACGATAGGCGGCAACGATGGCGGTATGCAAGCCGTCAAGGTCAACCGCGACACCAAAGCAAAGCGTATCATCCCCCCTCAAGTCGGCGGGACGTGTCGGCGGCATGGACGTGTGTGCCCACATGTCGGGGTCTATGGCGCGTTCGCCCACGCCAACGTCACGCCGATTGCCGAAGGCACGGGCAAACCCGCGCGGGTTATGTTCGAACTGCTGTTTGAAATCGCGCAATTGTTTTTTATCCCAGAGCAATCCGGCCGCTGGATGGTGAGCCATGATGTTAGTCAAGTCCATTGGGTCACTGTCGGCTGGAATGCCCCAGTCGAACCATGCCGTGCGGGATGATTGTTGTCCCGCACGGCAAGAGTCAAGCCATGCGTTGAAAAACACCGATTCGGCGGTGCCCTCGGTCGAGGTAATCCACAATTGCGGGCGAACGCCTGTCTTTTTAAGGCGCGTAGCCATGGTTGGTAGGAAGCCGTCCAGAATCGCCTGACCGTTTTCGGCGCTCAGGCTAAACGCCTCATCAAGGGTGATTTTATCGCCTTGAACGCCGTGCCCCGCAACCTTGGTCACGCTCATTGGGCGGATAATCGAACCATTGATGAATGACTGGCGTAAATCGCCAGCGCCAAGATACGCGCGGCCGCACAAGCCCGACAGTGGACTGTCGCCGAGCTTGCGTAACAAGCCCTTGAAATGCTCGCTCGCATCCTTGCCAGTCTGCGCCATGTAGTAGATACGCCTATCCGCACCCCACATGGCGTTACGAGTGTCGATGGCGTCAACAAGCGTAGATTTACCGCACTGGCGCGGCGTTGACAACACCACGGTGTCGTAATGGTATGTGCCGTCATTATCGAGTTCGCCCGCCACGTCCGCCACGTATCGTTGCCACGGCAAAAGCGGCGTCCCGAGCAAGGCCGCATATTTCGCGACAATAGCCCCGTCAGTCACTCTTGATTCGTCACGCAACGTGCCGCCGCGCATACCGCATGGCAAACTCATTTTCTCATGCTCTCTTTCATCAAATCAAGGATACCGGAGTCGATGCCGCTCGATTTCGGCGCTTGCGATTCGAGTTCTTGCAACCACGCCAGCAATTGAGCCATCACGCGGCTAGTGTCGCGTCCTTTGGCCGACAGCACGTCGAAATTCCTCGCAATGTTAATCATGGTAGTTGTAATAAACGCGGTTTGGGGCGTGGATGTGGCGTTGTCACCCATCGAATCGATCAGGCGGCGAGTCGCGCGTTCCTGTTCGCCTTGCGGCAAGGAATAGTGGAACAATTCATTAGCCATTTCAATCTTTTTTCCTCTCAATCGTTGATTTTCCGCCATTTCAGCGGGGTTTCCAGCAAATTTTTTTTATTCTGACCCGAGAAAAGAAACTCG
>ERZ808275.549-NODE-549-length-14213-cov-4.148538_pt1 | contig 14213 bp, 18 predicted proteins | sample MGYA00520894_ERZ808275 | MGnify/ENA primary metagenome ERZ808275 (study PRJEB31516, sample SAMN03275598) | gut metagenome | biome: mammalia-associated habitat; material: feces | host: Papio cynocephalus | place: Kenya | collected 2012-08-03 ...
CATTGGCGCAAACATAAATAGCGCACCGACGGTAAACATTACCTTTCTCAATAAATTTTTGTTCATTTTTATCCCTAATCTCGATTTTGTGATAGTTTTCCTCTAACATTCTAAAAGATTTTTATATTTATGGCTATTTATTAAAATTTAGTAACATATTAAATAAACATAGGCGCGGTTGATAAAATCAACCGCGCCTATTAAAAAAATCTATGAAGTTAACTACTATTTGCTTTCTACAGCATAAACGCTAACTTGTTTTCTATCACGTCTGTGTGGTTCAAATTTTACTTGACCGTCAATTAAAGCGAACAATGTATCATCAGAACCGATACCTACGTTGTTACCTGGGTGGATTTTAGTTCCTCTTTGGCGAACGATGATGTTGCCAGTTTTAACCATTTCACCGCCGAATTTTTTAACGCCTAAACGTTGAGCTTCGGAATCACGTCCGTTACGGGTAGAACCCATCCCTTTCTTATGTGCCATTTTATACCTACTTTCTAATTAAATATTACCGTAATAACTTTTAAATTATGCTTCTGTTGTTTCTGCAGTTTCTGCTGCTTTTTTAGAAGCTGTAGTTCTGATTTTGTTAATCATAACTCTTGTGTATTGTTGTCTGTGACCACGTTTTACACGGTAACCTTTTTTAGGTCTTTGTTTGTAAACGATAACTTTCTTAGCTTTGTCATGACCCATGATAACGCCTTCAGCACTTGCATTTTTTACGTATGGTTGACCAACTTTTGATTTTTTACCGTTAACTACCATAACAACTTTGTCAAATACAACTTTGTCATCTTTTTCACCTTCAAGTAGTTCTACGTCTAAGTAACGACCTTCTTCTACTTGGTATTGTTTTCCGCCAGTTTCTACAATTGCGTACATTTTTAAATCCCTTTCTATTTGAGGAATCGCAACCTTTTTCAGATTTTTGTGAGCGATTTACCTATCTAATTGTAATACTATTTGTGTAATCTTATTATCTACCGCTAAAATTCCGCTGTCAAGCATGTTTTAAAATATTTTTAAAGACGTTAAGACTATAAGCCGACTCTTGTTTACCTCTCGCTTTGCTCGTACCTCTGCTCGGGCTACTCAAAAATTCTTTTCCACAAAGGTTTTTGGCGTTCTTCTAGGTATTCAAGTCTTTTTGCTAATTTTTTATTATCTTCTAGCAATTGTTCAACTTGTTGAGCCAATTTTTGATTATCTTTTTTGTATTCACCAGCTTCAATTAATTTTTCCGAAAATTGAGAAGCATCAATGTGATTTTTTATATCGTCTGTAATTTTTCCAGCAACAGCTTCTGCAAGCATTTGAAGGGTTTGATTTGTAACATTTAAAGTTACGTTTCTAACTTCTGGAATTTGTTGCGGAGTTGTTTCTAATGCTGTAGATTTGATTTCTTCATCTTCTTTTTCAGGTATTTCAAGAGGTGTTTTGTGTATGCGATAACAAATTTGGTCGTTCGTGTAACCTTGAGATTTTAAGCTAATCCCTTTTTTAAGTTTGAAAATACCGATGTCATCAAAGAAAACTGTGCCGTCTTTTGCTTCATAAATTGGGTCAATTTGCCAATCTTTGACAAAAGTTTCCAGTGCTCTTATGTCAATATAGTAGTTATCTTCATTTAATTTTTTTAAAACATCTTCTTTTCTGTACATTTTTTGCCTTTTTAGTAATTTTTAAGTTTTCTTTGAATATCTCTGTTTTGAGTTTTTTTAGTTATGTCTTCACGTTTGTCGTAAAGTTTTTTACCTTTTGCTAAACCAATTTCAAGTTTTGCATAACCTCTTGTCAAAAACAATTCCAAAGGTACAATTGTGTAACCTTCTTTTTTTATTTTCATTTCAATCTTTAAAATTTCTTTTCTGTTTAAGAGAAGTTTTCTTGTTCTTTCTGGCTCATGGTTATAACGATTACCTTGCTCATATTTTGAAATGTGGCAATTATACAAGAAAATTTCACCCTTTTCAATTTTTGCGAAACTGTCTTTTAAGTTTACTGCACCTTTTCTTATTGACTTGATTTCAGTCCCAGCAAGAACTATGCCCGCAATGAATTTGTCAAATATAAGAAAATCGTGAAATGCTTTTCTATTTGTTGATATAACTTTTTTATCCATAGTTGAATTATACCGCAAACTTTGAGCCTTGCCAAGAGTCCCTACGGATTAATTCTGCATCAATCTTATTTAAGCATTCAAACTTTTTACCAATCCATTTAGGTTCAACTAATGTTGATTTTAAACCACTTCCTGCTATTCTGTGTAAGGTTGTTTCAGGTGGTAAAAGTTCTATTGCATCACAACAAAGGTTTACGTATTCCATTTCGTCCATAAATTCAAATTCTCCGCGTTCATACATTTTAGTAATTTCAGTACCGCGAAGTCCGCAAATCATGTGAAGTTTGATACCGTCAACCCTTAATTTTGCCAATAATTTGATTGTTTCCATCATTTCATCGTGAGTTTCCCATAAGCCGAAAATTACGTGAACGCATGTATTTATACCTCGTTCTTTTGTCATTTCGTACGCCTTTAAGAAACAATCTAAATCATGACCACGGTTGATTCTTTCAAGAGTTTTGTTGTGCATGGATTGAAGTCCATATTCAATCCATGTTTCATATTTGTCTTTGTAACCCGCGATTAAATCAAGTTTTTCTTCATCAACGCAGTCTGGACGAGTTCCAATAGATATTCCGACAATGTCAGGGTGGTCTAGAGATGCATCATAAATTGTTTTTAACTCTTCAACAGGTTTGTAAGTATTAGAAAAAGATTGAAAATAAGACATATATTTTACGGCTTTAAAACGGTCTGTAAGGTATTGAGCACCAAAATCTAACTGCTCTTTAATTGACATATTTGCGGAATGCGATTGAGAAAAACTCCCTCCATCGTCGCAATAAATACAGCCATGCTTGCCGTTTTGTCTGTTAGGACACGAAAAACCGGCGTCAAGTGTTATTTTGTAAACCTTAACGCCGAATTTTTCTTTTAAATATTCGCTAAATTGATTGTAGCGTTTTTCTGTACCGTGGAAAAACATTATAAACTAGTTGTTTTCGCCTTCAGCTTCTTTTGGAATAGGGTAAACGTAGTGTTCACCGCAAGCTGGGCATACAACTTCTTGTTGTTTACCATCTTCTAAAACTGCTACTTCAAATAATTGTTTACAACCTGATTGTGTGCATCTGATAGCCCAAGTTGGTCTTACAAGTCTTGCCATTTTTTAATTTCTCCTTTTTTCTTAATCTTATCACAGTAAATAAAAATTGTAAAATCTGGATATATTATCTTTGGTCTAAGTGTAAATAATAGGGATATTATAAAAAGGGGCGGAGCCGTTACACGGCTCCGCCCCTTTTTTGTTTATTACTTTTAAATTATTTATTATGGTCAAACATTTGTTTAATACCATCAACTGAAGAAAGAACTCCTGTTGCTTCATAAGGCATATAAACAACTTTGTTATTTTGACCAGATGCGATACCTTTTAAGGTTTCTAAGTATTTCATAGCGATTAAGTATTGATCAGGTTTACCTTTGTCGCCTATTGCATTAATAATCAATTCAACAGCTTGTTTTTCACCTTCTGCTTCAAGTACGCGAGCTTTTGCAATACCGTCAGCTCTCAAGATTGCAGCTTGCTTTTCACCTTCTGCTTTGTTAATTGCAGCTTCTTTTTCCCCTTGAGCTTGAAGAATTGCAGATTGTTTCATACCTTCTGATTCAAGGATTACAGCACGTTTTTCACGTTCTGCTTTCATTTGTTTTTCCATTGCTGCTTGGATATCAGCAGGTGGATTGATGTCTTGAAGTTCTACACGGTTAACTTTTACGCCCCATTTATTAGTAGCTTCGTCTAGAATTTCTCTTAATTCTTGGTTGATTTGGTCACGAGAAATAAGAGTTTCATCTAGGTCTAATTTACCAACTAATTGTCTTAAATTTGTTTGAGTTAACTTTTCAATTGCATCTAACAAGTTAGAAATTTCGTAAACGGCTGATTTTGCATCAACGATTTGGAAGTATAATAAAGCGTTAATGCTGATTGTAACGTTATCTTTTGTGATTACGTTTTGTCTTGGAAAATCGTAAACAGTTTCTCTTTTGTTAATGCTTTTCAAGATTTTATTATAAGTATAAACTTGACCGTCTAAGCCTTTTTGTCTTTCTTTCCACTCAATTCCGCAAGGTGCATCAATAAATGGAATAATGAAGTTTAACCCTGGAGTTAAAGTTTTGTGATACTTACCTAAACGTTCAATGATAACTTCTTCCATTTGTTTAACAATGATTACACCAAATTTGATGTAAGCGATTGCCAAAACTATTAATAAAATTAGTAAAATGTCCATTTTTTCTCCTTATTTACGTTTGACGAACATTGTCAAACTATCGTTTCTAACAATTTCAACTTCTGAACCTTCAGAAATTTCTTCGTCGCTTAAAGTGCGAGCTTCCCAACGTTCACCATAGATTGAAATTGCGCCTTCGTTTTTGTTGATTGTTTTTATAGCTTTAGCAGTTTTGCCGATATATTGACCTTCCATACCTGTTTCTTGTTCTTTTGTAGATTTTTGATTTTTAGCCAAAAGAGGTCTGAAAATAAGAAGTGAAACAAGTGAGCAAATCGCAAATAGCGGAACTAATACAGACTTAGATGTAACCCATACAGCTACAATAGCTGTAATGAAAGCGCCTACAGACATGCTTAAAAAGAATGTAAAAGGCATAAACATTTCTAAGATTAGTGTTATAACTCCTGCACAAGCCCAAAATTGCCAAAGAGTCATTTATTATTCTTCTCCTACTAATTCGTTCATTGCATCGACCATAGCATCAATATCAATACCATGAACTTTAGCACCAGCTTCTAAGTTTTCAAAGTGAGCTGCTGCACAACCGATACAACCCATACCAAATTTTTGGAATACTTCAACTGTTTCAGGGTGGTTTTGTACGATTTCCATAATACCCATATCTTTTGTAATTTTAGCCATAATTATTTTCTCCTTATCCTTTGTGTTGACTTTCTTAAAAATATTATTAAACCTATTCTACAAAATAATTATCAAAATGTAAATAAGATTAAAGATTAATTTTGTCAAAAAAGTTGACTTTAAGAAAAACATCATTAAAAAGAGATTACGGATACCACATAAGCAAGAGAGAAAAAGAGGATAAGATTATGGAACAATTTTTAAGAAACTTTTTTAACAATGATTCAGTATGTTTAGGATTATGCGATTTACAACGTAAAATTGCTGGGGTAAGTTTTAATAATCCACCAGCTCACATGCAAGCTCCTGTTCAAACAGTGCAACCGCAAGTATATCACCAAGCTTACACTCAAGCGTATGCACAACAACAAGTTCAACCACAACAACAAAAAATGTCATTATCTCAATATTTTGCACAACAACAACGTGAATATGCTGCAAAACAAGCTTATGCATCACAAAAACAAACGATAGTTGCTCCACAAGCTTCTCAAAATCCATATAGACAAGTTCCACAACAAACATTTCAACAATCTTTGAACCAACCGCAACAAGCTCAAAGACCAATTCACGTACAACAATCTTCAAATGTAGAATCTTATATTCAACAACGACCAACTCACTCTCAACAAAAAACAACAACTATAATAAATGGAAGTATGAAGAAAGTTATCTCAGCTGCAGTCCCTGCACGCAGATGATTGTTTCAGGCGGGCAACCATGCACTGCCTGCCTGTGTTTCTAAAACGAAGCGCCGATTGCATTGCAATCGGCGCTTCGCAGTTTAAACGATATGTGAGAAAGTATTAAAGTAATCTGTTATAACGTTTATTAACATTGGCAAAATCCACATTAAGATTGCTGCTCCAAACACTGGTTTGAATAAGAATGATAATTGGAAAACGTTAACTTGTGGTGCGGTTTTTGAAATTACCCCCAAGATAATATCTTGTCCCAATGTCGCTAAAAGTACAGGTGATGCGATTTGAAGCCCCATATATAAAACATTTGATGACAAACTTATCAAGTAATCCATATTAACAAGTTTGTTCAAAGGAATTGTGCTTGCATAGATAGGGAAAATTTCAAAACTTTTGTCGATCGCTTGGAATAACCAATAAGCACCACCAATTTGTAAGAAAATTATAAGTCCTAAAACCCCAAAAAATCTACCTAAAATAGAAACTTGGCTTGATGTTGTCGGATCTAAAACCATTGCTGAAGATAAACCCATTTGCATATTAATCATATCACCACCAGCTTCAATTGCGGCAAGTATTAATTGCGCCATATAGCCGATAATCATACCTGCAGCAGCGTTTAAAAGTAACGCTAAAAGCAAATCGCCATGTGCTGGTTGCCCCTGAGCATTTACTAAAGGTAAGAAGATTAGGGTCAAAAGAAATGATAAACCTAATTTTACTAACCCTGGAATTTCTTTTCTGTTTAAAACTGGAGCAAATCTTACAAAACCTAACATTCTTGCAAAGATAACTAGTCCAGCGCACATATTGGCGATGAACCCAGGTATCAGAGAATTAAGTTGTGTAATAAATCCTTCCATAGTTATTGATTATTGTACCTATTCATAATTTTTTGTGTTTCCATGAAGTCTGTTTTAGGTTCCATTACACCACTAGCTTTGTCATAACGTTGAAATTGATTTTTGCCGTTTCTGTTATAACCAGGTTTTCCACTAGTCATACGTTTAAATTCATCCTTATCAGTTTTTTTGAATTGGTCTTGCATTTCATTAGCAAATGGTCTTGTATATTTGTAGTAATCTGCAGGTAAAACGTAAGTGTCATTCTTAGGTACAACATTGAATGCCAAAGCCATACCATCAGTGAATAAGTTAGTTAAAATTCTAACAAATCCAACACCACCGATTACAATTACAAGGAATACAGCCAAAATTTTAGGGGCTGCAGCAATAGTTTGTTCTTGAACTTGCGTTACGGCTTGCAAAATACCTACAACAAGACCGATGCCTGCAGCAACAAGTACGCACGGCATTGAAATTGAAAGCATTACGACAAAACCTCTTGCCATATATTCCATTAACATTTCCATAGTTTTTACCTCTTTTTATAGAAGCTTTAAGGTCCTGATGTTTTGAAGGTTTGTGTATCTAAACCTCTTATCATCTAACCTTTTAAACCTCATTTAGTTATAACTTTGTACCAGACCTTGAACAATTAATGCCCAACCGTCAACTGCAATAAAGATAAGCAATTTAAACGGTAAAGAAATGATTGTTGGTGATAACATGAACATACCTAGTGCTAACAAGATGTTTGCTACAACCAAGTCTAATACGATAAATGGTACGAATACGATGAAACCAATTTCAAAAGCTGTTTTCAATTCACTGATGATGTAAGCGGGAGCAACTTGCCAAATTGTAATTTCATCTGGACTTTCAGGTCTGTCGTTGCCTGAAAGTTCGATAAAGAATGCCAAATCCGTTTCACGGGTTTGTTTTAACATAAATTCTTTTAATGGTTTAGAACCTTTTTCGATAGCTACAATTAAGTTCTTAGTTTGTTTGTAAGGAGCTTGACCTTGTTCATAACATTGTTGGAATACAGGTCCCATTGTGTAGAACGTCAAAATCATAGACAAACCAATGATTACAATTGATGGAGGAACTGATTGTGTACCCATCGCAGTTTTTAACATTGAAAATACGATAATAAATCTTAAAAAACTTGTCATACAAGCGAATACAAATGGTAATATTGAAAACATAGACATTACCAAAAGCATTTGTATAACTGGATTTATATCCTTAAAAATATCTGACATACTATTTCTACCTTCTTTTTAACTGATTAATAATTCACGCCCTGTTTGTCTAAATTAGCTTTGTCAATTTCATCTAATTCTTTAGTTTCATTTGTAACTAAGTTGTTAGAATCTAATTTAGAAATTAAAGTTGTTCTTTCCAAATCTGCAGCAATCAAAAAGCGCTCTGAGCCTGCCTTGATGATGTACAGAGTTTTTCTTGAAGACAATCCCAAACCGTCCTCAATTGATAACAAACCTTTTCTGTTTCCTGTAAAATTTGTTATCGAGAATTTTTTATAAGCAAATAGAGCAAAACATATTAGCCCTATCATTGCCATTGTGTATACTGTGAAATTTAAAATGTAGTGTCCCATGAGGTATAAAATCCTTTTAATTATTTTTTATGCAATGTCAATATTGTTGTAAGTTGGAAGTTTTTATAGTTAGGTATTTTGTCAATCTTCTAAACTTACAATCCTATAAAACTCTGACTAGATATCTTCGTCATCTAGTTCAAAATCGCTGTAGTCGAAATCTTCATCACCTTGAGATTCTTCCATAGGCATATCACCCATTTCTTGCATTGGTTCGCCAACCATCTCATCTTGATGCATTTCAATATCACTGTCAGGGATTGGCATTTCTTGATGCATTTCTGGCATTGGTTGAGGTTCTGGAGCGGCAGGTGTTTCTGCAAAAATATGGTTGATTTTAACACCATATCTATCGTTTACAATAACAAGTTCGCCTGTTGCAATTGTTTTTTCTTCAACTTTTAGCGTAATGTTGTTGTTGTAAACAGAACCAATATCGACAACTAAGCCGTCTTCTATATTTTTTAGTTCTCCCAAAGAGATTTTTACTTTGTCGAACTCTGCGCCCATTTCAACTTGAATACTATCCCAAAGGTTAGCTGGTGGCATATTTGAAGCCATTTCTTCTTCTCCTCCGTTATCTACTGAAATAATTAATGCTGGGTTAGGGGCTATTCTAAACTCTCTTGAGTAGCCCATATATCGTAAATCCATAATTTGAATATTACTGTTGTCCAAAACAACAATATCTTCAACTTCTAGGGATTTTAAATCTTGTACTGTAAAACTTGTTGTGCCTACAGAGATGTTAACTTCTACCAAACTGCCCAAAAAGGAATCGTTTGAAAATTTTTGTTCTGTACACTGAATTTCTTGCGGGTTTATAAGCGTACTAGGGAAAGAAACTATAACCTTGCCACATCTTTTAGTTTCATCATCTCTGAGCATGAAGGTTAAATGTACTGTGTTAAATTTTCTAGCAGTTCCATCATATTGTTGCGGAATGAAGTTGGAACTAATAAAACTATATAAGTTATCATTGTAGGCCGTTATTAATTTTGCTTCAAGCTCTGTAATTTGGTTGATTTGAAAAGGTTTTTTAGATTCACCCAAAGTTCTTTCTAAAATAATTCTAATAGCTTTATCAGAACTTCTAATATAAACTTCGTTCTTTTCATCAACTTTTATTTTAGTAACAAAATAGCTATCATCTTGGAAAAGAGTGTTCATATTTTGGCTCACAGAAATAAGTTTAAAGTGGAGTCCGCCCCACATAAAATCATCAGATGCGTTTTGTAGTGCATTATTAAATGCACTGTCAAACCAGCTATATTCAGCCAATAATTCTTTTGTACTTGTACTTAACGCTTCTGTCATTCCCCGTAAGTCCCTTTTGGGTTTTTACTTATTACTTTCCCGTTTATAGCATAATTGTATTTCTGTAAAGTGGCATCATTCGTTTAGAGGATTTTGCGTAGAGTGAGTGCAACGCACGAAACTCGAAGTAGCGTGAGCATAATGAGTGCCAACGAAGTGAAACGAATGCTTGCTCACGTGAAGCAATAATCCGATAGAGGATTTTCTCTTATAGGCTCAATGCTTTTAAGAACTATTGCATAAATAATTTTTTGTAATACAATTATGGCGTAGATATACTTTTACAAACAAAAGGAGAACTCAAATGAGTGAAAGAAAATTAGTAGGAACAGGCGAAATGTTCAAGAAAGCATTAGCTGGCGGATACGCTATCGGTGCTTACAATGTTAACAACATGGAAATTTTACAAGGTATTGCAGAAGCAGCAGAAGAAACTCGTTCACCAATCATTTTACAAGTTTCTGCAGGTGCTAGAAAATATGCTAACCAAACATACTTAATCAAATTAGTTGAAGCAGCTTTAGCTACAACAACAGTACCTATCGCATTACACTTAGACCACGGTGCAGACTTTGAAATTTGTAAAGCTTGTATCGACGGCGGTTTCTCATCTGTAATGATTGATGGTTCAAGATTCCCATTCGAAGAAAACGTAGCAGTTACTAAAAAAGTAGTTGAATACGCTCACGAAAGAGGAGTTTCTGTAGAAGCTGAACTTGGTAAATTAGCTGGTGTTGAAGATGACGTTAAAGTTTCTGATAAAGATGCTAAATATACAAACGTTAAAGAAGCTGTTGAATTTGTTAAACAAACAGGTTGTGATTCATTAGCAATCGCTATTGGTACTTCACACGGCGCTTACAAATTCAAAGGTGAAGCTAAATTAGACTTCGACAGATTAAAAGAAATCAAAGATGCTTTAGCTGAAGCTGGTTACCCAGATTACCCAATCGTTCTTCATGGTTCTTCATCAGTACCAAAAGAATTTGTAGAAAAATGTAATAAATTCGGCGGTAACTTACCAGACGCACAAGGTGTTCCAGAAGATATGTTAAACTACGCTTCTAAACACGGTGTAGCTAAAATCAACATCGATACAGACTTACGTTTAGCTATGACTTCAACTATCAGAGAATTCTTCATTGAACACCCTGAAAAATTCGACCCACGTGAATATATGGGACCTGGTAGAACAGCAGTTAAAGAAATGGTTATGCACAAAATGAGAGATGTATTAGGAACAGCTGGTCATGCTGATGACTAATTCATAACTCAGTAAGTTATAAACATTAAAAAAGGTTGAAGAGAGAAATCACTTCAACCTTTTTTTGTAAGATTATAATAAGTTGTTATTCTGAACTTGTTTCAGAATCGCGAGGTTTTTCTAGTGAAATAATGCGACCTTGAAATACTCTCGGATTATTTGGGCTGTCGTGGGAGTAACGTCCCACTCCAACTTACGGGCTTTTGCCCTACCGAAAATCCGCAATTCAGGGTGACATTGAAACAAAATAATTGTAAAATAAAATGATATTTTATGAGGTAATATGGCAAGTAGTATTTTATTTTTTATAGTAACAGTTGCTCTTTTTGGGTTAGTTCCTGGTCCTGATATTATTTTTGTTATAACTCAGGCGGTTACTAAAGGTAAAAAAGAAGCCCTGTATGTTTCTTTAGGACTTACAACTGGTTGTATGTTCCATGCAACTTTGGCATCTTTTGGTGTTGCGTTTATTTTTCAGCAATCAGCCCTAGCATTTAATGCCTTAAAAACTTTGGGTGTAATTTACTTGTTATATTTGGCTTACAAAACTTTTGTAAATGCAGATAAAGAGATTACGGCAACGGATAATAATAGGGCGAAATTGGGATATTTTAAGGGAATTTTAATGAATATTTTAAATCCTAAAGTTATCCTATTTTTCTTAGCATTTTTACCTCAATTTGTGCCATCAAATGTTAACCATATAAGCTTGTATATGTTTATGCTGGGTGTAATTTTTATGTTGGTAACTCTTGTTGTTTTCTGTACTGTTGCAATTCTGGCATCTCAATTGAATACTCATTTGATTTCAAACCCCAAAATGATGACAAAGGTGAATAAAGGCAGTGCTTTTGTTTTAGGCGGTTTGGCAATATTGCTAGCTTTGGCAAGACAAAACTAGATGAAAATTAGTAATAAGTGTCATCTTTACATTCATATTAAGATGATATCAAGATATTACTAGTTCAGGCATGTTTATAATATAATATATTCAATAGGTACATTAAAATAGGGGAATTATTTTGAAAACTTCCAAGCTGACATCATTTATCTTTGGTGCATTAATTTTAGGCGTAATTATCGGTTGGTTATTTCCATCATTTGCAGTTAAATTAGATCCTTTAGCGAAAATCTTTTTGAATATGATTAAAATGATTATTGCTCCATTGTTGTTTTCAACATTGGTTGTTGGTATTGCTGGACATGGTGATATCAAAAGTTTGGGTAAAATCGGTTTAAAAACTATAATTTATTTTGAAATTGTTACAACCATTGCCTTATTAATTGGTTTAGCAATGGGTAACTTGGTTCAACCTGGGGTTGGCGTAGGCGTTAATGCAAGTGCTCATGATATGCAAGCTGCTCAACACTTAGCTACAATCAATACAAATAATTCTTTGAGTGGAATGATTATTGGTATGTTTCCAACGTCTGTCGTTAAAGCAATGGCAGACGGTAACTTGCTTCAAATTGTAATCTTCTCTCTATTCTTTGCGGTTGCGATTTGTGCAGTTGGTAAAGCTGCTAAACCAGTTTTAGACGTCTTAAATTCAACTGCAAAAATAATGTTCAAATTTACCGAATATGTAATGTACTTTGCTCCCGTTGGTATTTTGGGCGCTGTAGCATCTGCTATCGGCTCAAACGGTATTGGAGTATTAAAAAGTTATGGTAAAGTAATTTTCTGCTTATATGCAGCTTTGGCAATATTTATTGGTCTAGTTTTACACGGTGTATGTTCAATCGTAAGAGTTCCATTTTGGAAATTAATGGGCGCATTAAAAGACCAAATTTTGTTGGCATTTACAACTTCAAGTTCAGAAGCAGCATTGCCAAAATCAATGGAAATTATGGAGAAATTCGGTGTTCCAAGAAACATTGTAGCGTTTGTAATGCCAACAGGATATTCGTTTAACCTAGACGGTTCAACTTTGGGTGTTGCTGTTGCTGTTTTATTTTCTACACAAATTGTAGGAATTAACTTGAATTTTGAACAACAATTAGTTATGATGTTAGCGTTGATGTTTGCTAGTAAAGGTATCGCAGGTGTACCAAGGGTATCATTAATCGTACTTGCAGGTACATTGACAACATTTAATTACCCAATCGTAGGTGTTGCAATTTTATTAGGTATTGACCACATTTTAGATATGGCACGTACCGTAACAAACTTGATTGGTAACTCAATTGCAACAGTTGTAATTGCTCGTTGGGAAGGTCAATTTGATGATGAAAAAATGCAAAAATATATTTCTAAAGAAAAACGTCGTAAAGAGTTATTAGCATACTTTAGCTCAAAAAGACAACAACAAAAAAATAATCAATTAGTAAATGAAGGATAGATTGGAAATGACAGAGAACGAAAAAAAAGAGTTTAAAGATACTCTTAATTTACCAAAAACTACGTTAGAAATGCGTGCAAACGCAACTAAAAAAGAACCTGAAACTCAAAAGTTCTGGGAAGAACATCAAATGTATAAAAAAATGACAGAGAACAGAGATAAAGCAAATAGCTTTATTCTTCACGATGGTCCTCCATACTTGAGTTCAGAAAAAATCCACGTTGGTACAGCGTTAAACAAAATTTTAAAAGATATTTTAATCAAATATAAATCACAAAGAGGTTATTATGCCCCTTATGTTCCAGGATATGACGGACACGGTTTACCTATTGAAAACAAAGTAGTAAAAAATATAGAAGGTGGACGTAACGCAGTTACTCCTGCTGAATTAAGACAAAAATGTCGTGAATATGCACACAAAAGTTTAAAAGGTCAAGAATCAGAATTTAAAAGACTTGGCGTTTTAGGTAATTGGGAACATCCTTATTTGACAATTGACGGCGAATACGAAGCTGAACAAGTTAGAGTATTTGGTGAAATGTATAAAAAAGGTTACATTGAAAAAGGTTTGAAACCAGTTTACTGGTGCGCATCTTGCGAAACAGCTCTTGCTGAGGCAGAAGTTGAATATGCAGATCACACATCAACTTCAATTTATGTAAGATTTAAGTTTGATGATGAAAGCGTTAATACTTTAAAATCAAAATTCGATTTCTTAAACACAGACAAAGATATGTATGCTGTAATTTGGACAACAACTCCTTGGACAATTCCGTCAAACTTAGCAATCAGCGTACATCCAAGATTTGAATACACATTCTTTGAATACAACAACGATATTTATTATGCAGCAACAGGCTTGTTAGCAAACTTCTTGAAAGACGTTGATTGGAAAGAAGAAGATATTAAAGTTTTAGGTACTTGTAAAGGTCAGGACTTAGAAAACTTGACTCCAATTCATCCATTGTATGACAGAAAATCACCAATTCTTTGTGGTGAACACGTTACATTAGATGCTGGTACAGGTTCAGTTCATACAGCACCTGGACATGGTTTAGAAGACTACGAAGTTTGTTGCAAATACAAAATAGGTGTTTACTCACCTCTTGA
>ERZ808275.553-NODE-553-length-14173-cov-4.292109_pt1 | contig 14173 bp, 12 predicted proteins | sample MGYA00520894_ERZ808275 | MGnify/ENA primary metagenome ERZ808275 (study PRJEB31516, sample SAMN03275598) | gut metagenome | biome: mammalia-associated habitat; material: feces | host: Papio cynocephalus | place: Kenya | collected 2012-08-03 ...
GGATCGGCAATTTCATCAAGTCTTTCACTTCCAACTTGAGCAAGCCACATTTTAAAGGGTTCTGCTTTTGGCGAAGGAATAGATTGAACCAATCTTAAAAGCCATTTTGTGTTTAAGACATCAGTGCCCCTTTCTTTGCCATCTTGTGCTTTCATTTTCAACTGCACGAGTATTGCTCAAACCAAACAGATAATCTAAAGAACAATCAAAATACTTTGCAATTCAATGTAACATCAATAGTAGGAATGGAGCGTTTTAAATATCTACTATATATAGCGTTTGGTATAAATATTTTAGACGACATCAACTTCACATAAAAAATTAAAAAAACATATTATGGTTTAGAATATCAAAGGAGGTAAAAATGTCAATAATTTGGGGAAATTGTAGTTGCGGAGATATACCAAGACCTTTCAACACTGCAACAACTGGAATCAGTTTGCGTGGTCCAATTGGTCCTACGGGTCCAACTGGGGTAACTGGTCCTACGGGTCCAACTGGGGTAACTGGTCCTACGGGGCCAACCGGTCCAACCGGTCCAACGGGTCCTGCTGGAGAAGACGGGATTGACGGGGAAACTCCAACTTTAGAAATTGGAACTGTTACAACTGGCGAACCAGGGACACAAGCATCTGCAACTATCACAGGTACACCACCTAACTATGTGTTGAACTTAACAATACCTAGAGGTGCTACTGGATCAGGGGGCTAAAAATTATTTTTAAATTTAGTAAATAACATTAGAGATTTTTATGTTTTTGTGAAATGACTAAAATTGGATGCTGGCTAACACCACTAATTAAACGCTAAGCGACAACTTTAAGAAAAAACAAAGCAAATTTGTTGTTCAAATTTGCTTTGTTTTTTTAACATCAACCTTTTTTAACCTTATTCTAATTGTTTGGAACAGTAATTTCTGGAACATTAACATAATCAAAAATCAATTTTCCTCTAGCCCCAATATCTATGTTTACTAAAAATATTTCTTTAACTCTAAGGTCAGCACTTATTGTTGCATCTACTCGAAAAGGACTACTGCTAACTTGACAAATGTAAGACAATTTATATTCATTATTTACAAAATCTACACTTGTTTTTTGTGAAACATTGCTTAGATTGATTGTAGAATACCATTCTATATCAGTTAATTTAAAATCTGAATCTTTAACTTCATTATTATAATAACTTTTGTGATTTATCAAATCGTAAATAACTTCATTCTCTTTATTAATAAATTTAAGATATTTGCCATTTTTAACATAATCATATAATGCATCTCTCCATTCATTATCAACGTTTTCTTGAGCTTTAAGATAAAATTTTGATTCATTTAAAAAATTTATTGAAACATTGTTCATTATTGTATCAAAATCTTTAATATATACTTTATAAGCCACTTTTATTTCTTTTTCGTTATATGATATTGTTAAAGTTTTTTCGCCCACAGTTGTTGTGTCAAATCCAGTTATCATATCGTATGATATTGTTATTTCTTTTTGACTATCATCATTGTATGTTAATACAAGTTTTGCATCGTTTAAGTCTATTTTTTCATTTATTGCATATTCTGTTTTTATTTCTTTGCTTAAGCCAATATTAATTAATTCTTTTTCATTACCTTGGCAACCTGCAAAAGAAAAAACGCAAGCAAAAAACCCAAAAGCCAAAACTATTGATGTCATTATTTTTGTTAATTTTTTCATCTTTTTTCTCCTCTTATGAATTAAAATTTTTTTTATCAACAAAAACGATTATATATCCCCCCCCCGCGTTGTCAAGCAAATTTTTAAATTATTTAAAAACTAAATTTTTTGATATGAAATTATTACTATTTTTAAAAATATAAAATGCTTTTTTAAATAATTCATTTTTATATTAAATGCGATGTTATAACCGCCCGTTGTAAAACATTATTTTTGTTGATAGATTAGAGCACTTGTAAAATGAGCAACAGATAGAATTTTTTATGCTGGGTATATGTATGATTGTTTGTAAAAACCACAAATCAAAAAAATCATGATTTCTGTAAAAAATATCTCAAAATGTAAAAAAAACAAATTTGAAATAAATAAAATATTAAAAAGAGAAAATTTTCCAATAATTTATAACGATTTAGTGCAGATATAAAAAAAAGAGATAATAATAGCCGTAACCATGTCATCTCTTAAAATGAATAGAAATACATTTTATAAGCATATAAAGTATTTTATTCTTTTTTATCTTTTAATTTTTTTACCATTTTATCAAAGTCAGAGTTAATGATCTGAGTTATGTTAAATATATCATACTCGAATTCTGCTTTTAATTTGGCATCTTGCATTGAAATTTTACCTTTATCTGGAAGAATCTTGTACTCATTAAAAGATAAGAATTTGTCTACGCTTTTTGTAAATTGTTCCATAGTAAATGTATTTTCTCTTTCAATCAAACCTTCAATATAATCAAAATAACTTGACACTGTTCTTTCTAATCTTTTGATTTCTCTTTCTTGTAAATAGTTTTTAGCTACTGAAACATCTGACTTTAAAAGTCTACCATCAGGCGAGTTTTTCCACACAGTCAATCCCATTTTTTCTTTTTTGTGATCTGCACTAGAATAAATTATTTCTGCGGCAGTTTTATTGGTTATGGCATAATGAAATTTATTTTGAATAGTTGCGTAAAAAGTTTGAGCTATTTGTGAATTTTTTTCATAATCCAAACTACATTCGGCAAAGATATCAGTTATTTGTTGCCAAATTCTTCTCTCACTTGCTCTGATAGAACGAACTCTTTCAAGTAATTCTTTAAAGTAATCTTTGCCAAATAGAGCTTTACCTTGTTTTAACCTATCATCGTCAAGAACAAAACCCTTAATCATATATTCTTTTAAAGTATTTGTTGCCCAAATTCTAAATTGAGTGGCCTTTGCAGAATTTACTCTATATCCAACTGAAATTATAGCATCTAGATTATAAAATTGAATCTGTCGATTAACTTTTCTTGTCCCCTCCGTTTGAACTACCGAGATTTCCTCGGCAGTTCGATTTGGATCCAACTCATTTTGATCGTATATATTTTTTAAATGTAATGACACATTGTCAGAAGTACAACCAAATAATTCTGCCATTCCTTTTTGAGTTGTCCAAATTGTGTCATCTTTTACAATAACATTTACATTCTCGTCATGATCTGGAGTTTTATATATTAGAAACTGCAATTCGTTATTCATTTAAAATACCTCTTTTAGTAAGCTACTATAATAATAACACAAGAACTCTTTATTTGTATCACTTTTTTTCAAAAATGATGTTTTTTTATTCACTATTATGACAATTTGAACGTATTTTTGTTTATTTAACACAAATTTTGCCAAATTCATAATTTAAACAAGGGGATAATTTTGTGGCAACTATTAGTTTATGTATGATTGTTAAAAATGAAGAAAGTGTTCTTAAAAAATGTTTGTCTTCTTGTAAAAATTTATTTGATGAAATAATAATTGTTGACACAGGGTCTGATGATAGTACAAAGTGTATAGCTAAAATGTTTACAGATAAAATATTTGATTTTAAATGGGAAAACGATTTTTCAAAGGCAAGAAATTTTGCGTTTAGCAAAGCCACATGTGATTATATAATGTGGCTAGACGCGGATGACGTTATTCCAAAAAAATCTTTAACAAAATTATTGGATTTAAAAAATTTTTTAAGTAAAGATGTCTATATGTTAAAATATAATATAGCATTTGCAAACAACAAACCAACTTTTTCATATTATAGAGAACGTATAATGAAAAATTGCAATAAAGCGTTTTGGCAAGGAGCGGTGCATGAATGTATAACTCCTTTTGGAGAAGTTGAAAGGCTAAATATTGCCATCGACCATAAAAAGACAATAAATACACAAAGTGATAGAAATTTAAAAATTTATGAAAATCTATTAAAAAATAGACCTCTTTTTCCTAGAGAGCAATATTATTATGGACGAGAACTTTATGACCATAAAAAATTTAGCAGTTGTGTTAAAGTTTTAAAAAATTTTGTCAACAGCAAAAATGGTTGGGTAGAAAATGTAATTGACGCTTTATTTTTAATTTCAAATTGTTATCAATTCTTAAATAAAGAAGAAAAACAATTTGACAGTTTAATTGAAACATTTAAGTATGATTCACCTAGGGCAAATATTTGTTGTAAACTAGGGGATATAAACTTAAAAAACAAAAAATATACTCAAGCTATTGATTGGTATAAAATTGCCATTAAATGCGAGGACGTAAGTTTAAAAGGTGGATTTGTAGAATCCTTTTATTATAACTATTATCCTTATTTGCAGTTATGTTATTGTTTTTTCTGCTTAAATGATATTAAAAATGCCGAAAAATACAACAATTTAGCAGGAAAAATTTATAAAAGCGATATTTATTTAAATAATAAAAATTATTTTGAAAATTTGTAAAAATTCATAAAAAATAGGTTAAAAATACCTATTTTTATTAATTTAAATGCTAAAATTCCACATACTTACTACACTTTTGCTATTTTTTTTGTAAAACTTACATAATATTAAACGTTTTTTGTAAAAAACAATTTGATTATTTTACAAATATGATTTATTATAAAATTATGAACAAAAGAATGTTGTTGTATTGTACAGATGATATAGAATATGAGCAAAATTATTTAAAAAGTTTAAATATTTATCGTCAAACAGAAATTTGTTGTGACGTTTTTAATATAGTTAAAAAAATAAGCAATAATATTCGTTTATTGCTTGTGGGCAAAAATGACAAATTAGATAATACAACGCTCGAAAAATATATACCTAAAGAGAATTTGCCTCAAATTATTGATATTGAAGACATAAAATTTTTAAAAAATAAGAATAAAACAATCTTTAATAAAAATATTTTTACCATAATTGATAATTATCTTTACTCAATCAATATTCCTCCAATAAGTTTTGAGCAAAAAATCATTAGATATTCACTTTATGCTATGGCTAAATATCAAATGGATTCATTTAACTATAAAACATTAAAAGTGATTTGTGCTCTTTTAGGTCATGATTATAGTAGAACTATAAAATCCTTAAGACTTTTTATTCAAAAAAAATTTAATCAAAATGAATTAAATTTTTCTGAAAAACGAGTTATTATTAATTTTATTGAAAATTGTTATTTAGAACTAAAAAATAATTGGGAAAAATTTAATAGCAAAAATTATATTTTTTACTTTAATTAAATTTTCCAATTTTTATTAACATCCAGCGTCTTTTGAAAATAACTTTGTCGCTTTTAGACAATCAGATAATACAAAAAATGTGCTATAAAGAATTTGAATTTATCATTTTCTTTATAACACATTTTATTTTTGGTGACCTCGACGGGAATCGAACCCATAACTACGCCGTGAAAGGGCGTTGTATTAACCTTTTTACCACGAGGCCAAATCTGGTGGCGACGAGTAGGGTCGAACCACTGACCTTACGGGTATGAACCGTACGCTCTAGCCAACTGAGCTACGTCGCCAAATCAAGTTACTTGTTTATTATACTTATATAGACATATTTTGTCAACACTTTTTTTAAAAATTATTTATTGCCCAAAAAAATTATTTTTGACAATATAGATTTATTTAGCAATTTTTACACTTTTTTATTTAAAAATTTAATTTTTTTCTCAAATTTTACGTTATTTTTTAAAAAACAGCATTTTTGTGATTTTTTATTAAATTTTTTAAATAATTTTTATATTCAGACTTAAAGCGTAAAATCACAACTTATCACAATATACAAAATCTTCCTTTTTAAAAATGTATTAAAACAAGAATTACAGTTTATAAAATCATATTGTTAAATAGTTATTCAATAAAATTATGATTCATAAAGCATTTTTAGTTTTTTATTTGATTCAATTATAAATTCCTTCAGCATAGTTTGTCTTTGAATAGTGTTTACATTTGATATCATACGTCTTAGATTTTTTTTACTGCCTACAAGCACAACCATTTTTTTCGCTCTAGTTATTGCAGTGTAAATCAAGTTACGATTGAGTATAATTGCAGGTCCACTAATTACTGGTATAACAACTATATCAAATTCACTACCTTGGCTTTTATGAATAGTGATAGCATATGCTAAGTTTAATTCACCAATTTCAGTTCTTTGATATATACATTCCCTTCCGTCTTCAAACCATACTTCAGTTTCGCCTGTACCTTGATTAATTTTATGAATATACCCTATATCTCCATTAAAAACACCGCTACCCTCTTCCACTAAAGGTCCAGTTTTACGCTTCCACATTAAATCATAATTGTTAGAAGTTTGCATAACCTTGTCACCTTCTCTAAAAATAGTTTTACCTATCAATAATTCAGACTTACCATATCTTGATGGGTTGATTTTGTCTTGTAAACTGGTGTTTAAATTCAAAGTTCCGCTTGCGCCAGCCTTTAATGGTGCTAAAATCTGTATTTTGCTAGGTTCTATTTTCGCAAAATTTGGAAGACGCGTTGTTACTAAATTTATAATAGATTCTTTAATTTCATTGGCGTCTTCATGTGATTCAAAAAAGAAGTCATTTGACGTATTGTCAAAAACTGGCATTTCTCCGTTATTTATTAAATGAGCATTAGATACAATAAGACTTTTTTCATTTTGTCTAAAAATTTTTGTAAGATAGGATACTTTTATAATACCACTATCCAAAATATCACCAAAAACATTTCCAGCGCCTACACTAGGCAGTTGATCTTTGTCACCCACCAAAATTAATTTGCAATCACTTGGAATCGCTTTTAGCAAACTGTTCATAAGAACTACATCAACCATTGATACTTCATCCACAATTACAGCATTTGCATTTAATGGATTTTGCTCGTTGTATACAAAGGTCTGACCATTGCCTCTAAAATTTATTTCAAGGCCTCTATGTATAGTCTTTGCTTCACGCCCTGTACTTTCACTTAAGCGCTTACTAGCCCTACCGGTTGGCGCTAGCAACAAAACTTTATTGTTATTTTGAACTAAAATATCCAAAATACATTTTATAATGGTTGTTTTTCCAGTTCCCGGTCCTCCGGTTATAACACTTACACCACTTTTAAGAGAATTTTCAATAGCTTGCTTTTGTTGTTCGTCAAATTTTATTTTATTTATACTTTCAAAAAAAGAAATATCTTTAGCAAAATCTGTTTCAGTTGTTTTAGCACTAATATTTAACAACGATAATTTTTGAGCCACGGAACTTTCAGTAAAATACATTTTTGTAAGCATTATTATTTCCTGACCAGATTTTGACCTAAAAATGGATAAAGTTTTATCATATCCCATATTATCCAGTACTTCTTCAAATTTTGAGCTGTTACTTTCTAAATTTAAGCCTAAAAGAGTACTAATATTTTCTAACAACTGCTTTTTGTATATAAACGTATTGCCATTTTTTTCGCTATTATCAATTATTGTATGTACAATACCCGCTCTGATTCTAAATAACGAATTTGAGGCAATGCCTAAATTTTTAGCTATATTATCTGCCGTTAAAAATCCTATCCCTTCTATATCTTCAACTAGCTTGTATGGATTTTTTCTAACAATTTCAATGGTTTTATCACCATATGCATTATAAATTTTAATGGCCATATTAACTGTAATGTTATAATTTTGCAAAAACATAACAGAATTTTGCATTTTTTTAATACTGTTAAATGCGTCTGAGATATTTTGGGCTTTATTTTTGCTAATACCACGGATTTTTGCTAATTTTTCTGGATTATATTCGATAATGGTTAATGTATCTTCCTTAAATTCATTAACAATTAATCCCGCCGTTATTGGTCCAATTCCCTTAATCAATCCACTAGATAAGTATTTTTTTATACCATTTAATGTGCTTGGATATATATTTTCATATTGAGTAAATGATAACTGTTCTCCATACTTTGTGTTAACCAAATTTCCTTCTACTTTCAAGCATTGTCCAACCCTTGCATCACTTAATGTTCCAACAATAGTTGTATATTCATCAAATCCATTTTCATTATGCAACAAAATAGCAACGGTATATCCGTTGTCTTCATTTCTAAAAATAATCTCCTCTATTGAACCTTCAATAACCATATATTATTTATTATAAACAATAAATAAACAAAAGTAAAATAATTAGTAAAAATATTAAAAAACTGAAAAAACCAACATTTGCTTTAACTGATAGCCATTAATCAACTATAATAAATGTTTCACGTGAAACATTTTAATATTTTTTTTAGAATATTGTTCACAAAGTATAAAATATATGTTATAATCATTTTAAAATAGCAAAAGATTTGTTTAACCAAAGAAGACTAAAACATTTCTGTATAAAAACTAGTTGACACAACAACAGTTTTACTTCGCATGTCATCTTTTTACAATTTTTATTGCTATTTTTATGTAATATATAAAATACGGAGGTGTAAATTGGGCAAAATTATTGCTTTTGCCAATCAAAAAGGTGGCGTTGGAAAAACAACTACTTGTATTAATTTGGCATCATTTTTAACTCTATTAGGGCAAAAAGTACTTTTGGTAGATATGGACCCTCAAGGAAATGCTTCAAGCGGAGTTGGAATTGAAAAAAATAAAGAAACAAAAACAATGTATAACCTTATTATAAAAGAAAATTATATTGATGAAGTTATACAGCACACATATCTAAACAACCTAGATATCATTCCGGCAACAGTAGATTTGGCTGGTGCTGAAATAGATTTAGTAGAAATGCAAAACAGAGAGAATGTTGTTAAAAACATTTTGGATAAAGTAAAAGATAAGTACGATTACATATTTATAGATTGTCCACCTTCTTTAGGTTTAATCACTGTAAATGCTCTTACCGCTTCTGATTCGGTTATTATACCATTTCAATGTGAATTTTTCCCACTTGAAGGATTAACTCAATTAATGAACACAATAAGACTTATAATTCATCATTTAAATCCAAATTTGCAAATTGAAGGCGTTGTGATGACAATGAAAGACAATAGGTCAAACTTAGTTGCTGAAGTAAGCAGAGAAGTAAAAAAGTTTTTTGGCGATAAAGTATACAGCACATACATCCCTAGAAATATTAAATTAGCTGAAGCACCAAGCCATGGAGAAACAATAGCAACGTACGATATCAATTCTAAAGGCGCAAACGCATATTTAGACCTTGCGTACGAATTTTTAGATAGAAATAATGTAAAATATAAAAAACCAAACAAAAGAGAATTAAAGGAGAAAAAACAAAATGACAATTAAAAAAACAGGTCTTGGCAAAGGTTTAGGCGCGTTACTTTCTGCATATGATGATTATGATGATACAGTAAAAAACACAGACGCTAACCCTACAAATGAAATTGATATTGATAAATTAATCCCAAACCCCAATCAACCAAGAAAAAAATTTGACGAAGTAGCATTAAACGAATTAGCTAATTCAATAAAAATACATGGAATTATTCAACCTTTGGTGGTTAATGATAATAAAGACGGCACATACCTTATCATTGCAGGTGAAAGAAGATACAGAGCTTCCAAATTGGCTGGTTTAAGCAAGGTGCCTTGCATAATTAAAGATTATTCTGAAAAACAAATAAAAGAAATATCTATTATTGAGAACTTGCAACGTGAGGATTTAAACCCAATTGAATCTGCAAGAGCTATACGTCAATTAATGGACGAATACAAAATGACACAAGAAGCGGTAAGCGAAAGAATTGGCGTAAGTAGACCAAATATAGCAAACACATTAAGATTGTTAAGCCTATGCCCTGAAGTTATCACGTTGGTTGAAAACGGAAAACTATCAGCTGGCCACGCAAGATGTTTAGTTCCAATACAAGACTATGACATACAAATTAGGCTTGCGTTATCCGCTTCAGACAATAAAATGACCGTTAGAGATGTTGAAAAAGCAGTTAAAAATATATTAAAACCAAAAGACGGGAAAGTAAAACTTCCACAAGAACAGAGCATTGAATTAAAAGAATTAGTTAATGAAATGCAAAGAACCTTTTCGACAAAAGTTTCAGTTATAGGTAACGATAAAAAAGGTAGAATTTATATTGATTATTATTCAAGAGATGATTTAGATAGAATTGCCGAAATGATAAATTTACTAAAAACAAAAAAATTAACTTTAAAAGAGTTAAGCGAGTTTAACAAAAGAAAGTAGTAACGCACACCACATTTATATGCAATGCAAACAACTATTACACAATTATAGAGCCTTTACAAAAAAAATGTTTCACGTGAAACATTTTTTTTATTATCAAGAGAAAATTAGCTTGTCAATCATAATTTGACAAAAACAAATAAAAATAAGGATAGGCAATGATCTTTTTGCAGTCTAAAAAGCAAGCACCCACAATAATCTTGTTATTATAGCATAATTAATTACTAAATTTCTGCATCCCATAAAAACAAGGCAAAACTGCATATTCTTACCTTGCTAATTGAGCAAAACTATGTATTTTTACACAATCCTACTACAACATCCACTATTACCACCCCAATTAAAGCCATTATTGCCAAACAAAATTAAAGCAAAAAGTATTATAATGGTGGTGTTATTTGCCAAATTAATATCATTAGCATTTGCAAATAAAGCAATTAAAATTAACAATAAAATTTCTTCAGTTGAATTATTCATACAAAATCCCCCTTTTCGACCTAAAAACATTTTCTTCAACAAAATAGTTTCAAAAAAACTTTTTCTTAAACCAAATAAATGTATTATATTAAATGTACATATAGATTTTATCTTGCTTCTTGCTTTATATATGACATTAAAGATAATTTTGTTACTAAAATAGGAGGAGAATATGAATTATATTTTACTAAATAAGGTGGAAGAAAATGAAATAGCAAATTATATGCCATCAGACAAAAAATTAAAGGATATGGCCTGCTTTTTTCAAAACTTTGCAGATTCAACGAGGTTGAAAATTATATCGGCGCTAAGCATTAATGAACTTTGCGTCAATGATTTATCTAGTGTTTTAAACATAAACCAGACAACGATAAGTCATCAACTTAAATATTTAAAAAATCAAGCCATTGTGGAATCAAAAAGGGAAGGGAAAATTATTAAATATTCTCTGCAAAATCAATTTATTAATGAACTTATGAATTATGCAATAGAAAGTCTAAAACAAATTAATTTTTAAATTTGCTAGCAAAATTATTATTTATGTGATATCATAATACATAAATATCTATTAGAATTTTAATTAAACCAACTAATACAGTTCTAGTATAACAAGACATCAATTTGAAAACAATTGTCAACAGAAAAAGTTGCCATTTGATTTGTTGTGTCTTAAGGCAACAAAAGAGAGGGGGAGAGCAAATGAAAGGTAAATTGATTGTTTTAGAAGGAACAGACTGTTCTGGCAAAGAAACTCAAAGCAATTTGCTTGTGGAACAATTAAATAGAAGTGGATTTAAAACTGCAAAATATGCTTTCCCTAATTATAATTCACCAACTGGGAAAATTATTGCAGGTCCATATTTAGGTAAAAAAGGTTTTGAACCGGCAGTTTTCCCTGAAGGCGCAAGCAATGTTGACCCTTATTGTGCATCTCTTTTATTTGCTATGGATAGAAAATACAACATTAAAGATGTAAACAATTTATTAAATAGTGGCATTAATGTAGTTTTAGATAGATATATTGACTCCAATATGGCACACCACGGAGCAAAACTTGATAAAAAAGAAAGAGATGATTTTTATAATTTTATAGAAACTCTAGAGTATCAGTTACTGAAACTACCCAAGCCTGATTTAGAAATATTTTTGCATATGCCTATTTGGGCGAGTAAAATTTTAAAATCGAAAAGGGCAGAAATCCCCGACCAGCACGAAAAAGATGAAAAATATCTGGTAAAATCGGAAGAAGCCTATTATGAAATTATCAATAGACATAAAGTAAAAATAATTGAATGTACACACAGCAATAATATAAAAGATATTAATGAAATTAATAAAGAATTATGCAATATTGTTTTAAAGAATTTAAACGAAAAACCATAAAAATTATTAAAAATTCTAATAAAAACTTTAAAAATTACATTAATTAACTGGATAAACTACTAAAAATGAAAAATATATTAATTGTTGATATGCAAGTAGGATATCTTAACGAAGATGCTAACAAAATAGTAAAAAATCTTAATAAATATTTAAAAAATAATAAATTTGGAACTGTTTTATATACAAAATTTATAACTAATCATAATGGAACGTCTTTTAAAAATATCCACTGGTTTGGAATCTATGATAAACTTGATAGAAAATTAGCTGTTAGAAAATTGCAACAGGGAAAAGTATTTGATAAAAAATGTCATGGTTTAACACCTCTTATTATTAATTATCTTACCGATGAAAATGTTAAGGAAATTGAAATATGCGGTGTAAATAATGACAACAATTTTGAATTAATACTAGCACAGCTAAAACAGTTAAAAATAAAACCTATAATTTTAAATAATTACATAATTAACAATGAAAATTGTTGTACGGACAAAGAACCCACTAACGATTCCATATATAAAACATTGAACGGATTTTATATAGGAGATATGTTTTCCAACGACTATAAAGAATATACAGATGAAACAATTTTATCCTTTGCATTAATCGAATGGCTGTTACATACCCAAAAAACCACACAAGAATTTCAAACAATTTTAGCTTACTATTATAAATTATATCCCAACAAAAACCATATCTATGACGATAAGTTTGCATTATGGCTTGAAAATGGATGTAGAAATTTTAGGATTTGTGAAGATTTTGATGGAGCAAAATATTCAACGCCAATTGGATTTTATTCTAAAACCATATCTGAAATAGATGAATTAATAGAAAAATGTCTTTCAGTTACGCATAATACAATCGAAGCAAAATTATCCGCAAAAATTATTTGTTATTCTATATTTTTATTAAGAATAAATACATACAAAAAAGATTTATTAAGTAAAATAAATGCAATTTTTAACTTAAATATTGAAGAAAATTTAAAAAATAATATAAATTTATATGAAAACGATAAAAATGCTATAAATATGGCTAAAATTGTTTTGTGTATTTTTGTCACGTCAAAAACCTTTACTGATGCCATTAAAATTGCAACAGAAGTTAAACAAGACGGAGCAATACTTTGCACAACTTGCGCCTTATGTGAAGCATACTACAAAGATGTACCTGCAGATATTATTTTTAATTGCAGAAACAATCTGCCAGAAAAATTTAAAAACTTACTTATGGAATTCAGTAAGGTAAAAAACGAGAAAATTTATTAAAAAAATAATTTTAAATATGTATATGTTTATGACAATAATATCAAGCGGCAAAGGGCAATTAATGCAAGAGATAGCACATTCCAGCATTATATTTTTATACCTCTTTTTGAGTTTCAAAACAATGCAAACCTTTTGGTCTATGCCCAGTAACACAAATTTTTAAATAAATTGCCGTATTTTACTTTTTTTAGTAGTTTTACCAAACATAGTATCCTTGATGAGTAATTTTTTAATAATTATTTGCAATTAAGAATTCTAAATGATATAATAAACAATATAATAAAAGGAGATAAAAAATGAAAAAGAAATACTTTAGTATTATCTGTACTGTTTGTTTTTTATTGTTAGTGATGACGTTAAGTGTAGGTTGTAAGACAGCGTTAAAAGACATTTATATTGTTGACACAAATAAAATACAAACAACATATTTTACGAGTGATCAATCATTCAAATTAAATGGTGCGGAAATAATGCTTGTTTACAGTGATGGAACAACAAAAAATACGGGCTTAGAATTAAGTATGATAAGTGCTTTTGATAACACAGCAGGTACACACACAGCGACAGTTACATATGAAGGTAAAACTACAACATTTCATTATACAGTCAATGCGGTAGCTGTGGAAAGGATAGAATTAATTAATAGTCCAAAAACTAACTATTATACAAGTTCAACTAATTATGAATTATCTTCAGCACAAGTAAGAGCATTTTATAATGATGGTGCAACAAGATATGTAAACTTGGAATTAGGCATGATAAGTGCTTTTGATAACACAGTAGGTACACACACAGCGACAGTTACATATGAAGGTAAAACTACAACATTTAGTTACACAGTCAATGCGGTAGCTGTGGAAAGAAT
>ERZ808275.557-NODE-557-length-14108-cov-3.702768_pt1 | contig 14108 bp, 16 predicted proteins | sample MGYA00520894_ERZ808275 | MGnify/ENA primary metagenome ERZ808275 (study PRJEB31516, sample SAMN03275598) | gut metagenome | biome: mammalia-associated habitat; material: feces | host: Papio cynocephalus | place: Kenya | collected 2012-08-03 ...
AATTTGAGTTTGACCTCTTGTGAATACTGCAGAACCGTGAGCTCTTGGAATTACACCAACTTCGCACCAAATTGGACGAACTTCATTTGGTTTTCTGCCGTCAGCTCTTACGTGTTCTTCAAGAATCATTTTACGCATAACTTTCTTTTCAGCAGCTTTAAATTCTTCTGCAACAAAGTCAATGCCTGTTTCTTCCATCATATTTAAGATTGGATCATCTTCTGGAAGTGACTCAACTTTTTCTTTAACTAATTTCTTAGCTTCTTCAAGTTTTTCTTGTCTATATGCTCTATCAAAGTTGTGGTAAGCATCGTGAATCATATCGCCAGCAACTTCTTGAATGATATTTTTCAATTCAGTTGTATCGTATGGATTTACAAATTCTTGTTTTTCTACACCGCATTCTTTAGCAAATGCAACTTGGTTGTCGCATTGTTTTCTGATTTCGCCTTGAGCAAATTCTACAGCGTTCATAATATCTTCTTCTGTAACGAATTTACAGCCAGCTTCAACCATGATTACAGAATCGTGTGTACCTGCAACTACGATATCTAAGTCAGATTTTTCAGCTTCTTGGTGAGTTGGGTTAGCAATAAAGTTGCCGTTTTCATCTCTACCAACTCTTACTGCACCGATAGGTCCTTCGAATGGAGCGCCTGATAACATCAATGCGTAAGATGCACCTAACATAGTTAATGTGTCAGGTTGGTTAACTTGGTCATAGCTGAACAATTGACCAACGATTTGAATGTCATTTCTGTATCCTTTTGGGAATAGTGGTCTGATAGGTCTATCAATTAATCTTGAGATTAAGATAGCCTTGTCGCTCGCTTTACCTTCTGAACGGTTGTAACCACCTGGGATACGACCGATTGATGACATTCTTTCCTCATAATCAATTAGCAATGGGAAGAAGTCAATACCTACTCGAGGTTCTTTGCTAACGCAGCAATGAACGAATACCATTGTGTCTCCACATCTAACTGTAACTGATGATGTTGCAGAGTTAGCGTATTTGCCTGTTTCGATTTCAACAACTTTTCCGCCAATTTCTAACTGCGTTTTCTTTGAATCTACCATTTTTTCTTTCCTTCTTTCTTGGGCTTCGTCTTTTCGCCCGTTTCGTCTTCTTTTTATTTTATGTTTAAATTATAACCTAAACAAAAATTTTTAACACTCTTGTAACGAAAATATAATAATAAGGCGGAGCCGTTCAATGAACGGCTCCGCCTTACAAAAAATAAATTTAATGTTTAGAACTAGTCTTTATTAAACATTTCTTTTTTTTCGTTGATGAAGTTTTGGATATTACCCATGATTTCATCACCTTTTTTTTGAAGTTCAGAAACTACGGTTTCTGCTTTTTCTTGAATATCTTTAACTTTTTCGTCTGTTTTATCTAAAACTTCTTTTGCAGTATCTGCAATCATTTCACGAGTTTCTTCACCTGATTTTGGAGCTAATAAGATACCTGTAATAGCGCCTAAAGCTGCACCTACTGTGAAACCTACTAAAAATTTTCCTGCTGATGACATATTAATTCTCCTTTACTATTAATTTTAACTTTATCATTTTAACCTGTTTTGCAAAGTTTTTAATTGCTAATTCAGGCTATTTTGAAAACATTTTTAATACTGTTGAAAAACCTTTTGTTAAGCCTTTAGCTAATGAACCAGAAAAGAATTTCAATTTTGATAATGTTGCTGTACTAAAGCCGAATACATTTTCAACGGTATCTCTCATTTTATCAATGCCTTTGTCAGTTGATTTCATAAAATCATTTACTGTATGCAAAGATTCATTCAACTCACGTAAAGTTGGACGTAATTCATTTCTTACAACTGTTGTTGTTTCATCGACATTTTGAGCTAATTTTGACAAATCAATAATCAACTTGATTAAAAATCCACCAACTACGACTAGCATAATGCCTGTTGCAACTGCTAAAAATGTTAAACCGTTATTCAAAATAATTTGAGATGTTTCCATTGTTTTTCAATCCTTTTCTTCTTATTAATTAATATCGTAATCTGTGTCTGCTTCTTCTAGTTTTTTAGCTTTTTCCATTTTTTCAGATTTTAAAGCGTTTGCAATGTTTTTAATTTTCTTTTCAACTTTGAATTTAACCAAATCAATTGCTTCAATTGCTTGTTTTTTAGCTGCTTTAACGTTTGGAGCTTGTGTTTCAATCAAGTTTTTGATTGTTTTTTCTAAATCTTTGCAAGAATCTTCACCTTTTTTAGGAGCTAAAAGAACGCCTGCAATTACACCGCCGACAACGCCAGCTAAAATTCCTATTCCAAAACTAAAATCGTCTTTTTTGTTGCACATTTTGAACCTCTACTTTCTCATTTTGAACTCATTGTAACATATAACTTCTTATCATACAAGGTTATACAAGACAATCAGCCCTGAAGGTATCATACATAACTAATAATAATTCTGCTAATAATATTTTTTTCTTAAATTTTGTTTTTTTGAAGAAAAACAACAAAATTCCAACCAAAGCACCCTTAATGATGTTTCGATAAAATTCACATCTGCGACGTAAAAATTCGCGTTTTTGTTGTTTCATTTGGCATTTGAAAGTACTTGCTACATCATAAATCGCTCTAAGTTTGAATTTTAGCGTATGGCGGTTAACTTTAAACTTTTCTGTCAATGCGTTAACCTTTTTATCCACATACATAATTCCCGCACATAAAACGATTACAGCAAATAATTCAAGTATAAAAAATATTACAAATATATAACTCATTTCTTTATTCTTCTTTTTTATATTATATTAGTATATGTATTATATAGTAAAAATAAAAAATTGAAATACTCAGAAAGAATTAATTTGTGAATAGATTAAAGTTTTATATATCAATCATCTTGGCTAGGTTAATCAAGCTACTAATTAAGATTGTCGGACGTTCTAGTGGAACTTCTTTTGTCGGAATGTTTACACTAAAAACTAATCCTGACTTTTTAAATCTTTGTTCAAAATACATTTTGCGTGAAAAAATTTCTGTAACAGGCACAAACGGAAAAACTACAACTGCAGGGCTTATAGCTCAAATTTTAGAGGCTAATAAAAAAGAAGTTATCCACAACGCTCAAGGTGCAAATATGCTGACTGGTATTGCAAATGTGTTTGCAACAACAGTTGTTCCGTCAAAACGTTACGACAACTGCGTTTTAGAATCGGATGAAGCATATCTTTCAAAACTTTATGACTACATGAAGTTAGATTATTTGGTTGTAACAAATTTATTCCGCGACCAACTTGACAGATATGGTGAACTTGATACCACCGCAAAGAAAATTCAATCAGCAATTGACAAAAATAAAGATTTAATCTTACTCTTGAACGCTGACGACCCACTTGTTGCAAATTTAGGACATGATAACAAAAAATTATTCTATGGATTTGAAAACATTGAATTTGCAGGAAAACATACAATTTCTCAAGCTCCAGCCGAAATGTTCAACTGTGTTTGCGGAAAGCCATTAGAATATTCAAAACGCTTCTATGCTCAACAAGGTCATTATTACTGTTCTTGCGGATACAAGCGACCTGAATGCGATTACCAAGCTAACGCAAAAATTTATGACGATTACATAGAAATTTCAGTTCTTCACGACGGTAAAGAAACGCATTATACATTCGATTCAATTGGCTTGTACAATGCTTACAATGCACTTGCCGCAATTTCTATGGCTTTAGAAATTGGATACACTCAAGAAGAAATACAAAACGCACTAAATACATACAAAGCGATGTTTGGAAGAGCCGAAAAGACTGAATTTAACGGACACAAAACAATTATTCAACTTATCAAAAATCCTGCTGGCGCAAGTGAGGTCTTGAAAACTGTTGATTTAAGTTCTAAAATATTGATAGCAATAAACGACAATTTTGCAGATGGTAGAGATGTTTCTTGGCTATGGGATGCAGAATTTGAATTATTGAAGGATACAGAAAAAACAATTATTACTTCTGGAATTAGAGCTAACGATATGGCTTTAAGACTGAAATATGCAGGAGTTCCTACCGAAAAAATTAAGGTTGTACCAGATTTATATGAAGCTGTTGAAGAAGCTTCAAGCTCAGAAGACAAAGATGAAAAAATTACAATAATGCCGTCTTATACTGCATTATTACAAATCAAAAATTACAAACGAGGTTAATTCAATTAATGCTTTTAAACGTTAACATCAATTATCTAGCAAATTTGAGAAACTCAATCGGTGGAAACGAGCCCGATTTATTGAAATGCGCCAGATATTGCGAACGTTCAGGTGCGGACGGAATTATAACATATATTTCAGACCTTACGGACAGTGTTAATACTTATGATATAAAAAATTTAAAATCACATCTTAGAACTAGATTTATACTAAAAATGCCAATGTCTAAAGAATATCAAAAACACGCACTAGACTGTGTTCCAGATATTGTTTGCATTGTTCCAGAAACAAATGAGCAATCCCCTTCAACAGGTTTTAACGTTTTGAAAAATCAAACAGAAATTAACGATTTTATGGTGCCTTTAATGTATGAAGGTTCTATGGCCTGTGTTTTGATTGAACCTCAAATAGAGCAAGTTCATAGCGCATACAAAGCTGGAATGCATTATGTAGAACTTAACACCGCAAAATATGCAGAAGCATTCAAAACAGGAAATTATGACAAAGAATTTAACGACCTAAAAGAAAGCGCAGTTCTTGCAAATACACTTGGTTTAAAGGTAATTTTAGGCAACGGTATAAATTACGTAAACGTTAGCAAATTAATGGAAATTCACGGAGTTTCGGAATTTAATATTGGGCATAGTATAACATCTAAAGCCATTTTTTCAGGTTTAGACAAAGCAATTAAAGATATGAAAGAGTTGATAGATGAAAAGTAGAGAAGAAATTGTAGAAGAAATGCAACAAGTTGTTGAACAAATGCGATTGGACGACTTGGAAGAACGCCCAGAACTTGAAGAAGAATACTTTGATTGCTCTTGTTGCGGTCAAACAAAATCTTATGCAGGTTCGATTCAATATGGTGAATACAGACTTTGCAATGATTGCGTACTTCTTGCCGAAACAGGATTTGCCTTAGGTAAAATAAAGGATGTTCAAGAACTTATTGATGCAATGGAAGATAAACGTCTTGAAGAACTTTGCAATTTCATTAAACAAGACGAAAAAAGTCAAAATAACTAACCTAAATTTTCAATTTGAGTATTAAGGTTCAAGTCAATATATTTATAAAAGTTTGTCAAAACACCTAGAGGGAAAAAGTAGTTGTTATCTGCAGGTACGACCTTTATGATAGCAGATTTTGCATCTACTTTTGAAACTGACACCATGAAATTTCTATTTGCAGCTCTAAACAAAATATAGCCATTTTTTGATTGAATTTCATCTATAAAGAATTTGTTAGCATTAATGCTTGCTAGTGCTAAAAAATACAATTTATCAACTGGAATCATATATTTTTTTGTGCATTTTTCAAATGGAATCATTTGTGGAACTGTTGGAGAAACAGCGGGTTGAGTTGTTTCTCTGTTCACGTTGATCGTCTGAGTTGCATTCAAACTTGAAAGTGGTTGAACCATAATTTGTTCAGCACAAAAAGCTGAACTTGAAAAGATTACAGCACAAAATATTAAAACTAACTTTATTGTTCTTTCCATGATTTACCCCAATTAATATCAACTAATAACGGTACTTTTAAGTCTGCAACATTCTGCATTTCTTTTTTTACTAGAGTTTTAACCTGTTCTAATTCATCAGCAACTACCTCAAACACAAGTTCGTCGTGTACTTGCATAACCATTTTTGATTTTAAGTTATTTTCTTTAAAAGCTTTATCAACATTAATCATAGCCATTTTTATTAAATCTGCAGCCGTACCTTGTAAAGGTTGATTAATTGCTGCACGTTCTGCAAACTCTTTTATCATTCGATTTGGGCTTAACAGTTCTGTCAAATAACGTTTTCTGCCAAAGATTGTTTCTACAAAACCGTGTTCATAAGCAAAAGCTACTGTATTATGCATATATGCTTGAACTTTTGGATATGTCATAAAATATTTATCAATAAAGTTTTGAGCCTCTTGAGCTGGAATATCAAGCGCCTTGGCTAAACCATAACGGGTTTGTCCATAAATGATACCGAAGTTTACAGCCTTTGCCTTGTAACGCATTTCTTTTGTAACCTGTTCAACTGGTACGTCAAATACTTTTGATGCTGTTAAACTGTGAACGTCGACATCTGAATTAAAAGCAGCAATTAGGTTTTCATCACCTGAAACATGTGCCAACAAGCGTAATTCAATTTGAGAATAATCTGAAGATAAAATAAAATTATTTTCATCTTCTGCTACAAAAGCATTTCTCAACTTATTGCCTTCCTCTGTTCTAATCGGAATATTCTGCAAATTAGGATTAGAAGATGATAAACGACCAGTTGCAGTAACTGTTTGATTATAAGTTGTATGGATTCTTCTATCCTTCAAACTAACCAAAAGTGGCAAAGCATCTGTATAAGTTGTTCTTAGCTTTGTATATTTTCTATAATCAATTAAATATTGGCAAATCGGATGTTCTGTGGCTAATTCTTCAAGAACTTCAACACTTGTAGAAGGTTTTGACTTACCGCGTTTTTTCTTCAATTGAATATTTAGTTTTTCATAAAGCACTTCACCAACTTGTTTGGGAGAGTTAATATTAAACTCTTCGCCAGCAATTTCATAAATTTTTGCTTGCAATTCTTCCGCTTTTTGGGTCATATACTCAGAAAGTTCGCTCATATAATCAACATCTAAAGCTACACCGTCATATTCCATTTGTGCCAAAATGTGTGTTAACGGCAATTCTACCTCATCATGAAGTTTTAATTCTTCTGACGATAAGTCTTTTAGCCAAAATTGAGTTAATTTGAAAATGCATTGTCTTGAGCATAAGTAATTAAATCACTTTGCGGGAGTTGTGCAAACTTAGTCTTCTTTGTTGGAAAATCTAATTCAAATGAAATGTGATTGATGTAATCCAATGCTTGAGCATTCAAATCGTGACTTCTATTCGGATTTTTAATATAACTTGCTAAAACTGTGTCAAAACTAACATTTTTCAATTCAATATCAATTGATTTTAAAATATTTATATCGTTTTTTGCGTTATAAGTATATTTTTTAAGATTTTCCGCTTCAAAAACTGGCTTCAAAATTTCAATAAAGTTATCTTTATTTGCAACATAAATCGATTTAATTTTACCTTCTTCGTCTTTGTAAGCTATTGCACAACCAATTAAATCAATAGTTACAGCATTTTCAAAATCCGAAACAAAGGTTATTGCAATTTCTTCTTTTTTCAATAATTCTTGAACTAAAGAGCTTAATTCATTTATGTCTGCAATTGTTTTACTTTCGTAAGTTTCTGTTTCAACTGTTTCTTTTACAGCACTTGCAAACAAACCCAATTGCATTTGAGGAGCATTATCTTCTTTAAATTGCACTAATGGTTTGTCCTCTTTTTGCTCGGGTTGTTTAGGTTTTACAGGTAACTCATCACAATTTTTGTCAAAAGTGCATAGAATATTGTCGATATTTTTCACAAAACTGTAGAATTGCATTTTTTTCAAATATTCTACAACTTTCGAAATTTCAGGTAATTCAACTTTTGTATCTTCAAAATCAAAATCAATATCTACATTTCTAACAATTGTTGCTAAATATTTACTCAATTTTGCATCTTCAATACCAGCTTGAAGTCTATTTCTAATTGCATTTTCTGGAATATTATCGATATCTTCTAAAATATCTTCTAAACGAGAATATCTTGTCAAAAGTTTTTGAGCAGATTTTTCACCAATACCTTTAACTCCTGGGATATTATCGGAAGTATCTCCTCGTAAACCTTTATAATCAATAACTTGGCTTGGCCAAACTCCTAATTTTTCGTGAACTTTGTACCAATCATATTCAATTAACTCACCTTTTGACGGGATTAAAACCTTAACCAATCCATCTCTATCAATCAATTGGAAAGAGTCTTGGTCACCTGTTAAAATAAGAGTTTTATGACCTAATTGGGCAGCTTTAGCTGTAATAGTGCCGATTACATCATCAGCTTCAAAACCTTCTTTTGTGTAAATTGGAATATTAAATGCTTTTAGTCCGTCAACAATCAAACCTAATTGAGTACGCAATGGATCGGGCATTGCTTCGCGATTTGCCTTGTACTCATGATACTTTTCAACACGGAAAGTTTGTCTACCAACATCAAACGCAACCGCAATGGCATCAGGCTTGATATCATTGTTCTTTAGTAAATCAAAAATTGATTTAAAAAATCCATAAACTGCCCACGTTGGAGTGCCATCAGAGGTCTTCATCCCTGTACGTTCTAACGCAAAATATTGACGGAATGCGAGTGCATGTCCGTCAATTAAAATTAAAGTCTTTTGTTGTTGATTTGCCATAATTTATGCAATTTCTTTCTTAGTGAATAATTGTTACTAAGTTGTCACCCTGAACTCGTTTCGGGGTCGCATTGTTTCTCTGGAAAGACCTTGCGATGCTGAAACAAGTTCAGCATGACATCAAGAATTATTACTTATGCAATTTCTTCTTTTACTTTTTTGTCTTTTTTGCTTGGAAGTTTGATTAACTCAGCCTTGTTACGGTTTACAACCATATCTTTTGTAATTGTAAACTTCTTGATATCTTCTTTTGTTGGAACATCATACATAACATCAAGCATAAGTTCTTCAACGATTGAACGCAATGCACGAGCACCAGTTTTACGTTTAATAGCTTCCTTAGCAATTTCTTCGATTGCTTCTGGTTCAAATTCCAAATCAACGCCATCCATTTTAAGCAAACATTGATATTGCTTGATAATAGCGTTCTTTGGCTCTGTCAAAATCATCTTCAATGTTTTTTCATCTAATTGGTCAAGAACTGCATAAACAGGAACACGACCGATAAATTCAGGGATTAAACCAAATTTTAACAAATCTTCTGGTTGTAATTTCTTCAACATTTTAGATTCTTCAGCTTCTTTTTCAGCTTTTGTTAAAGCTGGTTTTGAACCAAAGCCTAAAGAAGTACCATCATCAGAACGTCTTTCGATAATCTTATCTAAACCAACGAAAGCACCACCAACAATGAACAAGATATTGCTTGTATCAATTTGAATGAACTCTTGATGAGGGTGTTTTCTTCCGCCTTGTGGTGGAACATTAGCAACAGTCCCTTCAATCATTTTCAATAAAGCTTGTTGCACACCTTCACCCGAAACATCTCTTGTAATAGAAGTGTTTTCAGATTTTCTAGCAATTTTGTCAATTTCATCTATGTAGATAATACCTGTTTCGGCCTTTTGAGCATCAAATTCAGCGTTTTGGTACAATCTTAACAAGATGTTTTCAACGTCATCACCAACGTAACCAGCTTCAGTTAAAGTTGTTGCATCCGCTACTGCAAATGGAACATCTAATAATTTAGCCAAAGTTTGTGCCAATAAAGTTTTACCACTACCAGTTGGACCTACTAACAAAATGTTAGATTTTTGAATTTCAACTGGATTTTTATCTTTGTCTTCGTCTTTGTTGTGACGTAAACGCTTGTAGTGGTTATATACAGCAACGGCAAGCACCTTTTTTGCATCATCTTGACCAACAATGTGTTCATCTAGGTATGCTTTGATTTCATGAGGTTTTGGAATTGCTTTTTCTGCTGATTTTCCAGCTTTATCTTTAGAAGAACCTTCTTTTTCTTTATTTTCAAAAAATTCTTCGTCTAAAATCTCATTACATAACTCTACACATTCATCACAGATATAAACTTCAGGACCAGCTATTAATTTTTTAACTTGGTCTTGAGTTTTACCACAGAATGAACATTTAAGTCTGCTATCGTCGTGCTTAGCCATTATTTTCTCCTACTTTAAAGCATCTCTTGATACAACTTTATCAATCATACCGTATTCTAATGCTTCTGTTGGTGTCATGATATAGTCACGGTCAGTATCTTTTTCAATTTTCTTGATTGATTGACCAGTGTTAGATGCCAAAATTTCATTTAATGATTTTTTAATTCTGATAATTTCAGCAGCTTGAATTTCGATATCAGTAGCTTGACCTTGAGCGCCACCTAAAGGTTGGTGAATCAATACTCTTGAGTGAGGTAAAGCCATACGTTTGCCTTTTGTCCCTGAAGATAACAAGAAAGCACCCATTGATGCAGCTTGACCTAAGCAGATTGTAGAAACATCAGCTCTGATGTGTTGCATTGTATCATAGATTGCAAAACCAGCCGTTACAGAACCTCCTGGGCTGTTTATGTATAACATAATATCTTTTTCAGGGTTTTCACTGTCTAATAACAATAATTGTGCAACAACTAAGTTAGCAACCATATCGTCAATTTGAGTGCCTAAGAAGATAATTCTTTCTCTTAACAATCTTGAGAAGATATCAAATGAACGTTCACCTCTGCTTGATTGTTCAATAACTACTGGTACAAAACTCATTTTAAGTATTTCCTTTCTATATATTATAAATTATATTTATTTTTTAGTCGAATGACTTTTGAAAGATATCGCAACAAGTGCGGTATGACAGGAATATCAAATTCCGCCTCTATGTCACCCCGTTTAAGGGAAACGCATTGCAGGATCTTTTTTAACTATTCAGCCTTTTTAGCTTTTTTCTTGTCAGCTTTTGGAGCTACATAGTTCATTGTATTGTTTTTAATCAAGAAGTCTGTAACTTTTTCACTGATAATTTGTTGTGAAACTGAGCTTAGCATTGTTGGATTCATTGCTAATTGCTTCATAACTTCTGTTTTATCTAAGCCGTAAGCTGATTGCATTTCTGCAACTTTACCTTGCATGTCGTTTGCATCCATTGAGATATTTTCTAATTTAGCAATTTTATCGATTACCAAAGTATTTTTAATTCTTTTTAAAGCATCAGCTTTAATAGAATCAATAATTTCGTCTTCACCTTGTTGAGCAACAGCTTGTTCGTAAGTAAAACCTTGGCTTGCTAGACGTTGTTTGTAATCAGCCAATAACATTTGTTCTTCTCTTTCAATCATAGAAGGTTGAACGTCAATTTCAACATCAGCTAAGATTTTATCGAATACTGCTAATTCAGCTTTACGTCTATCGCGTTCTTCTTTATCTTTTTGTAAGAAATCTTTAATATCTTTTTCTAATGCTTCAACGTTATCAAAGCCAATTTTCTTAGCAAATTCATCGTTTAATTCAGGACGAACTTTTTGTTTAATTTCATGAATTTTGATTTTAAAAGTTGCTGGAGCGCCTTTTAATTTATCTTCGTGATAATCTTCTGGGAAGTTTACATTAATTTCAAATTCTTCACCAACTGAGTGACCAACTAATTGTTCAGCAAACCCTGGAATAAATCGAGAATGAGCTAAATCTAATGTGTAGTTTTTACCATCACCGTGTTCAATTTTTTCACCATTTGTGAAACCTTCAAAGTCAATTTTTACTAAATCATCTTTATTAGAAGGTCTGTCTACTACTAATTCGTAAGTTACAGCTCTGTCTAACATATTATCTAAAGATTTTTGATATGCATCTTCAGGGATAACATATTCTTCCACGTCAACTGTTAAACCTTTGTATTCTTTTAAGTCAAATTCAGGTCTAACTTCTACTGTTGCTGTTAATTTCAAGTCTTCACCTACGTTGAAATCATAAGAATCAACTGTTGGTTGAGAGATTACATCTAATTTGTTATCTTGGATAGCTTGTTGGAAAGCTTTTGGTAATAAACCTTCTAAAGCTTCGTATTTAATTCTATCAGCACCTACGTGTTGTTCAATAACGTTTCTAGGAGCTTTACCACGTCTAAACCCTGGAATATTTACGTGTTGTGAAATTCTTTGAGAAGCTCTGTTATATGCTTCTACTGCATCTTTTGCAGGAATTTCGATGTTAAATTTTACTACATTGTGTTCTTGTTTTTCTAATTCAATTTTCATTTTTTCACCTTTTCTAATTACTTTTGTTTAAATTATACCAAGAAAAGAAATGATGTAAAGTTGTTTACAAATGAAAAAAGGTTGATTTTTTCGTTGTCTTTTGTCATGCTGAAGCGTTTAATGTGTACATAGTAAGCTCAAGGTGGTTATTCAGTATCGTATAAGTCTTCCGATAGCACATTGAGTTAGTAAGCTCCTGAAACAAGTTCAGATTGATATTGGGATTTATCACAAAACCCCACAAAGGCGGGGTGAATCCCCCGCCTCTGATAATTATTCATTATTTTCTTAGTTACAAGTTGCATTATTAGCCCAATCTAAATATTTACCATTTGGACATTGGAAGTTAAATGTATTTCTTGTAGCTTTCAAAAAATCGGCATTACCTTTCGTCAACACCCACGCTGAACAAGCAGAAATTCCTGGAATTAAATTTCCCGAAAACGATCGTATTTTAACACCATTACCATACAATGCAACCGCATATATATCTTCACATTCTGCTCCTGACCCCTTATCCGGTCCATCAATATCGACCTTAACAGCAAATAGTGGATTTGAGCCACAACCATAACCCGCTGTAACATTATTGGTGTGCGTAGACACAGCAATAGATGTACCATCTGAAAGTTTTGCCTTATAATAATTATCCGTAGTATTTCCATTTTCATACCAACAAGCAGTATTGGTATTCGATACGACTCCACATTCTTTATCCAACTTTAAGTTTTCAAGTATTCGGCTACGCCATACTGCATCTTGTGCAGTTGCTGTTGTTTGACCTTGCGCCCAAAGACACGGATCACCATAAGTTGCAATTGCACGACCATAAGCCTCATCTATTGTTGCTCTTGCTTTTGTAACCTTTGTAATTACCTCTTGAGAATTTGTACCTTGTTGCAAATTCGGAATAGTCAACGCTGATACAACACCAATAATACCAATTACAACAAGAACTTCAGCTAAGGTGAAAGCTTTTTTACATATTTTTTTAATCTTTATCATATTTACCTCTTCTTTTTTCTTTATTAAAACACAAAAAGAGCGCTTGTCTATAGCAGACAAGCGCCCTTAGAAATTCTTTCTATTGATAACCGCAAGATGTTGACACATTCTTATCAAACTGATTTTGACAAGACTTTAATTCAGTTTCAACCATTTTCAACTGAGATTGATATTGCAACATTTGTTGGTCTAATTTCTTTTCTAACAAATGTAATCTTTCTTTTCTTGCCTCCAATTGTTTAAGAACAGGACTATCTGCACTCAAGTCTGTACCTGCATTTATCAATTGTGCATCTTGCACTGTCAAATCCGATTTAGCTTGAGAAACAAGTTGAATTTTGTATTCCAAATCCAATCTTTGTGAGTTCAAAGTGAACATTCTCATTGAAGCTGTAAGTAAACCCATTGTTTTATCCCTTTATCTGGTTTCGTTTAAGTTCTTGCCTTTCAAGAAGTTGTGTTGATTGTTTTCTGCAATCAATGCTTCCATACGGTTGAATTGATACTTATGATAATTTAGTCTGTATTGCGCCATTTTCAACTTTTTGCGTACTGTTAAAGCTTCTTTTAGCGCATTAACTATATCGTCTGCCATTGCTTTTATAGGATTATTTCTTACAAAATAGTTCCTTGTATAAGCAAAGAAGTTCATAAGTCTTTTGAAGTTAGTCTGTAAAGCTTCTGTTTGGAACATAACGTTCACTCCTTTTTAACTTTATAGATTGACCTTCACATATTTAAAAACATGTTCTTTCCAATAATTGCTTATGTTTTAGCATGATTTGAAAAGTTTGTAACATGTCTTAATCATGTACAGTCTATCTTATCACCCGTGATACTCAAGAAAACGATGTTTCTCTTCATATCCGAATATGTTATCGGCATAGATTTTTTAAACTTTAGGCTTGAAGGCAAAAAACTCCATAAATTGTAATAAAAATTTACAATAGACGTCAAAGTCTTTATAAATATATTATTTACAAAAAGCTTGTATATTATTACTCTTAAATATGTACGTGTTTCCATTACCGAATTTCTTTAACTATAAGTTTTGGATTGCTTTTGAATCTGAATCCATACCTTCTTTTAACATCTTTCTAAC
>ERZ808275.560-NODE-560-length-14025-cov-4.973014_pt1 | contig 14025 bp, 17 predicted proteins | sample MGYA00520894_ERZ808275 | MGnify/ENA primary metagenome ERZ808275 (study PRJEB31516, sample SAMN03275598) | gut metagenome | biome: mammalia-associated habitat; material: feces | host: Papio cynocephalus | place: Kenya | collected 2012-08-03 ...
TGTATCAAAAAGGCGTTTTTGAATAGAAAAAAGGGCGTTAGAAACTTTTTAGTTTGTTAACAGCCCCTTCTTTTATTGATTCTTTTTAATGTTGGCCATGACTGCCCGAATTTGTGCTTCGCTTGGCTTACGTCCCATGGATTGGAACATCGCGCGAATCATTTTTTCATTAATTGGTGGATTTTGTTTTAATTGTTTTTGAATTAAAGTCCGAGTAACCACAAATCCGATAGCAAGTCCCGCAATAAAGATACCAATTAAAGTAAATACAAATGGTGCGGTTTCCATCGCTACTTCTAATACGATCATTTAAATCACCTCATCTAACGCTATTATTTTATAATATTTTTACTCTATTTACAATATAAAAGAAATGGGTAAATTTTGCGTAATTTTCATTCTTGATTTTGGTGATTTTTAGCGGAATGAAACTTGAACATTCATTTCTGCATGAAGATAGTCTTGAACGCTAAAAATAATTTCAGCAACCTCTTGCATCGTTTTATTTTCGCTTACAGTTAGAACATAGACATCCTTTTCATTAATTTCGACAAAGCATGTCGGTTTTCCCATACCAATGATGATATCACGAAGGTCTTTTTCACTCTTCATGGTTTGTTCTTCTTTTTCAATGAGTTCAAGCGCGATGGCTTTTTCCGCATTGGTATATTCACTCGAAGCGATAATATCATATTGTTGATCGATGACCTCTTTATGTTGTGTTTCTTGTTCTAAAATCATCATATCAAAATAGGGATCAGTTCCCTCTTCTACATTACTAATCACTGGATCAGCACTTGGATTTTTTGCTTTAGAAGGTAACATCACATAATAAATAGATAAAACTAAAACAAGTGAGAACATACTCAAGAAAGCCACGAATTGACGATTCATAATTTTTTCCTCCTACCGTTATCAAGTTATGCTACAATTCATCAATCAAGAACATGTTTATCATAATCTTTTTGATTTCTTTTATTTTGTCGAATTTTCTTAAAGTCGTAAAAAAAACTACTTAGCGAAATGGCTAAATAGTTTTTGCTTCATTTATTAAGCGCGACCGTCGTATTCACCGTTATCGGTACGAACAATAATGGTTTCGCCTTCAGAAATAAATAAAGGAACGCGGACTTTAAATCCTGTTTCGGTAACCGCTTCTTTCATAGCTTTGTTTACGGTATCACCACGAACGGCTGGTTCACAAGATGTAACTTGTAATTCAACAGTGGTTGGTAAAGAGATACCCATAATTTCACTACCATAGAAAACGATTTGAACTTCTTCATTACCTTTTAAGAATTGAGCTTCCCATTGAAGACGATCTTTACTAATTTCGATTTGATCATAGGTATCGTTATCCATAAAGACTAAAGCGTCTCCACTATCATAAAGATATTGCATTTTCTTCTTATCTAAACGGATGACTTCAACTTTATCGCCACCAATAAAAGAAAGTTCAAGAACGGCACCAGTACGAAGGTTTTTAGATTTGACTTTGACTTTCATTTTCGCCATAGCGGTCTTGTTTAAAGCGATATCTAAGCAGCTATAAACATTGCCTTCATATTCAAAAGTATTGCCAGGTCTTAATTCTGTGATGTTAATCATATGACTTCTTCTCCTTTTATAACGTAATTATTCTATCAAATTTCCTAGAAATATGGAATAAAAAAGTATAGAAAAATGAATTTTATCATGAAAAACGCGTCCATTTTTTCACTCATTTCAATGAAAACTCTTCTTATTATGTTTTCTTCTCTTTTCTTTTTAAATAAAGAATAGAATAAAAGAAGGTATAAAATACAAAGATAATCCAGGTAAAAAGACTCACTTCTCCTAATAATCCAAGTTCATGAAAAAGAGGGGTATAGAATTTTAAAAATGTATTGATTACCAAAAAAAGAATAGCGCATATCGCCAATAAACCTCTTAATCGGTCATTTTGGTGAGGAAATAAAGAATATATTCCACCGATAACAAATAAAAACCCAATTTGAATCATACAACTTAAACCGAATTGGTAAATATATTTAGAAGCGATGTTTTCTAAAAACAAAGTCATTCTTATACAAGTAAAATTACAATAAAAAAGACCTTCCTCAAGCAAGGTGGAGAAAATGCCTAGAACAATCGATAGCGTTAAAAGTCTTTTGATGTTCATCTAATCACCTAATTTAAGTATGGTCTAATTTAAAAATTTAATTCATAAAAGGGTTAAATTGAATTTCTTTTTCTAACGAAGTACTATTTCCATGTCCTGGGTAGACTTTCATATCACCATTTATCTCATAAAATTTCTTTAGCTTTAATAAGCTACTAGATACGTCTTTAGCGTTTCCTAAAGGTAAATCGGTTCTTCCAATACTTCGATAGAACAAAGTGTCACCGGTAAATAAGGATTGAATCTTTGGAAAATAGAAGCAAACACTTCCGGGCGTATGAAAAGGTGTATGAATCACTTGCACTTCTATATCGCTAAAATGTAAAGTCTCTTCATCCCATAGATTTTCTGTCTTTTCTACAACTTGAACATACTTTCCAAAAAGAACACTCCCATTTTTATAAGGATTATCTAAAAGCACTTCATCGCTTTTTTCTATATAAATCGGGCAAGAAAAAGATTTCTTCACTTCTTCTATTCCTTCAATATGATCAAAATGTCCGTGCGTTAAAAGAATCGCCAAAAGGTTAATACTTTCTTCTTTGAGCCATTTTACAATTTTAGTTGCTTTAAAAGAAGGGTCGATTAAAACCGCTTCTCTTTGTTCGTTATAAATGATGTAACTGGTCGCGGAGTCATCCCCGCCCATAAAAATTTTTACGTTCATACTTCTCCTATTTTAACGTTTCTAATAAGCGCTTTTTCACGTAATAGGATACTTGACTTTCTTTTACAAGCTTTTTATATTCTTCAATACTTGTCGCCTTTAGAACCGCTCTTAAAAGTGGTTCTAAAGCGTCATAACGACCTTCGCTATGTAAAATAATTTCCCGCGTCCGCTCTTGAAGTTCTTCTAAACGAGTTAACTCATTAAAGATGATTTCAACGCGATAATTTGCATTTAGGTCATAAACAAAAGAAATCGAAGGAACAATGCGCGTAATCTTTTTGCTCTTCACCAACTTATCATTCTTATATAAACGAATGACACCGTCTTTAATATCCGAGAATTCGATATCCATTTTTCTTCTTGGTAAAATCGTTATTTCGCCTGTAGAAGAAATTTCAACGATTTGTTTTGTTTGTTTTTTCTTCCATTCTACTTTTGTAGCTTTAAAATAGGTTTCTACGACTTGGTCCTTATTTTGATCTAAATTATCTTCATAAAGCGTGAATTCGCCGTCACCTTGATAAATGTGCACTAATAAATGACGAGGATTGGTATATGAATTCTTTTCATCTAAAGAAAGAGGTAAAATCGTACCTTCTTTAGCTAAAACGGGAATGGAATCTAATAAGCGATAAAGCGTCTGGGTATGATGTTCACGTTCAATATGATAGACATCGCCGGTAAAGATATCGGTATATCTACCCTTTGGTAAATATGCTTTCACTGCGCTATACCCGCCTTTTTTAGAAGGTGAAGTAACTGGCGCTACTAAAAGATTACCAAAAAAGTATTCTTGTTGATATTCATACGCTTCTTTTACATCATGATGATAATATAAAGGTCTTACTAAAGGTAAATCTTCTTTAGCAGTTTTATAGTTATAGCTATATAAATAAGGAATCATTTGATGACGGAAACGTAAGAAATTCATAGCGATTTCACCGGTTCCATTACTAAAGTACCATGGTTCTTTGGTCATCGATAAAAAATCTGAGCAATGTAAACGCATAATCGGACTAAAAGTGCCATATTGAAGGTGACGGACATAGAGTTCATTTTGATGTACACCCCACATATGTCCTCCAATATCATGACTCCACCACGTATAACCTACATTACTCGCTGTTGAAGTAAAATAAGGAAGATACGCTAAAGTATCCCAAGTAACATACGTATCACCAGAAAAGCCTAAGGGGTAACGATGTGAGCCAATCCCTGCATAACGCGATAAAATTAAAGGAACATGATGATTTTCTTTATGATCTAAATAATGATAATGATTTAAAGCCCATAATGGATCTAACGAAGCGATTTTACTCTTCGTTCCTTGTTGCCAATCAATCCACCAGAACGTTACACCATCTTTTTCATAAGGATGATGTAAAACATCAAAATAATTATTAATAAACTTTGTATCGGTAAAATCAAAAGGGATTTGTTCTTGGGTAGATGGATCTTTACACATAGCTTTAGCAAATGTTGGATAAATTTCTTCCCACCATCTAATACCTAAGGCTGGATGTAAATTTAAAGTAACTTCTAAATGATGTTTTTCATGAAGATCTTTTAAGAACTTACGATATTTTTTTACAAGATGAGGATTCCAAGTATAACCCGTCCAACCATCTAAATTTCCATAAAATTCTTCATTTTCTAGATGTTTCTTTTCAAAATGGAACTCTTTTTCAATATTATGGAAGTAGTGCCAATCCATATCAATGGTCGCTACCGTAAAAGGAACATGCCAATCTTCAAATTTCTTCATTAACGCTAAATATTCTTCATCTGTATATGGGTAAAAGCGGCTCCACCAGTTTCCTAATGCATATCGAGGAATAAGAGGTGTTTTTCCTGTTAAAGAATATAAAGCTTGAATAGCTTTTAAGTAATCATGACCGTAGGCAAAAATATATTGATCAATACCTAAGCCAGTTTTATCTAATATTTCGCCATCTTTTGACAAGCTTAAAGAACCAGCATCATCAAAATAACTGACACCTGATAATGAACAAACACCATCATTTAAAATGACTTTTCGTGGTGGATTTTCATTGAAATAACCACCATTACAGCCATCTAAAGTACGATAGGTACCTTTTAAATTTCCTTCATTTGTAATGGGATGAATTTGATTGTCTATACGAATACGTGCGTCTTCTCTATTCTCTTTTAAAATGAGTTCAGCTTCCGAAGTTAAAACGTGAAAGCCTTCTTCATCTTCCCAAGTTTTAAAGCTTTGGACAGGATGATTTCTATACCATACGCTTTGTGTCGGTTCATCCCGGTACACTTTTTCTTTATTTTGCTCTAAACGAAATAAACGAGGCGCTAAAACAGTAATACGATAATCTAAATAAAAAACAATATTTTCTTTTCTTGCTTCACTTGAAACATGAATCATTAGGCTCTTTTTTAACATAAAAAATAACTCCTTGTATTTACTTATAATTTATCGAAAAATGACTAAGAACGCAAGATTTCATCATGAATGCCGAATCATTAAAATTAATGCTTTAAAAAAATAAGGCCCACTACATCAAGAATTAATTCTTTAATATAATGGGCTAATTTTTACGTACTTAGAATATTCTAAATAATAACAAAGTAATGCTAAAATAAGGTTGAATTAATTTAGGACAATATAAATCATTCGTAACCGACATTTATATTATAATTTTTCAATTTCTTCAGTAGCAAAATCTTCGACATAGAAAGTTCCATCATTTATCATTTCTAGTCTAACTTTAATCTTTGATAATAATACAAGAATTTCTTTTTTATTTTTCTTTGCTGTTTCTTTATTAAATATACAAGGTTGATTATCCGCATTAAATTCATAACACTCATTATATAATTCAGCACATTTTAAATTAAGCTCAGAAAGTACTTTATCTTCATCAATAATGTCTATTCCTGTTAAAGGTTCCCCCGTTTCCACATCACTAATCCAAATTGGACCTTGTAAATAATCCAACATTAATTTAACTTTTTCTTTTTTATTCATCATTTTTTGTACCTCGCTTTCAATTTAATTGCTTCTTTTTCTTTGATAGGATAAGCTGAAACTATAAATCCATTTACACCTATACCGGTTAATAAATAAAATTTACCATTAAATAAATATAATTTTTCTATTCCATCGCGATTTCCGCGTTTAATTAATCGTGAATATTCTATATTACCATTAGTAATAATTTCATATATATGATAAACAATACTTTCACTAGAAACATTATGTTTTTCATAGAAATCATCAGTATGTTTTCTTAAAATATGATTTAATCCTACATCATCATTTCCCTTTTCCAGCCAAACCATTTGACCACTTTTATCATTCGTAACAAACAATACATCATCAGCATTAAATTTTACCTTAGCATCTATTAGTGGTTTTAATATGTTATCCTTTTTCAGTAATTCATCAATTTTATTATCAAAGTCGTTTTGTGCAATGCTGCCTTGTGGAGTAGATCCAACACCTATTCCTAGGCCACTTTTACTAATCTTTCCCATTTAGTCTTGCCCCCTTATTAATAATATTTCTTTCTTTAAGAATATTATTTGGAATAACAATCTCTATTTTTTTGTTATAGGCGTATTCAAATAGTTCAAGTACTCTCTGGTCATTTACTGATACACTATAGACAACTATTTTCTTTAATTGTTTAAGATTATCAACCGTATGCTTTATTGCTTTTTGAAGTAATTCTCTTTCAACTCGTTCTTTCATTGAACCCTTTACACTAAATGCTACTACTTCGCTATCTTCCATTCCATCAAGCATCACATCAAAATAATTTTCGTTTGCATATGTAATATTTGGTATTACTATAATATTACATTCAAAACATAGCCATAATGATACAATTCTTGATTTAAATAGTCGATAGACATTTTCAATCCTAGGTATGTCTCCTACTTCTGAATAATCAGGTGCAATGGCGTATCTGACTTTTTTAAATCTTTCTTTATATTTTTTAAGTAATTTCACGTCATTATAATAGATAGCTTCAAATATACCATTTATAGTATCAAACTTAACGTCATATTGATAAAAGCATATGAACGTTCTATTGGTTTTCTGATAATTAGATATTTCACTATATAAAGCAAGGTAATCAGGATTAACTATACAAGGACATTTGATATAAGGCAAATCATATTTACCACAACTATATGTTCTATTAGTTAAATCCACAAAATTTAAGTTTAATAATTTCTTTAAGCTTTTCTTCTTTATCATAAATCACCATAAAGAAGGTTCTTATGAAAAAATACCATATAACCATTCCCCCTTTTAACACATAAATCTTGATTTTTCCGATCATATATGGTATCCTCACAAGTGCTCATGTCGTGATTTAACCAAATCATGATTCTTCTCACCTGATAATCAGGTGAGCTTTTTTTATTTAATTTCAATAATAATCATTCCTTTCTTTTTAAAATGCTTAAATCAAATAACCTATATAATACAGGATTATAATTTAATCCAAAATCATCCGCTAAACCCTTAATATACTTTTGCATATATCTTTCATACTCAATTGGCCCTTCTGGAATATTTTTGTATCTTAATCTTTTGAAAAATTCTCTTTTAATTAAATCTCTTGGCATTTGTACAGCAGCATTTAAATAGTTTGTTTGTCTTTCAATAACGTCAATTTCACTCGTTTTATTATTCCAAAAAGTTTTTTCAAAAGCTTCTTCTTTACATGCATGAATTACATTTGTCGTATGAGTATTGAAATAATCTTTATCTTTAATCCAATGCATTGACTCATGTCCTGCTACAAATCTTTCTTTTTTATCGTCCTTTTCATCAATAAGAATATTATTAATTACAACTGTTCCTTTTTTAAAAAATTCCATATGTGGTATATCACCATGTTGGTATTTACCATTATTCCAAACACACCAATTTCCATCACCAAAGAATATCATCCCTAATAACTTCTTATTTGGAGTAATATATTTCCATTCAATTTCTAATCCTTGCTTTTCCATAAAATCATATGCATCAAAAGGAATAATTTTCTCCAATCTTTCAGGATAGAACTCACTATTAATTTTATCAGCCATAATTTCTAATTGTTGCTTTGTATAAAAACGCATATTTGTACACCTACTTTTTACTTATCATTTTTTCAATAATTTTAATCCACTCATCATCTCCCAAATTAAGGTCTTTTGCTTTACGTAATGCTACTCTTACACTTTGATTATCGCGAACATATTCCCTTAAATCTTGTGCTATCGAATCCTTACTACTAGCCGCTAAATCATATAATTCATTTGCTTCCTCATTTGATAATTTTAGTACTTCAACCATCCTTTCTAAAATTTCTTGTGTTGGCGCATTTCTTTTCGATTTTTCAATATCACTCATATATGCCGGAGCAATACCAACTAAATCTGCAAACGCTCTTAATGTAATGCTTTTGTTTTGTCTTTTTTCTTTGATATACTCGCCGAATATCATAATTAACCTCCTATAATTATGTTAGCTTGTTAGCACTTATGCTTACATTATAACAAATCAAATTAATTTGTCAATACAATAAACTGCAAAATCCAAAAATATGCTCATCAAGGCTTGTTTTACAAAAAAAAAAAATAAGACACAAGTCTTATTTCTTTTCTTTATGAACAGTTTGCTTATTGCATTTCGGACAATACTTTTTGATTTCCATCCGTTCTGGATGATTTCTTTTATTCTTCGTTCCGATATAGTTTTCGTTTCCACATTCCGTACAACGGAAGATGATATTTTCACGCATGTTTCTACACCTCCGACTTATCGTAGGTTATTGTATCATAAGGAAACACAATTTTCTATATAAAATGTTCAAAATATTATACTTTTTTTCATTTGCCATCTAAATGCACCATAAAAATCGTGATAAATCTCTTATTTTTTTGATTTTTAATAAGGATTTTTAAGGAAACTTCAAAGTGTAAATTAAATCTATGTTATAATAACAAAGAAAAAAGATAGGTGATTCAAATGAATTTTAGAGAAAACACTCGCGTTATTCATGTTAAAAATGTACAAATCGGTGGCCAAAACCATATCGTGATGCAATCCATGTGCAATATTAAAACTTCTCATGTCGATGAAGTTGTTCAACAAATCTTAGAATTAGAAAAACTTGGCGTTGAAATGATGCGTGTTTCCATTATGGATGAAGAAGATGCACGCGCTGTTAAAGAAATCGTGAAAAGAATTCATATTCCTTTAGTAGGAGATATTCATTTCGATTATCGTCTTGCTCTTTTAGCCATTGAAAATGGTATTGATAAAATCCGTATTAATCCCGGTAATATCGGTGCATTAGAAAATATTAAAAAAGTAGTGGATGCTTGTAAAAAGCATCATATTCCGATTCGTATTGGGGTGAATTCAGGTTCATTAGACCAAGAATTTTCTTCCTCTTCCCCTAAGATAAAAGCGGAACAACTCGTTTTATCCGCTAAAAAACATGTCAAAATTTTGGAAGATCTCGATTTTTATGATATTGTCATTTCTTTAAAAGGGAGTGACGTCCTTGAAACCATTGAAGCTTATCGTTTAGCGAGCACAATATTTCCTTATCCTCTTCATTTAGGTATTACCGAAGCGGGAACAAAAGAAATTGGTGTCATTCGTTCGGTAGCGGGTCTAGCTCCTTTAATTATGGATGGAATTGGTGATACTTTACGTATTTCCTTATCGAGTGATCCTAAAGATGAAGTCATTACCATGAAAAGAATGCTTCACGATTTAGGATTATATCCTAATTATCCTACATTAATCTCCTGCCCAACTTGTGGAAGAACACAAGTAAATGTGATTGAAGTTGCTAATAAAGTACAAGAAATGTTAGAGACTTTATCTTATCCGATTAAAATCGCAGTCATGGGCTGTGTAGTTAATGGACCCGGCGAAGCAAGTCACGCTGATATCGGAATTGCTGGCGGAAAAGATTATTGGCTACTCTTTAAACACGGAAAGCCTGTCATGAAATTATCAAGTGACGAAGTCTTAGAAAAATTATTTCAAGAAATACGTTCATTAATCTAGGTTTCTCACGTATACATAAGTATACGAGGAGGAACTATGATACCTAGTCGTCTTGTCGCATACTATGTGGATAAAATAGACGAAAATGATGCTAGAAAACTCATCAAAAAATATGGATTTGATTTTACAGATCAAGAAATTGCCATGTTACTTCCTTTTGTAAAACAACATAAATATGAATTGCATCGGCGAAATAAAGATATCCTCTTAAGTGAATTAAAAAAGGTAGTGCCTTCCACTACCTATCAAAAAATTGAAATGATTTTACAATCCTATTTATAGTTTTTCTTTCATTTCTTCGTCAAATACACCCAAATGAAGCATTGAAATCTCCTTTTCATAAGGAGATTTTTCATTGATATAAGGTGTTTCTAAAATAAAAGGAACATCTTCTAATTCAGGCGCACAATATAAACGATATAATGTATCAAAACCAATTTGACCAAAACCGATGTTTTCATGGCGGTCTTTATGGCTCCCTATTCCGTTTTTAGAATCGTTTAAATGTACGACTTTAATGTTTTTTAAACCTAACTTTTCATCCACTAAAGCTAAAAACTGTTGCGTATTCGTTAAATCATAACCACCATCGGATAAATGGCAAGTATCTAAACAAAAACCGATACGGTCTTTTTTGATGATGTGTTGATAGACGTACGCTAATTCGTCTAACGTACGACCAACTTCAAAACCTTTTCCTGCCATGGTTTCTAATGCAATAGTGACATGCGATGGATCAATAGCTAAAACATCATTTAAACTAGAAATTAACGTATCTAAACCGGCTTTATCGCCTGCTCCTTTATGGGAACCCGGATGTAAAACTAAAGTAGAAATTCCCATTTTTTCGGTTCTTTCTAACTCCGTTAATAAAAATCTTTTGCCCATTTCGATTTTTTCAGTCTCAAGAGGGTTCGCTAAATTAATAATATACGGCGCATGAACAATAAAATGATGAGGATCTAATTGATGCGCTTTAGCAAGTTCAAGGGCTTCTTCAATATGTAATTGCGCTAAAGGAATGCGCTTTGCATTTTGCGGTGCGCCTGTATAAAGCATTAACGTGTTCGCACCATTATGTAACGACTCTAAAATGGAATCAACATAATAATTGGGCGCTTTCATAGAAACATGACTACCTAAATACTTCGCCATATTTATTCTCCTCTAGCTTCTTTTTTATAACGCTCTACCCGTTGACGGCGGATATCTTCACGAATAATTTTTCTTTTATGCCGTTTTTTCGCTTTTTCTACCGCTACTTTGACTTTCTTTTTATAGCCAGGTTTCACTTTTTTTGTTTTGGTTTGACTAATGGCTTTTTGAATCTCTTTTTCTAACTCCGTATTCACTTTTCTTTTTTTCTTTTTCTTACTAACGGAACTTTCTTCTTTTAAAACATCATTTTTCAAAGATAAATATTTTAAAGAAACGCCACTAGATAATAAACGTTCTACGCGGTCTACATGGTCTTGATCATAGAAAGTATAACAATTACCTTCTAAGTTATATCTTCCGGTTCTACCTGCACGGTGGAAATAAAAGGCCATATCTTGTGGTAAATCCATATTAATCACATCGCTTACGCCTTCTAAATCTAGTCCACGAGCGGCCATATCACTACAAACAATGATAGAAAAATCATTTTGTAAAATACGGCGCATCATTTGTTTTCTTTCACGCGCGGATAAATCACCATGTAAAATACCGGCTTGAATATTTCTTTTGATTAAACCTTGATAAATTTCATCCACTTTCGATTTGGTGGAACAGAAAACTAAACATAAATAGGGTTGAATAATAGAAAGTAACGACACTAAAGCATCGATATCTTTTTGATGTTTGGTATCGACTACAAAATGTTGAATGCGGTTCGGGTTCTTTCCTTTTTTAGATAAGAAAATTCGATGTTCTGGATGAATGTATTTCTCCAAAAATGGAACAAAATTATCCGCAATCGTTGCCGAAAATACGAAAATGGATGGCTGATCTAATCGCACTAAAATATCGTCAATTTCTTTTAAAAAGCCCATTTCCGTTAACATATCCGCTTCATCTAAAACCACGTATTTCGCGGTCATAACATTAAAGGCATTTTCATCAAAAGTTAAATCATGTAAACGACCTGGTGTTGCAATTACGATTTGCGCATCTTTTTTATTTTTACCGAGCATCTTATTTTTTTCTTCACCAGAAGCTAATAAGCGAATGGTTAAAGAAGGATAATAAGCTAAGAATTCCTTTAAAAACATAAAGGTTTGGTACGCTAATTCGCGGGTAGGTGAAAGAATTAAGGCTTGCGTCTCATCTTTATTCATATCAATTCGATCTAAGATTGGAATTAAAAAAGCATGGGTCTTTCCTGATCCCGTTTCACTGGTGGCTAATAAAGATTCCCTTTTTAAAGCCTTAGGAATGACTAATTCCTGAATGGGGGTAGGATTTTTATAGCCTAATGCTTTTAACGTTTCTACCATTTTCGGTGATAAAGCAAAGCTTTGAAATGTTTTCATTGAACATCACCTCTCGTCGTTATTATACATGATTTCATGTTTGAAAAAAACGAAAAATCAGCGAGAAAGAAAACATTTATTGATTTTGCATATATATAAAAGTGGGGTGATGTATGATGTATTCTAATTATCCAGGTTCAAATCGCGTAACACCAATGCCTAATGGCTATCCTATGCGTGGTTATCCTTCTATGCCGTATGGACCAGCGCCATATGATATGCGTGCTAGTGTAGGTGGCCCTATGCCATATATGCCAAATATGGGGATGATGCCAAATACCGCTATGATGCGTACTGGTTTACCGTTATCTATTCCTAAAGGCGGTTTATTAAAAGGACTTTTCCCTTCTCTAGGTTCGGCCTCTAGTTTAGGAACAAAAGGAATGATTAGTAAAGTTCTATCCGGCACGGAAAACGTTATCGCTACCGTCAACCAAGTCATACCAATTTATCAACAAGTTAAACCATTATGGGATAATTCTAAAGGTGTTCGTTCCGCATTAAAAAAATTCTTCCCATTCTCTAAAACTTCAAAAACGGCCACGAAAGAAACCAAAGAAGTCATAGAAGATCCAGAAATTATTACGCCGAAAAAAGAAACCAAAAAAGCGCCGGTTCAAGAAGAAGAAAAAGAACAAAACGAACCGAATCAACCATTTTTCTAGAAATATGATACAATAGGGATGAGGTAAAATTATGAAAGTTCAAGTCCTTCATCCTTATGGTTATTGTTATGGTGTCATTCACGCCATTGAACTCGCCAAAAAAACCAAAGCGGAACATCCTTCCGAGCATGTTTCGATTTTGGGTATGCTCGTTCATAACACGCATGTCATTCATTATTTAGAAGAACTTGGTATTCAAACTTTCTTTGATTCCAATCGTTCCTTAGAAGAATTACTTAGTGATGTACCTATGGGCTATGTTATTTTTACCGCGCATGGACATGATAAAAAATTAGAAGAACTTGCCATCCAAAAAGGTTATCAAATCGTCGATGCAACTTGTCCTTTTGTGCAAACGAATTTAAAAGAAATGAAAAACGTTTTAAAGCAAAATAAAAACTTGATTTATGTTGGAAAAAAGAATCATCCAGAAACGGTTACGGCTTTATCCATGGATTCTCATATTTACTTTTATGACGTAAAAGAAGGATTTATCGATAAGGTTCCACCTCAAGATGAGCCCGTAGTTATTTTAAATCAAACCACATTATCCATTTTAGAAATGAATGAAATCTATCAAAATTTCCAAAAGCAATTTACGCATTTAGAAATCCATGATGAAATCTGTAATCAAACGCGGTTACGCCAAGAAAAGGTTTTGCATCTAGCTAAAAACATTGATTTACTTTTTGTTATTGGTGACATCCATTCAAACAATACAGAATCGCTCTATTCTTTAGCTAAAACCACTTATCCGCATTTAAGTATCTATAAAATTTCTTCTCTTAATGAAATTCAAGATGTGTGGCTTAAAAATCATCAGCACGTCGCTTTAGTGTCCGGTGCTTCTACACCTAAAGAAATTGTAGATGACATCGCTTCATTTTTGGAAAAATATATGCACAAGAAAAGTGATTGTACCAATCACTAAGAACAAGGATTGACATCCTTGT
>ERZ808275.561-NODE-561-length-14014-cov-2.591303_pt1 | contig 14014 bp, 22 predicted proteins | sample MGYA00520894_ERZ808275 | MGnify/ENA primary metagenome ERZ808275 (study PRJEB31516, sample SAMN03275598) | gut metagenome | biome: mammalia-associated habitat; material: feces | host: Papio cynocephalus | place: Kenya | collected 2012-08-03 ...
GTATTCTATTTATCAAAACTCAGGTAAATCTGTATTAGATATAGACAGTATTAACTGGAGAAATATTGATGCTGAATTACCTTAGGCTAGAAAGAGTTATATTAAATATACTATATTGGGAGAATTTAATGTGGTAACTTCTGTAACTGAGAAAAGTACTGATTCTGAAGATAGTGTTAATTATGAACTTAATCTTAAATATCCAAATACTTTTAAAGAAGGCTATATCTTAGCAGAACTTGGAACCACATATAATGTATTTCTCCTTACGACTGATTTAACTGAGGATGATAAAACTTATTTTACTTTAGATAAATCATTTCCAGAAAGTGCAGTATTAAAAGTTACATTTTCAGATAATACTGAATAGACTTATAGTAGTAATGAAGATAATAAATATGAGTATAACAAAGATTTAAATATTAAATCTGCTAATTTTATTATTTAGTCAGATAGTACTACTTATTATATAGATATTAATACTGCAAGTAAACATTTAATTACCCCTGTAGAATTACAAATACTAAATATTGAAGATAAAATTATTACAGTAAGTGCAGATTCGTAGTTAAATAATGATTTATTAAATGCTTCTTAGTTAAAAATATACTAGGCAAGAGTACCTCAATTTATTTAGGGAGAGGGATTTTTAGCTTTAAGAAAGTGGGATTCTATAAATAATAAATATATTTATCATACTATAATTGGAACATATAATGAGTCAGAGTTTGGAATTTCAGAAGATACAACTCCTAAATTTGGTTTATACAGTGATGATATTAAGGTTACAGGAATTTCTTTAAGTGGGGCTAAATTTTCTGGAAGTCTACCAGAATATATAGAATAGGAACCCGAATCTGTAAGTGATTCTTAGATTCCAACTATGGGAATAATTAATAAAGCTATTAAGAAAGCTACAGATGATGTAGGAGATACTAATCTAAGTTTGATTAATAAAAATACACTGCCTAAGGGTTCTATAATAATGTTTAATAATTCTGAAAATATACCTGATAAGTGGCATATTTGCGATGGAACTGATGGTACTCCTAATTTAACGGACAAGTTTATTAAAGGAGGTACTTAGTTAGGAGAGTCTTCAGTGAATTTAACTAAATATCAAGAACCTGTAACGGATAATGCTGAAGTACAAGAAGAAACAAATAAGTATATATTAAATACTTATTCTTTAATATTTATAATGAAAATGAAATAATGAGTATGGACGGTAATTTTGATGACACAATGTTCGATGATGATGAGTTCTCAGAAACTCCGTCATCAACAGAACCACCTAAGAAAGAAGAATCTTAGGACACTCCTCCAGAGGAGAATGATGAAGATGATTTAACTACTGAGGTCTTAAAACTAAAAGGTATTGATGACCCTAGTAAAATTCAATTTCAAGATGATAGTGGAGCAATAGTTACACGCTCTTGGGATTCTCTTTCTAGAGAGGAGTAGATAAATATATTAGGAGATGTCAAGGAAGACAATGGTGAAAAACCAGAATAGTTTGCGGAAGATGAATTAAATCTTATTCATACTATTAGAAATAGTGGTATGGATGTTAATTAGTATTTACAAACTCTAACTCCTCAAATTAATTAGTCCCAACAAACTAATGCTATCGAGAATATGACAGATGAGGATTTGTATGCCTTTGACATTTTGAATAAAGTTGGTAGTGATAATATTACTGACGAAGAATTAGATGCTGCAGTAGAAAGTGCAAAAGCTAATGAAACTCTATTTAAGAAAACTGTAGAAGGTTTAAGAACTTCATATAATAAATAGTATGAAGAAGAACAAGCTAATATAGCTAATCAACAATAGGCAATTTAGCAACAAAAGTATCAAGCTTTTGCAAATGCAGTTAATGGTTAGATAGATGTTTTTAATAATTTTGCAGGTTAGGAAATATAGTTATCTAATGAGGATAAAGATAGTTTATCTGAATTTATGTTAACTTTAGATGATGATGGTACTAGTGCTTTAGGTCGTGCTTTACAAGACCCTAAGTTACTCACAAAAGCAGCTTTTTGGTTGCTCAACGAAGATACTATCACTGCAGAGTTACAGAAACAAGTACAAGATGCTTATACTAGAGGTTTTAATGCTGGCAAAGGCGATATAATTAACAAGTCTAAGTTTGTATTTAAACCTAAAACAACTAGTAAGAAAGCTGAATCAGTTTGGGATTCAGATGATTGGGATTAATAATTAATTAGTTTATTTATGTTAGTAGCAAATTTTGTGACCACTCGTCCTACAATGAGTGAATTCGTGTTTTGCTCATTTAAAACCTCTCTAACTGCTGGAACACCTTTTTGGCTACTAGAAAGACAATCAGCAACCAAGTCCTTGTAAGGAAAGGCTCAACGACTATCGAAAATTAATTATTTAATTAGTAGAGTACATCATAAGATGGAAATGGGAGGCATTCTTTAATTAGAATGAAGATATAGTCTAATCTATACAGTAATGTATAGTATATTGGAAACACGTACATATGAAGATTTCAGTAAGTTTTTGGGTAAACTTTTGCTCTGATAATTAGTAATAATTATTTAAAACTGTGTGAAAACGGGGAATTCCTTCAAAATTCATTGGAAAATCCCGTAGGAAGTCTCAGACATGAGAAACCTCTAACGAATAGATATAAAATTTAAATAACCCAATAAAATTTGGTATTATGGAACTAAGGAAAAAATCAATTTTAATAGCATTATGTATAGGAGATGGATATATTACCCATTCTAAGAAGACTGTTAAAGGAAAAACCTACATTTACAATTATTTGGAAATAAGTCACGGTCAATATCAAAAAGATTATATAGAATGGAAAGCTAATTTATGTAAATCAATAACTGGCAAAAAATGCAAGGTGCGAGAGAAAAAATACAAGGCTAAAAGTATTTGTGGACATACCGAGACCCCTTCTTCTGTTGGTTATACATTTACATGTACCGCTCCTTACTTTAGAATTTTAAGAAAGTGGTTATACCCAAATAACTAGAAAAAATTGGATAAAAAATATATTTCTTATCTAGACGAATAGGGTATAGCAATTTGGTATATGGATGATGGGAGTACTTATGTGAGTAAAACTGATAAAGGATTTACCGTAGAAATATCTACACATATACCTGAGAATGATGCTTTGCAACTTATTGATTTATTTAATGATAAATGGAAGATAAAGTTCTATCTTCATAAGAAAAAAGAAAATCAGTATAATATTAGAGCTTATTCAAAGAATGCTCTAAAATTTATAAAATTGATAGAACCGTTTGTACCAAACTGTATGGCTTACAAATTAATAGTTCCTAAATTTTATTTCCAAGAGTGCACAGCATCCCATATAAATAAAATAAAAGGGATGAAGATATATTCTGAACAATAGTGATGATAAAACTATTGAAATAGAGAATAAAAAGTCTCTATGATAACATAATTGGAAAGACCTCATCGCCTTGGAGTTGTATCAAGACTCTATCCAGAGTTGACTGCAACATTCTTAACAGAGGCTCTCAGAAATATCTGGTATGGAGATTCTAAGCCTAGCAAGTTCTAGAGCGTGGATTCTACCTATTTTGAGTGGGAGTGCGAAACCAATTATATTAAGAGAGTGCCTTTTGCTGACACTCCAGTAGGTGATGGTGCTGATGGCTCAGAGATTGAAATGGTTTTCCCTGAGAATTACTATCAGTTACATGAAATCTTTAAAATTGAAAAGACTGGTTAGCAATGTTTTGTAGTATCTAGACCTGTGAGAAAGGCAGACAATATGTGGTCAGTGATGGTTAGACTGTTGGATGATGATTATTCATCTGTACTTGATACTGACGGTACTCAGATTGGTGATACTACGAGATTTATTGGTAATGCAAAGCCTGAATTACATGATTGTGGTTTTGTTAAGTACCAGTCGAATATCGAAAAAATGCGTAATTATATGACTACTGTCAGAGTTGATGACAGCTATTCTAGTAAGTATGCATTAATGGAAGATACCTTTATCAAAATTGGTAAGGGTGAGAATCAAGGTTGCTTAACTGAGAAGATTTACAAGCTTGACCCAATGAAAAAGAACCTTATTGAGAACTTCTTATATGCCCGTGAGAATATGATTCTTCTTGCTAAGGGTAATGTGGGAGTCGATGGTAAGGCAACTATCAGTGATAGAAGTTCAGGAAGACCTATATATATAGGCGATGGTGCAATTCCTCAGATTGAGAGATTTGCAAGTAAGTATTCTGCAAACAGAATTACTATTAATACCTTCCACACAATTATCAGTACTATGGTAGAGAAAGCAGAGAAGCCAACAGGGAACCATTTCTGCTTCATGGTAAATGAAAGAGCCTGGGCAATCGTTCAGAGAGTGCTTGGTGATTATCTTGCTAACCGTAAGACTGATGGTGCATACTTGTGGTCTAAACAAGGTGAAGGTAAGTATATTAAAGTAGGTGCTACATTCGATGCATATGAGTGGGGTGAAATATGTACGCTCCTTAGTAATGTAAATTACTAATAAAAAGTTATCTAATTGCTGGGAAACCCTTAGAGTCAGAAATGAATTGGGCAATCAGCAGCTAAGCTAGTGTATACTAGAAAGTTCAACGACTAGTAAGTCCTTAATTATTAAGGCATAGGAATCTTAGTATTCCGAAATGGTAACTATCCTTTATAGGATAAAGATATAGTCTGAACTTATATGAAAATATAAGAGTAACAATATTGGGCAATGTAATCAGCTTCAAGGTTGATAGAACTCTTTCAAGAGAGTATCCAGACCCATATTTCTTGTGCATTGATTTAACTACAGGTAAGACATCTGCTCAACCTCCTATTATGAAGAACAAATGGTAGGAGAAAGCTGCTTAATTGCAGTGGATAAAATATTTCTTTAAGTGCTGGAAAGTTCTTATACTTATTAACTACAATATAATTAATTATATGAATGTTTGACAACTAATAAGTTTGAATAATCAGCAGCTAAGTCTTTGGGATGTGCAAGGGCATTGTGCCTAGCTCCAAGGAAAAGTTCAACGACTAGTCGCGAGACGTACAATTATTTAGATAATTGGATATGGGAAAGTTTTAATAATTAATAAATATGAAATATATAGTATATTTAACAACTAATTTGGTGAACAAGAAAATATATATAGGTGTTCACAAAACAGAAAATCCATATAAATTCGATGGTTATTTAGGTTGTGGTGCGTATGTGGAAGATAAACATTCTTGGATGTTTGGTAAATTTCCTATACATGCAGCCATACGTAAATATGGTGTAAAAAGTTTTACTAGAAAAACTCTTAAAGTGTTTGATAATTTACAAGATGCTTTAGATTTAGAAACTTGGCTAGTAGATAAAGATTTTATAAATAGACCTGACACATATAATGCCACTATTGGTGGAGGCATTCCTCCATCTTCTGATAAAACTATTTATCAGTATAGTATAGATGGGACTTATATAAGAGAATGGAAATCTATTACAGAAGCTAGCATCTATTATAAGTGTTCTTCATCTTCTATAGGAAGAGCAGTTTTAGATAATACTCCCAGTATCGGTTATTTGTGGCAAGATTATAAGTTAGACCAATTACATATAGAAGACTTTAAAATTGATGCTAATAAAATTCAATGCTATCTATATAATCTTGATGGTACATTTAATAAGGAGTTCAAATCTATTACAGAGTGTGCTGAATTTTTAAATAGAAAAATAGCTGATGTAAGTAGAAATTGTAAAACAAGTAGTATAATTAATAAAGAATATTATGTAAGTACACATAAATATGATTTATTTCCTATTCCAGAGAATAATCTAGAAAGACCTGTATTTCAATATGGAGTTGATGGCAAATTTATAAAAAGATATGAGAATGTTAGGGAGGCTAAAAAAGCTTTAAATATTACAGCTCATATACCAACTAATATTAGAGCTAATACTCTATGTGGTGGTTATCAATGGAGTTGGAAATATGTCAAAGAAATGCCTTCAAAGAAACCAAAAGCTAGAAAAGTTGGTAGATACTCTATGGAAGGAGAATTACTTGAAACATATTCTAGTATCAGAAAAGCCAAAGAATTTTGTAGTGGAAGTACAAATGTCTTATATGGTAGACAAAAACAAAGTTGTGGATATATTTGGAAATTTATTGATTAATTAAAATAAGATATAGTCTGATTAAAAATCGCAAATGTTCTCATTGAAAGGAAAAGACTACATTTTCAATGAAGTTCTTGGTGTAGGTGGACGCTCAGGTGGTGATAGTGGTGTAGTTAGCACTCCAGTAGCAGGAGGAATGATGACTATTCATGGATATGCAGGTATTGGTGTATTTAATCCATATAGATCATTCATTCTCAAGGCTAAAGAATATTAATTAAATAAATAAGATTATTAAAAATAAGATAGGGTAGGGGACGAGGTGCTCTCCTACCCATTATTTAAGAAATTTAATGAATTATGGCAAATAGAGTTAATAAAGTTAAGGACGGAGATTTAAAAAGTAATATTGTAGTCCTTAGAAGTGTTTATGGTAAAGTTGGTTAGAAGTACTTTATTCAACCACAAAGAGACCCGAAGACAGGTCGTTTTCCAGATTGTGTAAAGAGAGTAGATGCTCATGGTGATATTATTTTAACTAATTCTGAAAGAGAAGCAGAGTCAGCAGGTGAAATGGCTTTTATTCCAGAGGATAAATTGTTTACAATTACTGACGGAAAAACCTATAACCTTGATGATATTTATGAAAGAGCAGAGTGGGAAGCTATTAAGCATTGTGATTTAATTGCTCCTGATAGATTTGCAAAGAATGACAAAGGAGAGTATCTTATTGATGGTACAGCAGACCCTACAAAGTCTAAGAGACCTAGATATGGTACAGCAGAGCTTTATGTAGAACGTCCTGGTTATGAAGCAAATCTTAGAGTTACTAGAAAGAGACTTATTACTAAGGCTATCAACTTCATTCTTGATGATGAAAGAGGTTATGAAGGTAGAGTTCTAGTAGCTAGAGTTCTTGGAAGAAATATGACAAACCAGCCAAATGCTGATGTAGAAGACTACTTAATTTCAGTAGCAGAAAAGACTCCAGAAAAGATTATCAACTGTTATACTGGAGGAGATATGCAGTTACGTATGTTATTTATTGAAGCTCGTGAGCATGGTATTATTCTAAAGAAAAATGGTCTCTATGTATACGGTGATGATGGTAAAGTAATTATTGGTGCTTCTGATGATGCTGCTATTGAATGGATGAAGAATCCTAAGAACACTAAGACTATGGCTATGATTCGTAGAGATACTTATCCTGAAATGTTCCCAGATGAGGACGTTAAAGATAAGAAATAATTAACAAAATTATTAAAAATACAGTGACCGCAAGATAGATTTTTGAAGCAACATTAATAGAATTGAGTAAGATTCAAGCTCCTGCTCTTAAACTGTATGAGTTTAATTACTTATTTAATAAAGCTATTAACTAGTATATTAATAAGGTATATAATGTATATGACATTAATCAACAAACCACAGACGATTTAAGAGTTTTAAAATCTACAGCATTTTTAAAGCCTCACAAATTTGGTGCTAATAATCCTTATAATAATTATAATGGAACTGACACAACTAAAGCGGACTACGATGGTGAAAGTCCTTCAAGTAATACTTATGGGGCAGCCAGTTCATATTTAAGTACTGCCCACTCGCAAATTTAGTCCTTAAATGGTGCTACTTATGAGGTGTTTATGCCTATTGATTATTTACATATGCTTAACTGTGTATGTATCTATTATGTTGCTAAGTAGAAAGACTGTTGGGATGCCGGTTCTTATATCTAGATTCCAGCAACTCGACTTACAGCGGATTCTTGGAGTTAGATTGTAACAGATATTTACAATCGTCCATCTCCAATGCGTCCATATTATTATATTCATAATCAAGCTTCTAACATTACAGCACCGACTGCTCCTGTAACAGGTGATGGAACTCCTACTGATGCTAATCCATCAGGTTATACAGGTACAGATATGCCAGTTGGTGGGTATGCAGTAACTAAGGATGATGGAGCAGTAGCAACTGACAAAACTGCTGGCTCTAATTTTTAGAGAACATTTAAGCTAAAGTAGGGAGAAACTAGTAAAAATATTTCTTTAGTAGAAAAACCTATTGCAGCTAGAGTATCTAACCCATCTAATGTTCGTTGTGAAATTCGCTATGGTAAAGATGATTCTTTATTTTAGTTAGTGGAAGTGCAAATTGATTATGTTAAGAGTCCTCAGTATATCAGACTTACTTAGGAACAAATTGACTTAACAGAAGATACAAGTCAGATTATGGAGTTTCCAGATTATGTAAACCAAGAGATTATCAATGAGTTGGTACATTTAGTTATGGAGCATTCAAATGACCCACGACTATCTAATAATATGTAGATAACACAATCTATTGCCCGACCAACTGGACAGTAGTAGGCTGCTCCTCAATAGTAGGCAGCTGCACAGTAGTAATTTTAATTAAATTATAACTAATTATGGCAGGTTTAAATTTTTAGACACAAACTATTATCAATAGTAATCTGGACCCAGATTCTAAAGCAAAGCTCTTTGTTAGTAAGAGTGATTATAAGGTAGATGGAGTGGCAAAAACAGTTCTCCAGATTAAGAGAGACTTTGTTTTTGTAAAAGAGAATGTTGAGCGTATTGTAATGCGTCACGGTTATGAAGCTAAGTTATGTAAAGCAACTATTGATTTTACTAATTTACTTGATACATTGAAGCCTAAGACAGGTGTAAATTATTGCCGTCTTGATATTTATTTAGGAGTTGAAGGTGCTGAACCTTATATTTACTCAACTCCTTGGGTACATAAAGGCAAGCCTTTCTGGTGTGAGTTTATTGTTAAGGCAGACGACACAGCTAAAACAATTGCAGATAGACTTGAAAAGACTATTAAGTCTAATCATATTTTCCAAGTTGATAAGGACTTAATTAATGTAACTAACGATAAGAATGGTAAGTTAACTCTTGAGGGAGCTACTGAGTATCAGAGATTTAAGAAAGTAGAAATCAATGTATTTGCTGCAGATGCTGATTATGCAGATGCTGTAGCTGAACTCGGCTCTGCTGCACCAATTAAATTAGAGGAGAGAGGTAAGAATGCATTTGGTACTTATTCTCAGGTTATCAAAGATTTGAGACTTCCTACAGCTGCTAATTATCAATGGACTCACATTCGTCAGGTAGAAACTCCTATTGTAGGTGCTGTATATAATCAGTATATTATTGATTATTGTGCTCCTGCTACTAACGAGCCTTTGGCTGTAGTAGGTGGTAGAATGGATTCTCATACTACTCACGTATTCTGGGTTAAGAATGATGACGCACTTATTAAGGAGTGGGAAACAGCTTTAAAGACCATTGGTACAGTAACTGATGTTGATACTAAGAATGCAGTAGTAACTCCTGAAGCTTCAAAAGAGGTAGCTGAAAATCAATCAGTTAATGAACTTAACAAGGGTGTAAAAGTATCTAAGTAATAATGGAACAAACATTGCTTGAATGGATATTGCCGATAGTAGGTAGTGGTGGCTTAGGAGCTGCCATTACCTATCTTTTTACTTTCAAAAGCAAGAAGAAACAAGCAGATGCAGAAGCCGAATAGAGTATTGTTGAAGTAGAACATAAGAAAGAAGACTTGAAATAGGATTAGTACGATTTTTTGCAAAAGACATGTGATAAGTATATAAAAGATTATCACGAGTTAGAGAGTGATTTTAGAAAGTAGCTACAAAACCTTAGAGGAGAGATTGATAAAGTATCTTTTGAAAAGTCTAAGGCTATAGCTGATAAGTGTGCAGAAATTGCAGAGCTAAAATCGAAAGTTACATATTTGAAAGGTATACGTTGTTATAATTTCACATGTTAGCATAGAATTAAGTAGAATCCTGATAAAAACGCTGATAAAATATAATGTATATAGAGAAACTAGCTAGTCAAATCAGAAATGATGTTGTGAGTGGTTTGCGAGGTTATCATCAAAACTTATCTATGAACATGGATTAGTTACAGGATGAAGTAGTAGCTTGCAGATTATCTATATTAAATGAATTATATACTAAAGGAATACTTCCAATAAAAGATTTGTTAATAGCAATAAATTGTGTGGATGTAGATTGTGAATCTTTGGAGAGATGCTCCTGTGGTAAAGTAAGTGATGGAGACACCATTACAGCACATTTTTAGATACCACAAATTGTTACTAATTACGGAAAGCAAGCTATTAACTATATTGGTTCTACAGATAGATAGAATAAGTTTAATGTAATCACGTCATTATCTGAACTACAAAGCAGGAAATATAGGCGAAGAGGTTTAAATAAACCTTATGTATGGATAGATTATGCTCCTAATAAAGACGGTATGTTAGATTGTTTCTTATTTAATGCACCATTCATTAGGTAGGTATCTGTAGTTGCTGTATTTAAAGATCCAAGACAATTAAATAGGTATAGTTGTTGTAATATAGACGAGCTAAATGGACCTGATGTAAACAATAGTTTTGTAGACTAGTTAATTAAAGACAAACTAACTAAAGAGAAATTATATTTTTATAGACAAGTACAGGCTCCAAGACTTCCTAATGACCAACAATATACTGCAGGTAATTAAACTATATGAATTTTCATTATGCTATTAGTTAGGCTCAGACACTCTATGATGTGGATGGCGATATGGAAGATTTAGAGGAAATTGGTTTAATTGCCTATAATAAAATAGGTAATAAAAATACTATTTTAAAAGAAATTAAAGTAGATGTTGATTGTGAAACAGGTACTATTTAGTTACCTTGCGATGTTGGTATTATTGAAGCAGTAACTTACTGTGGAGAAGATTTTAATTATACCAGTAATACCAAATATGACGGAGACCCATATTCTGCAGCTGTTGAAAATTATATAGAAAGTAGAAAAGCTTTTATTAATCCACACTATATAAGTGGTAAATTTGTAAAGTATAAAAGAACAGGTAATATATTACAAGTCAACAAAGGATTACCAGTTGTTAATATTTTATATCATAGTATATAGCTTGATGAAGATGGTCTTCCAGATATAAATGATAAAGAAGCAGATGCTATAGCAGTTTATATAGCGTTTGTACTTAAATAGAAAGAAGCATGGAGAACTCATAATCAGGTAATTATGTAGGAAGCTCAATAGTTACGTAAACACTGGCTATTTATGCTAGATGCAGCTAGAGTTCCTGACTATGTTTCACAAAATGAAATGAATGATATACTCGATGCCAAATATTCTTGGGACAGAAAGGTATATAATAAATCATATAAACCAATTCGATGAATAGGGAGGCAGTTACGTCTCCCTATTTTTGTTTTTAAATGTTAAATGTATATAAATGAGTAATTTCGCAATGGGGCATTCTTTTACGTGCCATGACATATTTATGAACTTTCCAGTTAGAAAGCTCAAGATGACTCCAGAATTATGTAAATAGTATTATTCAGATGGGAGTAAGAGAGATTTTGCAGCATCTATATGGATGGAAAGTGCAAAACTTGTAGTAGACGATATTATAGAAAATAATATATAGTTCAAATTACCCGGAATGGGTAGAACACAATCTTATATATAGATGAAACGAACAACAGGAGATGAATTTAAAAAGGCTTTCAAGCGAGGTAAATGGAATGATGTTGATTTTATAACATCAAATTTTAGTGGATATTAGTTATAGTTAATTATGGAAAGTAAAAAGCGAACTAGTAGAGAAAAACCTATTTATCTGGCTGGAAGAGACCGAGATAGAATAACAGAATACACTAATTAGGGTAAATAGTATTGAAATAGAAAACAATTTAGGACTATTATGAATAGATATGTGAGAAATATCCTGATATTCCAAAAAGAGATATTAAAAGAATACTACAATTTGGATGGAAATCTTGGTATCTACACAATAGTTACGGGGGAGATGTCCTAGTTAGTTAGGGCTAGTTTTGGTTTTACTCTGGTAAATTAATGAGAAATTCTATAAAATGGTTTTTATATTATCAGCGTAAAATTAAGGTCAAATTAAGAGTAATGTATAAACGTAAGAAAATAGAATGGGACGGCTACTATTACTTTTCTCTTACAAAGAATTAGTATGAAGCATACTTAGCTTAGAAACATACTGGAAGAGGAAGACCTAAAAAGAACTTTACATTTGAGAAGGTGTATATGTATAAAATATATGATGAATGTTGTATTATGAATAATGCAGGAATTGCTATATTTAGATTTCCATCTTCTTGGGATAGGGGATTTAATTTCTATTATCCTAAACTTAAAACAGACTAGGCAGAGTTAATATTAACTAGAGATACAATGAAATTTAAAGATATATTATTATCAGAATATGATTATCAATTTATTACAGATGAATTACGAAAATATAAAAAGAAATAATTTATGGCAAATAATACTATAATGACTGCCAAATCGACATTTGGAGATGGTTTGCTAATGGATTTTGCCCCAGATAATACCTAGGCTACGTGTTTAACCCATGCTCTTAATGCTACTTTAGTTACTATGAATGGTAATGAACTATCATTGTAGAATGATATGGGTAATGGAAGAGTAGAAACAGCTTATTTACCAGAAGGATATGTTCCAGTTGGGACTTGTGAATTTGGAGGTATTATTTATATAGTGTCGTATAATCCTATAATTAATAAGAGCTAGATAGGATGTTTTCCATCTCCTGAGAGGAATATTAGTAGTGATGAGATTTAGGGAACTAAGACATAGTTTGATTTAAGCGAATTTGTTAAATAGAGTGATTTTGGCTTTGATGAAGTTGTAAGTAACTCTATTAAGAAAGTAGTATATTAGAATAAATTAAATCCTGGTGACAAATTCATAGTTCATTCTGGGAATTTGACTGATAACGCAGATATACTTTCAGATTTTGGAAACAAATCTCATATATTAGGGGATTTTCCAAAGTAGTATAAAGTGAGTGTAGTAGCTATTGAGGATTCTGGTAAAATTAATTATTTAAATAATGATTTAAAGTGGTATAATAATTATTATATAAATTCTGAATCAACAATTAATAAAGATAAACCAGATTTAGATACTTACAGAAATATTCTTAACTCAGGCTACTCTGTATTTCAGTCTAAGGTATCTGGAAAATTAGCAATAATGATAGAATTAGAAAGAATACAGGGATTTAGTAGTACCTATGAAATTTATAATTAGAAAGTAGCACAAGCTCTTGTAGATGATATAGAATATCAAAACTATTCTATTTATGCTAATTTTAACTGGGATACTGATAATCCTAATATTAATCCTACCGCTTTAGTAGCATATGATTTTTAGTGGTTAAGTAATTATTCTGGATCGGAAAATAAAGCAGGAAAATATAAATACTACGATTCTGAAACGGAGTAGGTAGGAGAGATGGGCAAAGAATTTCTGAATGGAAATTCATATATTAAAGTTCCTATTTACAAAAAAGAATCTATAGATTCTGATTTATCTACCAATAGTTATGAATATTTTAAAAAGTATCTTGATTATAATGAAATCATCAAAAATTATGCAAATGTAAAAAAAGTAACTCAATAGAAAGATGATGACGGGGTTCCGGAAAATTACACATATTGGGAAAATTTACATCATATAATAATTAATAATAATAATAAATAGTATTATGATTCTGAGGGAACTCTTTTAAGCAAGGATGATAATACTGCAAAAATTGAGGACTTCATTATTAATAATTATTTTAAATAGTCGATAAGTAGAAAACTATTTGACATATCTATTCCATATAAAGATAAGAAAGGAGACATAATTGATTAGAAAGATTTAATACTTTCTTTTAAAATAGCTCCGATGATGGAATATGGAGCTTTAGTTGACCTAGCTTAGACTCATTATATTGACTTCAGTAAAATTGGCAGCGGAGAAATAAA
>ERZ808275.562-NODE-562-length-13980-cov-6.427002_pt1 | contig 13980 bp, 16 predicted proteins | sample MGYA00520894_ERZ808275 | MGnify/ENA primary metagenome ERZ808275 (study PRJEB31516, sample SAMN03275598) | gut metagenome | biome: mammalia-associated habitat; material: feces | host: Papio cynocephalus | place: Kenya | collected 2012-08-03 ...
TAAATAATATATATTATATAATAAATATATATAAGATATATAATAATTCATTTATTATATATCTTATTTTAATATTAAGGAAAGAGAGTAAGGTATATGGATTCTTTAAAAACAATAGAATACATAGGCTCATTACATAATCATACTGATTATAGCAACTTGTATTTAAGAGATTCTATTAATACAATAGAAGGACTGATAGATACAGCAATTGCGCTTGGACATAAGGTAATAGCCATAACAGAGCATGAAACCGTATCAAACGCGATAAAAATAGAAAAGTATTATAATAAAATTAAAGAAAAGCATCCAGGCTTTAAAGTTATTAGAGGTAATGAAATATATCTTTGTAGAGATGGATTAACTAAAGATAATTTTATTAAAGGTCAGGATAAATTTTACCATTTTATTTTACTCGCTTTAGATGCAATAGGACATGAACAAATAAGAGAATTATCAACACGCGCTTGGATGCGCAGCTGGAAAACAGGTAAGATGGCGCGCAGACCCACATATTATCAAGATTTAATTGATATTATAGGCGCGAATCCGGGCCATGTAGTTGGTTCTAGCGCCTGCTTTTTAAAAGGACAAAAAGTTCGTACAAAAAAAGGCGAGAAAAATATTGAAGATATAGTTTCTACCGATGAAATTTTGACTAAAGAAGGAAAATGGGAAAAGATTAATTTTCCTACTCATCGAGAGTATCACGGCATGGGAAATATTTTAGAATTTACTAAAGAGCCTCTCCCAATTAAGTGCACGGAAAATCATCAATTTTTAGTTTACGACGACAAGAAAAAAACTATGAACTGGGTACCTGCTAATAACTTGAAAAAAAATGATAAATGCTTAGAACCTTTACTGCCAATAACTTATTCTAACAATAATATTATTGACGTGGCAAATATGTCATCTATTGCAAGTTATAGAAAAAAGTCTTGTGGGCAGAATTATCGTAAAGATATTTATCGAGTAAAGGATAAGATCGTTATTACTAATGAGCTTATGAGATTATTTGGTTTGTGGCTAGCAGATGGACATATTAGTAAACATGAAGAATATTCTCGTCATGAAATTGGTTTTACATTTTCTGCTGAAGAATTTGAAGTTTTTTATAACTCTTTTGTAATGCAAGGCTTAAGGGACCTGGGCTTAGAAAAGTCTGATTACAGTATTAGAAGAAGAGAAGAAAAGCATCGAGTAGATTTAAGTATTAATAAGGTAGAAATATGTTTATTATTTGAAGAACTTTTTGGAATTAGTCACGCTGATAAAAAATACATTCCAGACAGATTAAAACACATTTCTTATGATTTAGATTTAGAATTATTTTTTGGATATTTTATAGGAGATGGTTACTTCAGACACAGAGAAGGACATGGCGGAGAGATAGTTTCTGCCTCTATATCTAAACAATTAACTAAAGACTTTGAAGAGCTAGGCTTATCATTAAACCTCTCTGGTTCAATTACAATTTCAAAAGCTCGAACAGATAAAAATCAAGTAAACCATAAAGAAAGTTATTACTTAACTTTTTCTAATAGTTTTTTAGGGAAAAATTTAAATAAAAAAGAACATTTCTCTCACGAAAAATTAAAAGAAATTTTTAAAAAGGGTAGCGATAAAAAAGGTAGGTATGTTGACATAATTGAATTTAATGGTTTAAAATATCGAATTAAAAAAGTTAAAAAGAATACACCTTTTGAAATCAATGAAGAAGTATATTGTTTAAATACAGACAGTCATAATTTTGTATTAAATAATATCATTGTTCATAATTGCTTGGGCGGCTTTTTGGACAATAAGCTACTCCAATATAACGAAAACCCAGACCCAGCGCTTTGGAATAATATTCTTAATTGGTGTTTATCAATGCAGAATATATTTGGTAAAGGTAATTTTTTATTAGAATTACAGCCTTCTAAATATAAAGAGCAGAAAATAGCAAATGCAGGATTATTAAAGTTATCTGAAGACTTAGATATACCATACATAATCACGACTGATAGCCATTATGCTAGACCCGAAGATGCGCCGATTCATGAGGCTTTCCTTAATGCACAGGAAGGCGAGCGCGAAGTAAAATCATTCTACGCAACAACTTATTTAATGTCTGGTAATGAGTTAAATGAGTTCATAGAAGAAGAAGTAATTGCAAAAGCAAATGAAACAATCGCGGAAATTGCTGGGCGCGCACAGGATTATAGTTTAATGAAACCTTTAGTTATTCCTTCTCTTGTATGGAATGAGCCGACTTTAAAAACAATCCCAGACGTGTATTTTAAGAGGATTCCTTCACTTAAAAAGTTTATCGAGTCATCATTTAATGGCGATAATGTTTTAGCAAGAGCAGTCGTTGAAAAATTGGAATCTGACGCGCGCTTGCAAACTCAGAGAATATATGACGAAGTTGAAACTAATTTACAAATGACTTGGGAAAGTTCAGAGGTAAATAACGCGCACTGGAGCGCATACTTTTTAAATCTTCAAAAGATTATTGAAGTATGTTGGAATTCGGGCACATTGGTAGGATGTGGTCGTGGATCGGGTGTAGGTTTTATATTATTATATCTCTTAGATATAATTCAGATTAATCCCCTTTGGGAGACGACTAAATTATATCCATGGCGTTTCCTCAATCCATCTAGAGTATCGGTCTTAGACATAGATACAGATATTGAAGGCGGGAGACGCGCACAAACGCTCCAGGCTTTAAGAGATTTTTATGGGCAAGACCGCGTATCCAATGTCGTTACTTTTAGGACTGAAAAAAGTAAGAGCGCCTTGCAGACTGCCGCGCGTGGTTTAGGTATAGATGTAGATATCTCCCTTTATCTTGCTTCTCTTGTGCCAGTTGATAGAGGTATTGCGCGCACTTTAAAACAGTGTTATTATGGTGATGAAGAAAATGGGTTTAAACCAGTACCAGAATTTGTAAGACAGATGAAATTATACCCAGAACTCTGGTCTGTTGCGCAAAGGATAGAAGGTCTTGTATGTGGAATCGGAGAACATGCAGGTGGCGTTATCTTCGTGGACGAGTCTTTCACAAAATCAACTGCACTCATGAGAGTTCCGAACGGAGATGTAGTTACTCAGTTCGATCTCCACGACTCGGAGGATGTGAGTTTGATCAAGATAGATTTGCTATCCGTGGAAGCTTTGGACAAGATTCATACGTGTTTAGACCTACTTGTAGAATACAAATACCTAGAGCCGGGCGCGACTTTAAAAGAAACTTATGAAAAGGCGATTGGTGTTTATAATCTTGAAAGAGACAATAAAGATATGTGGAAAATGATTTGGTCACACAAGATTGAATCATTATTTCAGATGGAGAAGCAATCAGGAATACAGGGTATCGCGCTTACTAAACCGGAGTGTTTGGACGATTTAGCAACATTAAACTCTGTAATTAGACTTATGGCACAAGAACCAGGTGATGAACAGCCATTAAATAAATATGCGCGCTTTAAAAAGGATATATCTTTATGGTACGCGGAAATGGACCGATATGGCTTAACCAAAGAAGAACAGACATTGCTCGAACCGATCTTAAGGTCTTCATATGGGATCTGTGAATCGCAAGAAAGGTTTATGATGCTAGTCCAACTTCCCGAGTGTGGTGGTATGTCGCTCACATGGGCTGACTCCCTCCGCAAATCTATAGCTAAGAAGAACCCGGCGGCGTATATGAAGCTTCAGGAGGAGTATTACAAGACTATAGAAGAAAAAGGCTTAAGTCAGAATCTTTGTCATTATGTATGGGACGTTCTGGTAGCTACGTCTAGGGGATATGGCTTCAATCTTTCTCATACGCTAGCTTATAGTATCATAGGATTACAGGAAATGAACCTATGCTTTAGATACCCGATTATTTTCTGGAACTGCGCGTGCCTTATAACAGATAGTGGCGCCGCAAAAGAAAATGAAAGTGCCGACTATAATAAAATAGCCATTGCAATAGGAAAGATGAAAAAGAGTGGCATTAAAATCATTCCACCAGATGTCAACAAGTCAGAAGCTATATTTGCGCCAGATGTAAATAATAACTGTATATATTATGGTTTTAAAAGCTTGGTTAGTGTTGGTGACGATGTTATTTCACAAATTATAACTAATCGACCTTTTGTATCTGTACCAGACTTTTTAAATCGTATTAAATTAAATAAAACAGCAACATTATCATTAATAAAAAGTGGCGCATTTGATAGCTTAGAGCCAAACAGAATGGAATTAATGGGTTGGTTTATTTGGCAGACTTGCGACAAAAAGAAGCGTTTAACTTTACAGAATATGCGTAAACTTATCCTCGAAGACCTCGTCCCAAGTAACCTTAGTCATGAGCGTGCGGTTTTTGAATTTAATAGATATTTAAAAGCAGTTTGTAAATTTGACGCAGAAAATTATAAATTAGACGAGAGAGCTTTATCATTTATTGAGAATAACTATCTTGATTTGTTTTCTATTGTAAATTATGATAAAATATTAAATATAAAGCAATGGGATAAGATTTATCAAAAAGAAATGGATGGTTTAAGAGATTGGTTAAAAGAAGATGGCGAAGAAGTATTGTTTAAATTAAATGAAAAAATATTTAGAAGTGATTGGAATAAATATATAAAACGTCCAAATTATAGTTCTTGGGAAATGGAAAGCACTTGCTTATATTTCCATGAACATGAGTTAAAAAATATAAATAATAGTAAATATGGTTTACGAGATTTTGAGACTCTTTCAGAGGAGCCGCGCGTAGCGAAATCCTTTGAAAAAGGCGGTAGAACAATTAATATGTTTGAATTAAGTAAAATCATAGGAACTGTTATTGCAAAGGATAAGAATAAAAATATTATATCCTTATTAACTCGTGGTGGAACTGTTGTGACAATTAAATTTCCAAAAGCTTACTATAGTATTTATGATAAACAGATTTCGGTTGTAGGTGAAGATGGTAAGAAAAAAGTAATTGAAAAATCTTGGTTTACTAAAGGAAACATGCTAGTTATTAACGGCATGAGAAGAGGCGCAAATGACTTTGTGGCTAAGAAATATGCAAGCCAAGGTGGGCATACTTTATATAGAGTGTCAGAAATAGATGATTTTGGTAATATAATGATAACAAGTGAACGTGCAAAAGGAATTGAAGAAGAAGGTGATGAATAGTGAAAATACAAAGACAATCTACCTTATGGACAGATGATAGTATTAACTATTATCAGTCACTTTATGGCGGTCGCAGCAAACCCAAGCCCGCAAGGGTGTCAATAATCTTTTCAAGAAATTTCGATTTAATGAGAGATTTATTTATAAGAAATAATGTGACTCTATATAGTGAAAAAGAAGATTTTCCTTATTTAGGTTATGCAAAAGGAAATAAAGTATGGATATGCGCGCCGCAGCTTAAAGACCGGAGGGAGTACGAGACGTTAGATAAGGTCTACATCGACACAAACACTATCCTTCCACCCGAGTTCACTAGATATATGGGATTTATGTGCAGTCGCGCGAACGAGGTAATTTTTATATGAAAAAGAAACTTGTATGTATTATTGGTCCCAGCGCATGCGGCAAAGATACCATTTATCAAAGAGTTTTAAAGAAATCCTCTTACTGTTCACCTGTTGTAAGATATACAACCAGACCAAAACGAGATTATGAAACAAACGGCAAAGATTATTATTTCATAAACAATGAAGAATTTACTGAAAAGGTTCTAAACTGTGAAATGGCGGAAGCCGCGGAATTTAACGATTGGTTTTATGGAACTGGTAAAGATGTTTTAAAAGAAGATTTAATTAATGTCATGACTTGTGATTTAAATGCAGCTGAAGCGCTTTGTAATGACCCAGACTTGTTCACTATTGTAATATATATAGAAGTGGGAGCAAAGGAAAGGTTACTACGTGCGTTAAATAGAGAAAAAGACCCAGACGTTAATGAAATCATTCGTCGTTTTACAGATGACGAAAGAAAATATAATAAAGATAATATGCTTACTTTACCTCATTTTACAATTAAAAATAATAGCAAAACACAATTAAAGTCAGCTGTGGGTGAGGTCTGTAATTATATTAATAGTCTTTACAATAAAGAAATATAAGGAGAATGTTTATGGCAGAAAATACAAAAACTTTCAACACAAATCCATTTAAAGAATCAGAAATTAAAATTAATGGTTATCTTGCAGATATAATGTACAAAGATGAATTAGCTCAGCGCAAAATCTTTATGAATATGGATATCTGTATGGAAAATATTGATGACGCAATTAGATTAATCTTAATGTATAATAGATTAGATAAAGATGTTGCAATAGAAAATAGAAAGCCAATAATCATTTACATCTCTTCTAATGGTGGTGATGTTGACGCGGGACTTGAGCTGATAGATACCATTCTCCAGAGTAAGACTCCTGTATACACGGTCAATCTCGGATATCAGTATAGTATGGGATTTTTAATAGGTCTTGCGGGACATAAGAGATTTGCTTCTCAGCACGCTAAGTTCTTAGTGCATGATGGTAGCAGCTTAGCTTATGGTTCTAGTTCTAAGGTAAGAGATGAAGTAGAGTTTAGGCGCAGAGAAGTAGAGCGCATTAAAGCATATGTAGTCGCGCACAGCAAAATAACCGCAGAAGAATATGAAAATAATATGCGTATTGAGTGGTATTTATTTGCTGATGAAGCAAAAGAAAAAGGATTTACAGATTATATTCTTGGTGTTGATTGTGACTTAGAAGATATCCTTTAGGAGGTATTAATGACTGAATATACAGGTTTTAAAGATATAGTTTTAACTAATCCTAATGATATTAATGCACTTTATAACCCAAAGGCTAATGAAACTTTTGATTGCCTTGAGAACGAATATTTAATTGCAAGAGATGAAAAAGAAGAGGTTATTGATTTATTTAAGTGTAAAGATGGGCGGCTCGCGCAGGTCCCGTATAAGGCGATTGAGTCTAAGTTCGCGGGGAAAATCAAGCCGCGCAATATTCAGCAGAAATTAGGAATTGATATGCTGTATGATACAGATACAACTATTAAAATTCTGACTGGTAAGTTTGGTACTGGTAAGGATTTATTAATGAGTTCCGCCGCTATAGATTTAATAGAAAAAGGTTATTTTGATAAACTTGTTTATGTTAGAAATAATATAGAGGTTAAGAATTCTAAGCCGATAGGTCATTTACCGGGTTCATCAAATGAAAAACTTCTGCCTTTTGCAATGTGTCTTGCTGACCATGTGGGTGGAGTTGATGGGCTTAGTTATATGATAGAGAAAGGAGTTGTTGAAGTTGTTCACTTAGGTTTTATAAGAGGTAGAGATATTAAGAATTCTATTATTCTTTGTTCTGAAGCAGAAAATCTGACGAAAGAGCATATCCAACTCCTCATAGGGCGCGTGGGCGAAGGTTCCAATCTCTGGATTAACGGAGATTTTAAGCAGACTGATTTAGCCGTGTTCGAGCGTAACAATGGTCTTATGACCGCGATTGATAGGCTTAAAGGGCATCCTCGCTTTGGTTATGTAAAACTTCTTAAAACAGAGAGAAGTGAAACCGCGGCAATGGCTGATTTACTTGATTAGGAGGTATTTAATGAAAGTTATTAAAAGAAATGGTGACAGGGTTGAGTTTGATAAGAATAAAATTATAAAGGCTATTAATAAAGCCTTTATAGAAGTTGATGGTAAATTATATGAGAATGAAACAGCAATGGATATTGCTGATGATATAGAGAAAATTGCGCGTTCAGTGGATTCTCTTTCTATTGAAGAAATACAGAATTTAGTTGAAACTTATTTAATGGATTCTGAGAGAACTGATGTTGCGAAAGCTTATATTAGATACAGATTTAAGAGAGAGCAGGATAGAGCTACAAATGACGATTTAGAAAATCGTTATCAGCGTTTACGTAAATTAATCACTGGACAGGACGAAGAAAGTAACAAAGAAAATAGTAATAAGGATACAAGAATTATTCCTACTATGAGAGATTATATTGCGGGATTTACTTGTAGAGAGTTGGCGGAAAAGGTTCTGTTGCCTCAAGATATCGTTGAGGCGCACGAAGCTGGGATTATACATTATCATGACACGGATTATTCACCAGTAATGCCCCAAACGAACTGTTGTTTAATAAATCTTGGAGATATGCTCCAAAATGGAACGGTTATAAGTGGTGTTCAGATACATAAACCTCATTCTTTTAGAACGGCTTGTACTATTGCGACCCAGATTATCACTCAAGTAGCTAGCTCACAGTACGGTATTAGGTAATTTCTGCCGTAGTAAAATCTCTCTAATTGCTGGGAACCCCTTAGAGCCATAAGCGCTACAACGTAAAGGAAACTTAGGCGTGAAATGCTATAAAAAGTTTTATGGATTGGGCAATCAGCAGCGAAGCTTACTCTCTTTAAAAGATTTTAGAAGTTTTAAGGAGAAAAGTTAATATGGAAAAAAATATTATTTTAGATGGTGAAAAAACAAATTTTTGGTTAGAGGATACTGGACGATTAAGAAATGTTAGAACAGGAAGATGGTTAAAAGGAGGAATAAATAAAGGTTATCATTTTTACAGTCTTTATTTTAGAGGGAAACAATATATATTATATACGCATCGAGCAGTAGCAGAATATTTTATTGATAACCCAGACAATCTTCCTATTGTCCATCATAAAGATGGCGACAAATTAAACAATATTTATACAAATTTAGAATGGATTGGCGTAAAGGAACATAATCAGACAATTTCAGAACAGAGAAAACAAAATAATACCACTTCTAAAGGAAAAAGTCGCCAAAAAATAGACTTAAATGAATTGCCAGAAATGGCTCAATTTAGAAACTCTCCATATTATTTGACTAAGGATGGTAGGGTTATAAATGTTAGTAAAAAATGTGAATTACGTTTAGAAAAAAGCGGAAATTATTTACGTTTTACGGGATGTTATAATTTAAATGGAAAACATTTTTTAGTACATCGAGCCGTTTGGGAAGCATTTAACGGTCCAATACCTGAGGGTTACGATATAGACCATATAGATGGCAACCCTAAAAACAATAGTTTAGAAAATTTACAAGCTATAACTCATAGTGAAAATATAAAAAAGAGAGACATGGATTATAGTTATGTAACCAATAATTTTTACAGAGGATAATTTAACACATATTAAAGAGAGTAAGAACGTTCATCGACTATTTATGTAGTGAAAGCGAAACGGGAGACGTTGAAAAACGAAGATATAGTCAGACTCATTTTGAAAAATATGAGGAGAAAAGGGAAATACTATCACGCTCGCACATCTAGCTCCTTTCATAGACGTATCTAGACAGGAAATCAAAAGGAAGCATCCAGATTTTACAACAGAACAGGTAGAATCTTTGATAAAAGAAGAAATTAGAGATGGAGTTCAGACCATTCAGTACCAGCTCATTACTATGAGCACGACTAATGGTCAAGCACCTTTTACTTCAGTCTTTATGTGGATTAATGAGGTTGAGGATAAAGTTACTAAAAAAGATTTAGCAACTTTAATAGAAGAAATTCTTAGACAGAGAATTGAAGGAGTGCCAAATGAAAAAGGCGCACCCATAACGATTGCTTTTCCTAAATTATTATATGTTACAGATGATAATAATATTAAAGAAGGAACTGAGTATTGGTACCTTACAAAACTCGCGGCTGAGTGTAGCGCAAAGCGCTTAGTCCCAGATTATATATCCGCGAAGAAGATGCGAGAACTTAAGGGCGACGTTTATGGGTGCATGGGCTGTAGGTCGTTCCTAACCCCAGACCCAAAAGGGCATAAATATTGGGGTCGATTCAATCAGGGTGTAGTTACTATCAACCTTCCAGATGTAGCTTTAAGCTCTGGAGGAGATATGGCAAAGTTTTGGCAGATTCTTGATGAAAGACTTGAATTGTGCTATAGAGCTTTAATGACAAGACATAATAGCTTAAAAGGAACTGTTTCTGATGTAGCTCCTATACTCTGGCAGCATGGCGCATATGCAAGATTAGCTCCAGGTGAAAAAATAGATAAGCTTTTATATAACAATTATTCTACAATCTCACTTGGCTACGCTGGCTTATTTGAGTGTATAAAATATATGACAGGAGAAAGTCAGCTCGAAGATTATGGCAAAGAATTTGGTTTATCTGTTATGCAGGCTTTAAATGATGCTTGCGCTAAATGGAGAGAAGAAACTACTATAGGATTCTCAGTTTACGGTAGTCCAATAGAATCAACAACTTACAAGTTTGCAAAAGCATTAAAGAAAAGATTTGGCATTATTAAAGGAATAACTGATAAAGATTATGTAACTAATAGTTATCATATCACGCCTGCGCAGCCTATAGACGCTTTCTCTAAGTTAAAGATCGAGAGTGAGTTTCAGGAACTTAGTCCGGGTGGCGCGATTTCTTATATCGAAACCCCAAATATGACTAAAAATATTCCGGCAATATTAGAAGTTATTAAATATATTCATGAAAATATCATGTATGCTGAAATAAATACAATGACAAGTTATTGTCATGAATGTGGTTGTACTGATATTTATATGGGAGATGATTTAGAATTTCATTGTCCACAGTGTGGTAATAATGATTATAATAAAATGAATGTCGCGCTCCGAATCTGCGGGTACATAAGTACAAACCCGTTCAACGAGGGTCGCGCAGCCGACATCCATGACAGAGTCCATCATTTAGGAGATTAGATGAATTACGCTAATATAAAGTACAATGACATAGCTAATGGAGAGGGAATCGCGGTTTCCCTCTTCGTCAGCGGATGCGCGCATCATTGCCATGGGTGCTTTAACCCAGAGACATGGGATTATACCTACGGCGCGCGCTTTACAAAAGAAACATTAAATGAAATCATAGAAGCAATAGCAAAGAATGGTATAACTCGTAACTTTAATATTCTCGGCGGCGACCCACTGGCGCCAGCAAACCGCGCGTCTGTTCTTGCTATTGTAAAAGAAATAAGAAAAATATACCCAGATATAATAATTAGAATCTGGACTGGTTATATTTTTGAAAATTTCTCCAAGAAAGAAATAAAAACTTTTAAAAATTTAAAAATCAACATGATAATAGATGGACCATTTATTGAGTCTCAGAAATCCTATGAAATCGCCATGCGTGGCAGCAAAAATCAAAGGATATATGAATTAATAGATGGAGAATATATTGATAACACTGAAAAATATGATATAATAAATTAAAGATTAAAAAGGAGAAAATAAATGGCAAAAGTTAAATCTGGTTATAGTATGTATGATTTTAATGCCAGTCTTATAAAGAATTATCCTCCATTAAAATGGGAAGGTCTTTATAACGCTAAATTTATAATTAACGACTTCCATAAAATACATAAGAATCGTTATTATTTTGCATTATGTCATAATCTTAGATATTTTACTGTTTATGATACAAAGCCTAATGACATTGAAGGCTCAATTAATTTATCTGTTTCATTTGGCGCAGAAGTAATAGATTGTTCTTCAAATCTTGGTGAGATATTAGATGTTCAAATATCTGATAATAAACAGAGTGTTGAAATTTGGGTTAAGCGAAACTCAGAACGCGGCGCGGAATGTATAATATTAATACCTTATGATAAAGGGATTGTAAAGGTAGGTGAAATACAGAATGAATATACTGATTGATGTTAAAATGTTTGATAAAAATGTTTTTGATTTATATACGCAGAATGACAATGGGTTTGCAGGAAAAATTGGTTCGTTTGAATTGGATAATTTACCAGATGTTGCTCTTTCTTTTGCAAAGAAATATAATTCAGATACAGTCACTTTAGTTGGTAATAAAGCTTATTGTGAAGGCTTAAGAGAAAAAATTGCAACAGAAGAGAAAACTAGAAATGGTTATAATCAGTTATTAATAAATATAATTTAAGGAGAATAAATATGAAGAAGTTAATTAGTGTAGTAGAACAGTACAGACTTGATACAGAAGAAGAAGCAACTCGTTTTATTGAAGAGTGTAAGGAAGCGGCTAATTCAGGCGGATATACCTTAAAGTCTTATGGAACTACCTTTAAGGAGAAGAAGTCTAAAGGAGAGGTTACCGAATCTGGATATCTTGTAAAAATAGCAAAAGATTACGATACATTCTGGGATTAAGGAGATAGAAGCATGGCTAATTATTTTGAATTTGTAAGTAAATATAAAGATTGCGGGCTGCCTCTTCCCCAGCCCGCTACTCCCGGTTCCGCAGGACTCGACCTGCGCGCAGCAGAAGACACAATAATTCCACCTTTTATGTCTAAATATGGACAGTATCCAAAGGGTGAAGCAAATACACTTGAAGAAAACGAAAAGAATATTAAAGAAATTGGTGGTAAACTTACCATGGTTTCTACTGGTTTAAAGGTTCATCTTGACGAAGGATATTATCTGGCTATTACTCCAAGAAGCTCAATGCCGCTCAAACAGTGGCTCTTCGTGGGGAACACCCAGGCAGTTGTCGACCGGGATTATATACAGGCTGATAACGAGGGTGAGATCTTTATCCAGCTCATAAACATGACCCCTAACCCAATCCTCATAAAAAAGGGCGACCGCATTGGTCAGGCTTTATTTATCCCATATGTTCTTCCAGAGAACGTAAAGCCAGAGAATGAAGCTCGCGTCGGCGGACATGGCAGCACCGGCACAAAATAAATTATTGCTTGCTCTTGATTTATCTACACAGTCCAGCGGATGGGCGCTGAAAGACTTGAAGACACAAGAGTTAGTAGATTATGGTTGTATAACTTCCTCAAAGAAAGATGCAATAGTAAGGATAACGGAAATGAGAAGCGCGCTCAGTGAAATTTTGAGCGCGCATCCGTCTATTCAAAAAGTAATTGCTGAGGAAGTAAGACTCGATAACTTAAATATTCATACTCAAAAATTATTAATTTATACACAGTTTGCGCTTATAGATTCTATTTATCAAACAAGACCTGGTTTAGAATATGAATTTATTCAACCTTCCTCTTGGCGCAGTAAAATTGGCATTAAAACAGGCAGAGGGATTAAACGGGCTGAGCTTAAACAAAAAGACATTGAGTATGTTTTAAATAAATATAATATTAAGGTAAATGATGATGTGGCAGATGCAATAGGAATAGCTGACAGTTATTTTGTCGCGCAAGCCGCAGCAAACCAGTGTGCTTGGTAAGGTCATTTTATTATAATCGTCCTTTTACATTTTATATATAATGTGAAAGGATGATTTATTTTATGACCGAATTTATTATGCATTATTGGCTTGAAGTAATATTTGGTCTGATTGTTTCTGGATTGGGTTTTGCATGTCGGCGCTATTGGAAGCTCTGGAAGAATGAACAAAATCATCAAAAAACGGAAGAACAAAAAGCGTTTTATGATGGTATATTATCTAAAATAGATGAGCGCAATGAAATATTAGAACAAAAAATTGATGGACTAAGTATGCGCGCGGATGAACAAGATAAAGAGTATGCAATCCTTAAAGAGGGATTGCTAAGTGTTCAAGGCACTAATTTTAAACGACAATGTAAAATTTTATTAGAACAAACACATCAAATCACTGAAGCCGAATGGCTTCAATTATTAATGGATTATGAAGCTTATGAGAAACTTGGGGGCAACGGCGCCGGACATGAATTATATGACGCTGTTGCACACAAGTATTATAATTTTGAGAGGTGATTATAATGAACAAGTATTTAGCTCATGGTAAAGAAATTAGAGACATCTCTATATCACAAGGTGTAGATGTTGGCGTTGCTCTTGATATGTTTTGTCAGAGACAGGGAATTAAATATTTCCCACATGATGCTGAACAAAAAGAATTTCTTGATATGTGTAGAAAAACTCCTTTAGATAAGCTCATTAAATAATTTGACTCCTTTTTTATGATGGGTAGACTTAATTGTCTACCCAATTTTTTTATACCTTTTTAATTGTGTGGGTTT
>ERZ808275.563-NODE-563-length-13979-cov-8.282749_pt1 | contig 13979 bp, 13 predicted proteins | sample MGYA00520894_ERZ808275 | MGnify/ENA primary metagenome ERZ808275 (study PRJEB31516, sample SAMN03275598) | gut metagenome | biome: mammalia-associated habitat; material: feces | host: Papio cynocephalus | place: Kenya | collected 2012-08-03 ...
CCTTCATCGGTGTATGGCACGGCACCTTGAACCTCTACCAGACCAACTTCAAGGGTGAGGTCAAGCAGATTACCAACGAGTGGGCTGACTACGGAAGCGTTGCCCTCGCCAACAACGGCAACAAGATTTTGGCAACAAAGGCGAGCATGAGCCACCCTACCGACATCTACATGGTTACCCCAGGCAAGGATGCCAAGAGTACCAAGGTGGAGCAACTTTCTCATGAGAACGACCACATCCTCGGTCAGTTGAACCTCGGCAAGTGCGAGCAACGTTGGGTGAAGACAACAGACGGCAAAGAGATGTTGGTATGGATTATGTTGCCATCCAACTTCGATGCCAACAAGAAATACCCTACCCTCCTCTTCTGCGAAGGCGGTCCTCAGAGCCCAGTGAGCCAGTTCTGGAGCTATCGTTGGAACATCCAGATTATGGCAGCCAATGGCTATGTCGTGGTATTGCCTAACCGCCGTGGTCTTCCTGGCTTCGGAAGCGAATGGAATGAGGAGATTTCAGGCGACTGGACGGGTCAGTGCATGAAAGACTATCTCTCTGCCATCGACGATGCTGCCGAGAATCTGCCATACGTAGATAAGGATCGCTTGGGTTGCGTAGGTGCCAGCTTCGGTGGTTTCTCTGTGTATTATCTCGCCGGTCATCACGACAAGCGCTTCAAGGCATTCCTCGCTCACGATGGTGCGTTCAATCTTGAGAGCATGTACACCGACACCGAGGAAGCTTGGTTCTCCAACTGGGAGTACGACGATGCTTACTGGAACAAGGACCAGACTGCCAATGCCAAGAAGACCTATGAGAACAGCCCTCACAAGTTCGTTGACAAGTGGGACACTCCTATCCTCTGCATCCACGGCGAGAAGGACTACCGCATCAACGCCAACCAGGGCATGGGTGCCTTCAATGCGGCTCGTATGCGTGGCATCCCAGCCGAGCTTCTCATCTTCCCTGACGAGAACCACTGGGTATTGAAGCCACAGAACGGTATTCTCTGGCAGAGAACCTTCTTCGGATGGTTGGACAAATGGTTGAAGAAGTAAGAGACCATATTCTAACCTCATTAAATGAGGATTAGAAACACATCATAAGAAAGCTAGTTTCGTTTTGAGACTAGCTTTTTTCATGCCTTAATGGCAGAAAATTCGACAAATATTTGCGAGTCTTAAAAATATTGCTTATATTTGCGCCATGATTTCGAACATGTCAACACAGGCGTCAACCAAGCGAAGACAATCGAGACCTATTAGAAAGAATCTATAACAAAAAATTGTGAACCAAATGGCAAATGCAAAACAAGAAACTCTTAAAAAGAGAAAAGAGAAGAGATCAGACTTCTTCTATGCTTTATCGAAATATGTTTTCGTGGGCGATGTCGTGGGAGGTTTTTCCCCCGTAGTGTTGGACTTAACAAAGGAAATCAACTGGTATGCTGTGGTGTTTGGATTAATTACATCTACTATTTTAGCATCACTTGGAGATAGAATTTTAAAATAATAAAGAATATGGATCAAATTACACTTTTCTGGGGCTTCTTATGCCTCATTTCATTAGGACTTTTAGCATGGAGTTACACCGATAGCTTTAAGCGTTGGAACAATAGTTAAATGACATATATATAGCATGGCAACTCTGTCTTTTGGAGACAGCGACATTGCCTTCGGATATAAAAAAGCAAAAGGGAATCCTCACGGACTCCCTAATACTTATTATACAAAAACATTATGAATTTTATTTTATTAGCGAACAAGATTCTATCTGATATCTCATCAAAACTTTACTAATCTATCTAAAAGTTCTACCATTAATAAATTCTATCTAAAAGTTATATCATTAATAATTTCCATCTAAAAGTTTCAAACAGCTATAAGCCTCAAAACACTTATAGGTTGCAAGCCTCTGCTTTTTACGTGTGCAAAGATACGACGTTTTTTTGGATTCTGCAATACCTAAAAATGGGGGTTTAGCTCAAATACCTAATAATGATGACTCAAAGACGAATGACACTAGAGCCGCTAATTTCCTTATAACCAGATAATTGCACCACATATACGTCAGAACGTAGATGAGTGGTCGGAATCTGATAATGACATTTACCTGAGTTCATCATAAGGCTACACACGCAAATTCCACGTAAATCATAGATAGAAACCTTAAAATCTTGTTCTGCCTTTTCATCCATGTCGATGCAAATATGCCCATCTTTGACATCAATCTGCGCACGATTCGGTAGATGCCGGCTGATGGCATCTATCCCATCCAGATGCAAAGCGGACAATAATCCTGCATAAACATCCAACTGCCCATGCCCCCACTCATTATTGGGAACTTCATGGGCTGCATCCAAAGGTTTGGAAGTCTTGCGGATGATGTCAAAGACATCCTGACGAGTCAAGGAAGGATTTGCCTGAAGCCACAAGGCTATCGCTCCCCCGACGATAGGGGAAGCCATGGATGTACCACTAAAATAGACCCAGCCATAAGTTCGCCCATGATAATTGAAGAGCTCGCCATCCCAATCATTGTCAGCCCCCTTCATCGGATGCTTGGCCTGGTAATAGCTGCTATAGGAAGACAACACGTTGATGCCTGGTGCCACCAAGTCGGGCTTGATTCTCTCATCGAAGGTAGGGCCGATGGAGGAATGGACATCCAAGCTGCCCACTGGCAATGACTGTACATTATGCTTATTGCCCATGTCGTCCACCGAACAAGAGCGACCTATCGTAGCACCCACACAGACTACGCTTTTATAGCAAGACGGGGAATTGATGCTATGCGTTTTCTCACAATCATTGAGCGTTGGATCGACAGAAGATACATACATATTGCCCGAACCATGATATACACAGACATCCGCCTGCTCTCCTATCACCTGATAAGAGACATGATTGACAACACCGATGTTCGATTCGTCATCACGAACAGACGCTCCCTCAACATCAGAGGCGCTGGAATCATCAGAAGCCTTTTCCAATTCTGGCTTTTTGACTATCCAGTCATAACAGATTTCGTCGGAGTTATAAGCCGACGGATACGCCCCAATCAACAAAATATATTTCCTACCACCCACTTCCACCTGTTGGATATAAGTGGAATCAGGAGAATCCAAAACCTGTTGGGTAGTTACCTCAAAATGATGAGGATTCAGCCTACCCTCATATATATCCGTCCGAAAGGTAAATGGTTGAGACGATTTGGCTATGTGATAAACATAGTTGCGATCACTGTTGACGAAGAAGCCAGCACTCCTTTTCCCTTCAGTCTTATGCATATAATATGAAATATGCCCATTGTTGCCAGCCGATGACACGATGACGTGACCAGGACGGCTCGTCAAACTATCCAACACCTCACTATACAAGACATCAGTTCCATCAAAATCCTGAGAAGAGCCCTCGCTGAAAGAGATGACACAAGGCTTCCCCACCTTGTCTGCGTAATCAAAGATGTACTTGAAACCAAGAGCGTCCATCGCATAAGTAAACTTATAAAGTTGCGAAGGAACAATGGAGTCTTGATTTTCGGAAGTTGCGTTGGTCACCAGACAAATATCGCTTTCATACGCCATGCCATGGTTATGCCCGGGCAGCGTCATCGAACTACCTTCGCCACCACTTCCTGCAGCTATGCCTAGGGTATGCGTGCCATGGGTCTGGTCGGCTCCATCTACAGAACACCCAATGCCCAATATTTCCTGCTCGCCAATATAGTCACGCCCCACAGGAAGAGAACTCTGCAACGTATCGGAAGAAATCTGGTCCCAAAAAGCCTTGATACGATAATCCGTCATCTGGGGATTGTAAAAATTGGGATGAGTCAAGTCAAAACCGATGTCCATGATGCCCATCACGACTCCTTTTCCCGTAAATACCCGAGGAAGTTTCTGTCCCTCATACACAGGTAAGGCATTGACTTGGACGATGGCAGAATCCATCAAGCAAGAAGTTGTACGGCGATTAGCCTCAATACGTTGGACCGCAGGCAACAAGGACAACCGAGCCAGCCTATCCATAGGAACAGACGCAATGAAAAGACTACCCCATTGCGCCCACACCCGACATCCTTCTCTACGCAGCAAGTCAGCATCCCCTTGAGCCAACTTGACAAAGGCCATCGTTGACGGGACATGAGTGGAAAGACCAGTCGTACGCCTAGTGGCAAGTCTTTTGGAATCGCCACTATCCCATCTTCTAGCCATCTCCCTCTCCTGCAGCACATATTGGCGAACCATCGGAGACAACTTCCATAAGTTGGCTTGCTGGGCAAAAGCCATCTGTCCTGCCAACATATACATACTCAGTAAAGTCAATATCTTCTTCATGGAGGCAAAATTAAAAGAAAAATGGGAAAAAAGCAAATATTCTAAAAGGTTTTTAAGTTTCCAACGTAAATAAAACAAAAAAACTGTGTACCAGAACGACCCGATACACAGTTTCTAAATATAATCTCTCTCTCTTATAAAGTTTCCTATATCTTACTGATGATTACTTGATGACACCACGGTTCTTGAGAGTAGTGTTCAACAACATCAAGTACTTGCGGTACTGCTTGTCAGAAAGAATTGTGTGCATGTACTTCAAGTCCTTGTTGATAGCCTTGTGAATCATTGCATCACGCTCATCATTTGGAGCTACAGCGGCGTTCATCATATCAGCAGTGAAGTTCTTGTGAACATCAGCCACAGCCTCTGACTGGTCCATGGTAAGACCCAAAACGTCTGACAAAGAACCCATGTTAATATTCATGTTGTAAGCAGCTGTTGCTGCTGTTGCGCTTGCGTTCTCGTCTGCTGCATAAGTAGTTGTCATACTCAACAATGCTACTGCCAAAATCATTAACTTCTTCATAATCTTTTTACCTTTCTTTTCTTTGTGAGCCTATCTTTTAGAAGAGCCTCGAACATCATCTCGACTCTTTCAAAAGCTTTGTCTTTTACCCGAAAAGACTCGCTCGTTTTACATTATCCTAAATCTTTTGTCTTTATTTCTTTTTGACGCTGCAAAGTTACGAACTTTTCTCTGTGTTCGCAAACAATTCGAAGAAAAAATGCTGATTTGCTTTGTTTTTTTGATATAAATCAAAGATATATTCCATAAAAAGGTTACAAAACGACATTTTATTGCATCTTTACATATCAATACGTAAGAAAATCCGCTAGTTTCTTGAAAACCAAGTTTAGGAACGACCTTCTCCCCTCTCCAAAAGCCACAAATAGAGTCAATATGATGCAGATTGCCATGCGCTTCCTATAGAAAAAGACGATTTATCGAATTTTCCAAGTATTTCTTTCGTCATTGTCGATTTTTTATTGTACCTTTGCAATGAGAACAAAATCAGAAGCCTATATATAATAAGGTGGAAGTTAAAACTTATGCCTTATATTATATATAATAAGGTAAATTCACAACGTAAGACAATGGAACAGCAAAATCATATAGATAAAGCCTTAGCTTTCATGGAAAGCTTGGAAAAAATGGGCAACCAACTCAAAGCCGCAGAGGAGCATCAAAAACTGCTCTTGGGAAGAATGTTGGAACTGAAGAAAGAATGCAAGACCGACTCTGAGGAATATGCAGAGCTATCCCAAAAGAGCAAAGGTCTCCAAGACATCATCGACAAGTGGCGTCCTATCTATCTGGAACGTCTAGAGATGGTAAAAGGAATACAAAGAAGGAAACGCTCACGCAAGTAAAGTTGGCACAAGATAGACAAAACAAAACAACCTGTACGGTTGAAATTGTCCGATACGCCCTGAAAGGGCAGAAGCTCTAAGCCCAGGGCAACGCCCTGGGTAATAGTTCCAACAACATGCGCCCTGAAAGGGCAAAAGCATTCGTTTGCAACCTTCTTTATGTTGCTTTTGCCCTTTCAGGGCGAAAACAATGCCTTGTTACAACCCAGGGCGTTGCCCTGGGCTTGGTGCTGCTGGGCTTTCAGCCCGTGTCAACCGTACAGCTCAAAATAAAAAAGAACAATAATAAAAAAGAACAATAATAAAAACTAAATAAAAATGGAAGAAAAGAAGAATAAATTTATCGTTTTGTCATACTCTTTGTATGACACAACAAAAGGTGACGATGGTAACGAGGAGTTGATCGAGAAGACTGCCGATGAGCGTCCTTTCATCTTCGTCAGTGGCATGGGTGCTACCCTCCCATCATTCGAGGAGCAGGTAGTCAATCTCGAAAAAGGTGCTGAATTCGACTTCGAGTTGACTCCAGACCAGGCCTATGGCGAGCACTTCGACGAGCGTGTCATCGAATTGGACAAGCAGATTTTCACAATCAACGGTCAGTTTGACGCCCAGCACGTACAGGTTGGCGCAGTGATTCCTCTGCAGAACGAGGACGGCAACCGTTTCTTGGGTCTCGTACTTGCTATCGGCGATGAGAAGGTGAAGGTTGACCTCAACCACCCATTGTCAGGCAAGAAACTCAACTTCTGCGGCGAGGTGTTGGAGAACCGTGAGGCTACAGCCGAGGAAATTGCACACATGGCAAAACTTTTGAGCGGCGAAGGCCAGCAAGGTTGCGGCGGTGGCTGCGAGAACTGCGGTGGCGACTGCGGTAGCGATGGTGGCTGCAAGGATGGCGGCTGCGAGAACTGCGGCAAGTAAAATCCAAAACCAACATAAAGAAATGGGGCTATCACGCCCCATTTTTCATTACATAGCTGATAATTCTGCATTTTTACATCAGCAGTCATTTCAGCGAGGTCATATCAGAATAGATTACTTTTTTAAAACATAAAAAAGATGAGAAATACTTTTGGCAATCTCTTTACGCTTACGACATTCGGCGAGAGCCATGGCGTAGCAGTTGGCGGTGTCATCGATGGTTTCCCTGCCGGCATTGAAATCGACATGGACTTCGTGCAAAGCGAGCTGAACCGTCGCCGTCCTGGGCAGAGCCATATCACGACATCTAGAAATGAAGCCGACAAGGTGAAGTTCCTCAGCGGTGTCTTCGAAGGCAAATCGACAGGCACGCCTATCGGATTTGAGGTGCGCAACACCAACCAGCACTCCCAGGATTACGAGAATATGCGCTGTCTCTTCCGTCCTTCCCACGCCGACTATACCTATCACGAGAAGTATGGAATCAGAGACCATCGCGGTGGCGGGCGCTCTTCGGCTCGTATCACCATTGCTAGATGTGTGGGCGGAGCCTTGGCCAAGTTGGCATTGAGACAGTTGGGCATCAGCGTGACTGCATACACTTCACAAGTAGGCAACATAGCTCTTGAGAGAGACTACCACAAATATGACCTCTCGACCATAGAGGACAATATCGTGCGCTGCCCAGACCAAGAGAAAGCCAAGGAAATGGAAGACCTCATCGCCAATGTCAAGGCGGAAGGCGACACCATCGGTGGAGTCATCGCCTGTGTCATCAAGGGATGTCCCGTAGGACTGGGCGAGCCTGAGTTCGACAAGCTCCACGCACAGTTAGGTGCGGCTATGCTGGGCATCAATGCCGTCAAGGGTTTCGAATATGGCGAGGGCTTCGAAGGCGTGACCACTCGTGGAAGCGAACAAAACGATGTTTTTGTGCCTGCGGATGAGAACACAAAGGCAAATCCATCGACGACAGGAGCTGCCACCCCTACTGATGGGCAAGACGTAACCACCTCCACGAATCATAGCGGTGGTATCCAGGGCGGTATCAGCAATGGGCAGGACATCTATTTCAGAGTGGCGTTCAAGCCTGTGGCTACCATCTTGACAGAACAACATACAGTCGATTTGGAAGGCAACCCTACCCTGTTGAAGGCTCGGGGAAGACACGACCCCTGCGTCTTGCCACGTGCCGTACCTGTCGTAGAGGCAATGGCTGCCATGGTCATTCTCGACAATTACCTCTTGAACAAGACCGTGAAACTATAAAAGATTTGCGAGGAAAAAACGCTTAAAATTGCCTGAAGGGGAAAAAGAAAAGAGGGGGGTGCCATAAATCGGGCTGAAAGCCCAAAAGCACCAAGCCCAGGGCAACGCCCTGGGTAAAGATTGCATCAAGAAAATCGCCCTGAAAGGGCAAAAGCAACTTGTTATCAAGGCTTTTGCCCTTTCAGGGCGCATTGGATGTGATTTATGACACACCCTCTCTATTTTTATGTCATATTAAACTTAAACAGTCATCTGCTTCAACTTCTTGAGAAGTGCAAACATCACGATGGCACTGATTAAGCAGAGCGCAATCAAGATGCCCCAGTTGTACATCAATGGAATCTTGTTCCACAACATGGATGGAATGGAACTCAAATAGTTACCGATGGCTGTAGAAACAAACCAACCACCCATCATCAAGCCCTTGTACTTAGGAGGTGCAACCTTCGAAACGAAAGCGATTCCCATTGGGGAAAGAAGAAGCTCAGCCAATGTCAAGGTGAAATAAGTAGAAATCAACCATCCTGGAGACAAGATGCTCTGGGTATTATCACCCAAGTCCATAGGAGAAATCAAACCTGTAGAAGCCAAAGTGATAACTCCGAAACCAATAGCTGCCACGAGCATACCCCAAGCAATACGAGTTGGAGCACTAATCTCCTTGCCCTTCTTGGTAAGGCTTCCAAAGAACAACATACTGAACGGCGTCAAAGCAACCACAAAGAATGGATTGAACTGCTGGAAGTCAGAAGGCTGTCCCATCGTAGGGTTATCCATTCCCAAGAAAAGAGCCACTGCAACTATCACGAGCACAATGGTAGAGATACCGCAGATCATGCGATTCTTGGATGTCTTGGACTGGAAAGCCCCGAAACCTGTATAGACCGCCAAAGCTATGAGAGCCAAACTAAAGATGTTGAACCATACACGCATACCACCATATACCGTCAGGTTGGTATATTTCTTGGCAAAGAAAGTCAAGGCCGAGCCATTCTGATGGAACGCCATCCAGAAGAAGATGACAACGGCGAACACAAGCAACAGAGCTACGACACGATCCTTCTCCTGCTTAGGAGTAAGAACCTCCACATTGGCATCATGCTGTTCCTCTGCCTGCTTGGCTGTCACATCAGCATGCTTGAACCAACTACGGCAAGCGAAATAGATGACAGCAGAGATAACCAACGAAACACAAGCGACGCCAAAGCACAAGCCGTATGCGCCATAGAGCACCTTCAAGTACTCCGGACTAAAGTTGGAAGCGTCATACACCATACCATACTTACCCAGATAAACATTGGTAATCCACTTCGCCATAGAAGGAGCAAACATGGCACCGATATTGATGGCCATGTAGAAAAGGCTGAAAGCATCAATACGACGCGAAGCATACTTAGGGTCATCGTATAGATTACCTACGAGCACCTGGAGATTACCCTTGAAAAGACCTGTTCCCAAAGAGACGCAAGCCAAGCCTGCATACATGGCATACTCGCCAGTAGAGTTGGCCTCGGTAGGAATAGCCAAGCCCAAGTAACCCAGGAACATGGTTGCAAAACCTATCGTAACACACTTTCCATAGCCTATCTTGTCGGCAATCATACCACCAAACAGTGGTGCGAAATAAACCACGGCGAGGAAAATGGCATAGACCTGTCCTGCGTGAGATTCTGTCCATCCAAACTTAGCTTGCATGAACAACGTGAAGATGGCGAGCATGGTATAGTAACCAAATCGCTCACCCGTGTTGGCCAAAGCCAACGCATAAAGACCTTTAGGTTGATTCTCAAACATAATTTATATTTTAAATTGATTTTGTTATTCGGTTTGCAAAGTTACAGAAAATCTTTGAATATACAAACAATATGCAGTAATTTCGTCGTTTTTATTTCACTTTTGACGTAAAAGTAGCATAAAACAGAGGCAACATTCCAATTTCATGACAGTGTGAAGTAATCTAAAAAGTTCATTTTCAACGAAAAAGATACAATAAAAAGAAAAATTTTCTGTTTATATTACAAAGAAGTTGCAGATTTTTTTGTAATTTTGCAACCCGAAACGCAAAAAGTACGTTTCCACATCAAAAGAATACACATTTAAAAAGGTAAAAAGAGATAATAAATTTATGAGACAACTTAAGATTAGCAAGAGTATAACCAACCGTTCCAGTGAAGCACTCGATAAGTACTTGGTGGAGATTGGTCGTGAACCTATGGTCTCTATCGACGAAGAGATCGAACTCGCACAGAAGATTCGCAAAGGCGGTCGCGAGGGGGAGCGTGCCAAGGACAAATTGGTGAAAGCCAACCTCCGATTCGTGGTTTCTGTGGCAAAGCAGTACCAGCACCAAGGTCTTTCGCTCACCGACTTGATTGATGAAGGAAACATCGGTCTTGTCAAGGCAGCTGAGAAGTTTGATGAGACTCGTGGTTTTAAGTTTATTTCATACGCCGTATGGTGGATTCGCCAAAGTATTCTTCAGGCTATCGCTGAGCAGAGCCGTATCGTTCGCTTGCCTCTCAACCAGGTAGGTGCATTGAGTAAGATTCAGGCTGAAATCAGTAAGTTTGAGCAGGAGCACCAGCGCAAGCCTTCTGTTTCCGAGTTGAGCAAGATTACCAACATGGAGGAGACTAAGATCGACCAGACCATCAAGGCAGACAACCACCACATGAGCATCGACGCTCCATTCGGTGGTGAGGACGATGACAACGCCATGGTTGACGTGATGGCGTCTGGCGATGACACTCGTACCGACAAGCAAGTGGATTTCGAGTCTATGAGCAGCGAGTTGAAGCGTGTGCTCGACGCTGTGCTCAAGCCACGCGAGCGCGACATTCTCTGCTATTGCTATGGCATCGGTTGCCACGAAAAGGGCTTGGAGGAAATCGGAAGCGAGTTCAACTTGACTCGTGAGCGTGTACGCCAAATTCGTGAGAAGAGTATCTTGAAACTCCGTGAGAGCGGAAAGATCAAGATCTTGATGAAATACCTAGGATAATATAATAAAAAAGGCTTGGCAAATCATTTTGCCAAGCCTTTTTTAGTTTTGGATGAAGTTACCATCCTTATCTATCAACCCAGAAATACCATCCTTGGTTGCCTCGAAGTAAGGATATTCGTCTCGGAGGCTGATGTCATCATACAAGAAGTCAGCCACCACAGTATCTTTTCCATCTGGCAAGACCAAACCCATCTTGCCATTTTTCTCTGCGATGACAGGCATGATGCTCAAATCGTCGTTGTAGATATAACAAGTACGCAAGAAATCATACTGCGGAGAGAGCATGGTCTCCCCATTATGGTTCTTGATGCCAAACTTGCCGTTCTCCTCGACCACTTCATGATACTGGAGATATTTGTCTTTCAGGCGCAAATAATAAAATATCATCTTGCGCTTGTCATTGATAAACTCCAGCATATACTGGAAAGTATCGCAATAATTGGCTACCGAACGGACGAGAATCATCTTCAAGTCCAATCCATCCAAAGCCTTGCGATTGAGGTCGATGTACTTGGCGATGGCCTTTTCCTTCTCGGGAACGCTCAGACTAGCAAGCCGTTCCTCAAACTTGAGCATGGCAGTCTTTGTACCCGACATACCCTTGATATATCGGTGAATCTGTCTTCCCATTTCTGCACAGACGAACTTGTCTATCTCTTGCTGCTCTATCGGGTCAGCATACTCTTTTATAAGAGCCTCAGGTGTCGTGTTCATGGTTAGTCCTTTCTTTTTAGATATGTCCCCACCTCATTTACAGAGGTGAGAACATGGGGTTTATAATTATATGTATAATTTACTTGATATTTGGTTTCTGCAAGCCATATCCCTTACGCTTGTCCTCCATCAAGAGAAGGAACGAGATGATGATGGCGATGACACCGAAACCTGCAAAGATAGTCATGGTTTCTGTGTAGTCGATGACTCCATCAGCTGCCGTATTAGCCTGATTTACCTTACCAATCCAAACAGGAATCAAAGCCAAACCTATGTTTTGGATATAGAAGATAAGCGCATAGGCAGTACCCAAGAGTTTCATCGGGATAATCTTTGGCACGGATGGCCACATGGCAGATGGCACCAATCCGAAGGCGATACCAAGGATGAGCATCATCACGATGGCAAGTACCCATGAGTTGATAGGCAATGCGAATACCACGTGCACCAAGGTCAAGAGGCAACTTCCGATAATCATCAGGGTAGCACCCTTGCCATACTTGTCATATACACTTCCGAAGAGTGGTGTCAGGAAGATGGTACCGAAAGGCAACATCGCTGGTATCAAACCAGCTACATTGGCGGCGACACCATACTTGAAAATCATCAACTTGGTAGCGAACTTCAGGAATGGGAACACGCCTGCATAGAACATCAGGCAGAGGAAAGCCACATACCAGAAGCCTGTAGTCTTGAAGAGTCCTCCGAGGTCTGAGAACTTGAAGCCCTCCTCAGGCTCGCCGGCAACAGCAGCCGCAGAGGCATCCTCCTTCTTGTCCATCACGCAATAAACAAGATATACCAAGACACCAGCGCAAAGCAATGCGGCGCCCAATCCTACAGAAGCGGCGACACCTCCCATCGACTTGGCAAATGGAAGAGCTGCACCAAGAGCTGCGGCTGTACCCAGACGAGCGGTAGCTACCTGTACACCCATCGCCAGAGCCAACTCATGGCCAGTAAACCACTTGACGATGACTTTGCTCACTGTGATACCACAAATCTCGCATCCTACTCCATAAATGGCGAAGCCAAGAGCGGCGAGCACCACCTGCGTACTATACGTACCGAAGAAAGGCACTGCTACAGAACCTTCGAAATCATGACCTACAGCATACCACTTCACCAACGCACCCACCAACATGAGTACAGTAGATAAGATACCTGTAAAACGAATACCGAACTTATCAAGTATCAAGCCACCGAAGAAGAGGAGCAAAAGGAATACGTTGAAGTAACCATAAGCCCCGGAGAAGAATCCGTACTCATCGGAGCTCCATCCGAGTCCGAGACCATTCTCACCTCCCTTGGCTGCTGTCAAGAGCGGCTCCAGAGGAGACATGACATCTGTGAAAAAGTAACCGAACATCATCGTGACACTCACAATGATAAGGGCTGTCCATCGAGCTGACGCTGAGTCGCTCAGTTTCTGTTGAATTTTTTCTGTTGTTGACATTATCTTATTATTTTATTTTTTCAACTTTAAGAGTTTACTTTCTTTTCACTCCTTTGGTCCTTGCAATATCGAAAAGATATGAAATCTTAAGAACGATTTGACCGAAGTTGCTCTTTCCGAAGTAGTCTTTCTTCGATGACCCATAGATATTGCCCAAACCGTAATAGTAACGAGCCTCCGCCAAGAAGTGTCCGACCTTAGGGATACTATATTCAGCGCCCAAGCCCAGGGCGATGCCATAGTCAAACTTGTTCTCCACAGCCATCGTGTCCTGAGCCATCACGTGATTGACACGGTCATTGTCGGTCGCAGGCATATTACTGACCTCGAAATTTGTCTTCGTGGATTCACCTAAGCAGAAGCCGAATTGCGGACCCGCATTGACAAAGATGTTAAGTCCTCTCGTTTCCCTTCCCCATGCAAGATGGGCGAAAATAGGCACCTGTACATAGTTGATAGTACGTTGGTAAGCCATCGGCTCGCCAGTTGCACTGATTATCACGGGATTGTTCTCGATGTCCAGAATTTTCTCCTTCCAACCTACTTGCGAGAAGTTGACCTCTCCATAGATAGAACAGATGGTCTTGAAATACTTCTCGCATACATATCTATACGAGAATCCACCCGTCATGCCTCCATGTTGGCTCTGCGGAACATCCGGAGTAAATCCCACGTTGCTCATCACATATCCACCATTGGCACCAATGGAGAAATCACTGCGGTGCTCACCTATCTGGGCGTGAGCCACAGTGCTACAAGCGAACAAAGCAACCAGTCCTAATATTGTCTTTTTATTCATTACCTTATTTATATATAGAAGAGCTATCGAATTCTTCACTCTTCGTTCTTCATTCTTCACTCTTCGTTCTTCATTCTTCACTCTTCGTTCTTCATTCTTCACTCTT
>ERZ808275.565-NODE-565-length-13967-cov-4.075259_pt1 | contig 13967 bp, 16 predicted proteins | sample MGYA00520894_ERZ808275 | MGnify/ENA primary metagenome ERZ808275 (study PRJEB31516, sample SAMN03275598) | gut metagenome | biome: mammalia-associated habitat; material: feces | host: Papio cynocephalus | place: Kenya | collected 2012-08-03 ...
TGGTCACTGGGAAATGGCTGGTATCGTTTTAAAAGAAGCTTTTAAAACATTTACAAATACAGGTTTTCCTCAAGAAATCATTGACGAATTTGTTAAAAGAACAAACTGTGGTGGCGTTTTAGCTAACAAAGCTGCAAGTGGTACAGCAGTTATTGTTGATTACAACGAAGAACACCAAAAAACTAAATTCCCAATTGTTTATACAAGTGCTGATAGCGTATTCCAAATTGCTGTTGATACAGATTTAATTCCACTTGATACATTATACGAATGGTGTCAAATCGCAAGGAAAATGTTTGATGATATTGGTGTTACTGTTTCTCGTGTAATTGCAAGACCATATCACGTTGTAGACGGTGTTCCTACTCGTATAGGTAAAGATAGAAGAGATTACGTTTTAGCTCCAGACCAAGATACAATTTTAACAGATGTTGAAGCTAACAACGGTACAGTTATAGCTATTGGTAAAATTGAAGATATCTTCTGTAAACAAGGCGTTACTCACGCTATTCACACAGGCTCAAATAAAGAAGGTCTTGAATTAACTTTAAAAGCAATTAACAATACTTTGGATTTAAAATCAATCGAATACAAAGCTGTTCCAAACGCTGACAAATCATTTATCTTCACAAACTTAGTTGATACAGATATGTTATTTGGTCATAGAAACGATGCAGCTGGTTACGGCAAAGCTATCGAAGAAATTGATACTTATGTTCCAAAATTCATCGATGCTATGGGTGAAGATGATTATTTAATCATTACTGCTGACCACGGTTGTGACCCAACTGTTCCTGGTACAGACCATACTCGTGAATATGTTCCAATTCTTATTTATAGCAAAAAATTACAACCAAAAGATTTAGGTACTCTTGTTGGTTTTGATAATGTTGCAAAATTTATCAAAGAATGGATATTTTAATTTGTTTGTTTTATCATATATTTTGTAGTGGTAAAACACTTAGACATTAATTAGTAAAAGGAGAACAAAATGAACGTTAAAGTTGAAGACAGTTGTATCGCATGTGGTGCTTGCGAAGCAGTATGTGGCGACGTATTTTCAGTAGAAGATCAAGCTAAAGTTAATGCAGCTAATGTTGCAGCTAACGAAGATGCAGTTAAAGAAGCTGCTGAAGCATGCCCAGTAGGTGCTATCGTAGTTGAATAATTAATCAACTAGATTATAAAAGTTAGGCGGTGAGTTTGGATAAACTCACCGCCTTTTTTGTAGTAATCAAATTTATTAAAATCGTTTCTAAATTTAATTATTTAAGTGCATCTGCACCAGAAACAATTTCAACCAATTCTTGTGTAATAGCCCATTGACGAGCTTTGTTATAATCAATAGTTAGAACTCTTATCATATCTTCTGCGTTATTTGATGCAGCTGACATCGCTGTCATACGTGATGCAAGTTCACTTGCTTGTGCTTCTAATAATGCTTGATATAACAAGTTTGTAATATACATTGGAACTATTTTTTGCAAAATAGCTTTTTCATTTGGTTCAAATAACATCAATGGATTGATTTTTGATTCTTCTTTAGCTTCAATCTTATCAGCTTCAATTGGTAAAATTGTCCAATCTTCAACTGCATATGACATCATGTTTTTGAACTTTGTTGTAACAATTTCAATCTTATCGATTTTTTTATCAACATAGTATTGAGCAATGTCTTCTGCGATACGTCTTGTACCTTCAGCTGTGACATTATTGATTTCATCAATATAAGTTTTTGCTATTTCAAATTTGTAGTATGGGTCATTTAGTTTTCTTTTGATAGAACTAATACCTTTTTGTCCAACGATGAACAAGTGAGGTGTAATACCCTTTTCTTCGTATTCTTTAACAGCTTTTAGCGTATGTCTAATAATGTTTGCATTATAAGCACCAGCTAAGCCTTTATTTGATGTTATAACAAGTAAACCAACTGAATCAACAGGTCTTTTTGTTAAAAGAGCAGGATAATCTTCAATCGCAGATTTTAGATTAAGTTCTGAACTTTCACAAGTACCACAAGCTGATAACATTCTTTTGAAAACGTCAACAAGCATTGTAGCAAAAGGTCTTGCTGATTTTACAGTTGATTCAGCTTTTTTGACCTTCGCTGCTGCTACCATTTTCATGGCTCTTGTTATTTTTTTTGTGTTCTCAACACTTTGTATTCTATTTTTAATGTCTTTTAAATTTGCCATTGTTACTTTCCATTATGCATTAACAAATGTGTTCTTAAATGATTCAAGATTTTTTGATAAATCTTTTTTATCATCGTCTGTTAAAGCTTCGCCATTATTTAATCTTTCGATTAATTGAGGCATATTAGCTGAATAGTAGTCAAACCAATCTTTTTTGAATTGGCTGATATTTTTATTTTCAATATCATCTAATACACCTTCGTTAGCTGCAAACAAGATACTTACTTGTTGAGCAACGCTTAATGGCATATATTGTGGTTGTTTCAATACTTCAGTCAATTTTTGACCTCTTAACAATTGCTTTTTAGTTGCCGGATCTAAGTCTGATGCAAATTGAGCAAATGCTTCAAGTTCTCTGAATTGAGCTAAGTCAAGTCTTAATTTACCCGCTACTTGTTTAATAGCTTTAGTTTGAGCTGCACCACCTACACGAGATACTGAAATACCTGCGTTGATGGCTGGTCTGATACCAGCGTTAAACAAGTTTGATTCTAAGAAGATTTGACCATCTGTAATTGAAATTACGTTAGTAGGGATGTATGCTGATACGTCACCTGCTTGTGTTTCAATAATAGGTAATGCTGTAATACTACCGCCACCTAATTTATCAGATAATTTTACCGCACGTTCTAATAATCTTGAGTGTAAGTAGAATACATCACCTGGGTAAGCTTCACGTCCTGGTGGTCTTCTCAATAACAAACTCATTGCACGGTAAGCTTGTGCGTGTTTAGTCAAATCATCATAAATGATTAAAACATGTTTGCCTTGTTCTAAGAAGCCCTCAGCGATAGCTGAACCTGAGAACGGTGCAATATATTGAAGTGGAGCAGCATCGTTAGCTGTAGCTGATACGATGATTGTATAATCCATAGCTCCATTATTTTCTAATGTTTTTGCAAGTTGTGCAACTGTTGATGCTTTTTGACCGATTGCAACGTAAATACAAATTACATCTTGACCTTTTTGGTTGATGATTGTATCGATTGCAATAGCTGTTTTACCAGTTTGTCTATCACCAATAATAAGTTCACGTTGACCACGTCCAATTGGTGTTAATGCGTCAATCGCTGTTAAACCAGTTTGTAATGGTTGGTGTACTGATTTTCTTGCTACGATACCAGGTGCAACTTTTTCGATTGGCATTGTTTTATCAGATTTGATTTCGCCTTTGCCGTCTAATGGTTGACCTGTAGGGCTTACGATTCTACCAATCAATCCTTCACCTACTGGTGCAGAAGCAATTCTACCTGTTGTTTTTACAGTCATTCCTTCTTTGATGTGTTGGTAGTCACCCAAAATTACAACCCCAACATTGTCTTCTTCTAAGTTTAAGGTGATACCTAATGTTCCTTTGCCGTCTTGGAATTCTACCAATTCGTTTGACATTACGTTTCTTAAACCGTACAATCTAGCGATACCGTCACCGATTTCTAGTACTGTACCAATGTTAGAGATTTCTGTAACAGAGTCGTAATTTTCTACTTTTGTTTTGATTATTGATGTTATCTCATCAGGATTAATTACTGCCATTTTCTACCTCTTATTTTATCATCTCTTTGCTTAAATCTTCTAATTTGTGTCTTAGCGAATTATCAATTACGCTATCACCAATTCTGATTACTAAACCTGCAATAATTTCTGCATCTTGTTCAAAATTAATCATTACAGATTTTTTAAGTTTTTCTTCTAATTTTTGTTTTAATCTGTTTTTAGCATCTTCTTTCATTTCTACCGCTGTAATAACTTCAACTCTTTCTAATCCTTTGATTAAATCAAGTTCGTGTTCATAAGCGTATACAATGTATTTGAAAGCTGAAAATCTGTTTTTATCGATTAAAACTTTAACAAAGTTTTTTACTGTTAAACTTATAGAGTCTTTAAAAATTTCATCAACGATGTCTTTTTTATCGTCAATACCAACTACTGGATTTGACAAAACTTCGTTTAAATCTGGTGATGATTTTAGAGTATCACTAATAGTTTTTAAATCTTTTAATATTTCATCAGATGTGATTACTCCAGCATTTTGTAATTCTACTAATGCTTGAGCATATCTTTTTGATACTACTAAAAATTTGTTTTGTGCTAATTCTGTCATTATAAGTTTAACCCATCTAATTTATCTATGCTTTCATTGATGTATTTATCTTGTAAAGCTTCATTGTTTCTTAAAGTGTCTTTAATGTGAGTTTTTGCAACTTCAAGAGAAGCCTTTGATGCTTTTTTCATCAATGTATTGTAAATAATTTTTTCTTCTGCATCAATAATCTTTTTAGCATTTTTTTCAATGCTCTCAGCTTGTTTTTTTGCATCTTCTGCAATCTTTTCGCTTAACTTAGAAGCTGTAACTTTCGCATCAGAAAGAATTGTTTCAACCTCTGTTGCTACATTTTTTACAGAGTCCTCTGCTTTAGCTAAATCCTTGATAGCAACCTCTTTTGCTTCTTTTGAGGCTTCAACCATTTGTTGAATTTTAGCTTGCAAGTTTTCGATAATCTTATTAACGTCAATTTTTTTGCAAAGGTATGCCAAAATTAACACAAAAACTACGAAGTTTAGTGTGTTAGATTCAACTATTACGTTCCAAAATTGTGCTAAATTTTCCATTTAAATTATCCCTCTTGCATTATTTTGTTAATAGCTTCATTGTCAGCGTTTGAGATATTAACATTTTCACCTAAAATCTTTGATGAAATTGTTTCTGCTATACCAACGACATGTCCTTTAAGTTCTTCTGATACTTGTCTTGAGGTATTTGCTAATTCTTCTTTTTTAGCTTTAACTTCTTCGTTTGCAACATTTTTTGCTTCAGCACAAACTTGAGCTTTTTCGTTTTTAGCTGTATCTGTAATGTCTACCATTGTTTTTCTAGCGTCACTACCAGCTTTTGCAATTCTATCTGCTCTATCTTTTATTAAGGCTGAAGCTTTTTGATTAGCTGTATTTGCATCGTTATAATTTCCGTCTACAAATTGTTTTCTTTCTCTAACAATTTTGTCCAACGGTCTGTATAGTATTTGGTTCATTAAGATTACAAATACTATAAAACTTACAAATGATACTAAAAATGTTGCATTAAATTCCATGTCTGTTCCTTTTTAGATTTTGACCTTATTATACAAGACCTACTAATTTCATTGCGATGAATAATGCATATAAAGCACAAGCTTCTGATAATGCAGCACCCATTAGGAAGAAACCAACTGCTTTACCAGCGATTTCAGGTTGTCTTGAAATACTTTCTAATAAACCTTTTGTTGCGATACCGATACCAAGACCTGCACCAACTGCACCGAAACCGATTGCAACACCTGCACCTAATTGTGCTAATTCTGAAATTGTTTGAACTTCTGCTGTCATTTTTTTTCTCCTTTTATTTTAATTTATTTTATATCTCTATTCTTCTTCATTTACGGCCATTGATACATAAGCGATTGTTAACATCATAAATACCAAGGCTTGAACGAAAGCTACAAATACTTCAAAGAACATTATTGGTAATGGTAAGAAGTATGCGAAGATACCTAACATTACGCCAACAAGTACTTCCCCTACGAATATGTTACAAAATAGACGAAGTGCCAAGCTGAATGGTCTTGTAATCATATCCAATAAGTCGATTAAGAACATTACTATACCAGGGAAACTAAGTCCGTGGTAGAAGAAATGTATACCTTTTTTCTTTATACCTACAATCAAGTAGTAGAATAATACGATGATTGCTAGAGCAGCAGTCATGTTAATATCGTTTGTTGGAGATGCTAATTCACCAGCTTTTAAGTGAATTAATCTCATTGGGATTTGACCCATTAAGTTTGCAACAACAATGAATAAAAATAATGATGCTGCAAGTGGAACATGTTTTCTTCCTTCTTCGCCAATCATTTGATCGACTTGATCCCAGAAAAAGCCCATTACTGATTCGCAAAAAGCTTGTATTTTTGATGGTATTACTGATAATTTACGTGTCGCAACGAATGCAAATACTAAAATTACAGCCATGGCAACCCACATGGTCAAAACTGTATCCATGTTTACAGCTGAATTACCTATATATTCTACCCAATGTCCCTCTGTACTCATTTAATATACCCTTCTATTCTTCTTCCATTATATATACCTAAATTTTAAATTGCAAAAATATTTTTTTGCTATAATTTCAATATGGCTATATTCAAGTTTAATAAACTAAATTCAACGAATTTACATTTGAAACAAAATTTTAACAATTACGAAAATTTTGATATTATTTTGGCTGAACATCAAACAAATGGCTACGGACGTTTTAAGCGTGAATGGTTAGATTTGGGTGGCGATAATATTTTCATGAGTATTTGTCTAAAATTTGACGGCTTTAACGAAAATATTGTAGGAATTACTCAATATACCTCGTTAATGCTTGCAAAAACTTTTAAATTTTATGGCATAAACCCAACAATAAAGTGGCCAAATGATATTCATATTGAGGGTAAGAAAATTTCTGGTATTTTAGCAGAATCAGTTATTAGAAATTCAAAATTCTTAGGTATTGTTATGGGTTTAGGTATTAATTTAAATACTAACGATGAGATGTTTGATAAAGTTTCTCAAAAGGTTACTTCTTTAAATATAGAAACTTCTAAAAAATTTGATAAAACAGAATTCATAAATAATTTCATGCAAAATTTTGAGCATGACTATGAGGTTTTTCTTACAAGAGGGTTCGTAAATTTCAAAAATGAATACATTTCTTATCTAAATTGTATAGACAATGAAATTACAGTAAAAAACTATGATAAAACGTTTACTGGCATCGCAAGAAGTGTAAGCGATAACGGCTTACTAATTTTAGAAACTGATGGAGAACTCCAAGAAATATCTGCTGGAGATATTGAATATTAATAATCAGTTTGATCTCTATTTTCTAAATATTCTCTAATGTAGTTAAGTGCAGATTGAACAATACGAGTAATTCTTGAAGAAGACAAACCAACTTGTCTTGCAATATCTTTTACTTGCATGTTTCTGTAAAAACGATACTCAACGATTGTTCTATCCTTTTGAGGAAGTTGTGCAATCGCTTCTTTTATCATTCTGCCCATTTCAGTAATTTCTGCCGCTTCATCAGGCATCGCTTTTGTATCTTTTACAAAATCGAATGGTGAATCATTGTCAGAGCCAGCCATAGCTAAACTATCAATAGAAAGGATAGTTTCGTAAACAGCTTCTCTAACTTTAGATGGTGTAACAGTCATTTCGCCGTCTTCACCCTCTGTGAATTCTTCGCTTTCGCCCTCTTTTTTATGTTTTAAAGAGTACCATTTATAACGACTTCTAAGCTCGTTTCTAATAGCCCATCTTACGGCTGTACCGATGTATGCAGAATTATATTTTTCCAGTTGCTCTTCTGTTTTATCTTTAATCATTGATTGCACAGCAATAATACCAATGCTAACAAGTTCTTCGTATTCTACCATGTGACTAGGTATTCTACGTTGTTCTATCTTAGCAACTTTCTGTACAATATCTATGTATTCTTTTAATCGTTCGTTACTTTGTATCATTAATTAAGAGCTCTGTTTTTTACATTAATAATGTCTTTGTTTTTTTAAATTATAAACAAAAAGTAAAATTTCTGCAACTGCCTTGTATAATTCAGGCGGAATCAGCTGATTCACCTCTACCATTCTGTATAATGCACGAGCCACGGGAGCGTTGTCGATAACTGGAACTTGATGTTGTTCTGCGAGTTCAATAATCTGTCTTGCGATAAGCTCTGACCCTTTTGCTGTAAGCATTGGCGAATCCATAGATTCTTGGTCATATTTTAATGCACATGCAACGTGGAGAGGATTTCTAACAACAAAATCAGCCTCTGCAACGCTATCCATCATACCTCTATGTAGCATTTGCATACGTCTTTGTCTTAGGGCTGCTTTAACATTAGGGTCACCCTCTGTGTTTTTATATTCATCCTTGATTTCTTTGAATGACATTTTTTGGTCTTTTAAAAATTTCCACTTTGTCATACCATAATCGGCAGCTGCAATTACCAAGAACGCTATACATGCTTTTGTGATAAAGTCTGTCATCAATTTACCAAACTCAATCATTACGGCAAAGTTATTATCAATTTCTGATAATCTTAAAATATCTGGCAAGTGACTTGAATAGCACATCCAACCGATATAACCCAGGATGATAACTTTGACAATGTTTTTAAACAATTCAAATAGAGTTTTGATACTCATGATGTTTTTAAAATATTTTGTCGGATTAAGTTTATCAAGTTTTGGCATTAATGGTGCTGTTGCAACAAGTGGTCCTACTTGTACGAAGTCTGCCATGATAGCAACAAACCAAGCTACAAAAAGAATTGGTCCGATGATTAAAATTGTTGGGATTACAGCCATTGTAAGTGCGTACATCGTGCCTATGACATCAAGATTTGAGTTCGGTATCTGTTCATAAAGCAGGACGTATAATTTTGTGATTTGATGCCAAATAAAAGGTGCAAGTCCGTTTATTGTTGCAAACAAAACAAGTAATGATATTGCAGTTGAAAAATCCTTTGATTTTACAACTTGTCCTTCATCTCTGGCTTTTTTCAGTTTCTGCGGTGTCGCATCAAACTGTTTATCTTCATCACCCATTGTTGTTTCCTTTTGTCCTTAAATATATCTTAAATAAAATAAATAATCCTTTCAAGTTAATGAAAGGATTATTAAGAAAGTTTTATTATTGTATTAGTAATTAACCTGCTACAATTTTGATACCAGAGCTTGTACCAATACGAGTTGCACCAGCTTCGATTACTGCAATAGCATCTTCTTTAGAACGAACTCCGCCAGAAGCTTTAACTTCCATACCGTGTGGAGCTACGATGTCGTGCATAATTTTAACGTCTTCTGGTTTAGCACCAACGCCACCTTTTACGAAGCCTGTTGATGTTTTTACTAGGTTAGCACCAGCTTCTACGCATAATTCACATGCTTTAGCGATTTCTTCTTTTGTTAATAAATCTGTTTCTAAGATAACTTTTAGGTTTTTGTCACCACAAGCTTCTTTAACCATTTTTACATCTTTTACGATATAATCATAATCTTTGCTCTTCATAGCAGTTACGTTCATAACCATATCGATTTCATCAGCACCGTCTTCGATAGCTGTTTTAGCTTCAAATGCAGTAACTTCTGATTTGCTTGCACCTAAAGGGAAACCTACTACTGTAACGATTTTTACGCCTGAACCAGCTAAGTGTTCTTTTGCTAATGAAACGTATGCTGGATTTACGCAAACGCCTAAAAATTTATGTTCTTTTGCTTCATTAAATAATTTGATTAAATCATCTTTTGTGCAATCTTGTTTTAACAATGTGTGTTCTACATATTCGTTTAATGGTTTCATATAAACTCCGTCCTTTCTTTATGTTCTAATTTTAATATAAATACTATTTTTTCAAAATTATATATTTGTTTTTGTGTAATTTTGTTAAGATAAAATCTTAATTTAATGGTTTTTTGTTCCTTACTCATGCTAATATCGTTCTATCAAGTGGGGAGTATGATGTTAAATACTTTATTTAAAAAATCTACAAAGTCTACAAAAAGACTTGATTTTGAAGTTAATAACTTTTACGAGAAATTGAAAGCTATTTATAATTATGACTCAATTTCAGAAGATAGAAAAAACTATTTGACAGAAGTAATGAATGAATATGGATATTTGAATTATCCTCACATTAAAGCTCTTGAAGAAATATCTCCTGCTGAAACTTTATTTTGTTTAGAACAAAAATGGAAAAATAATGGAGTCTTTTCTGCTGGAAGTTTTCAGTTTGAAAATGATGAAGTAAGTGTTCTTCAACGTAACAAAATTAACTCTTCAGAATGGATTTGTGCAGAGGGACATGAGATTAAATTAATTAATCTTCCAGCTCTTTCAAATGGTAACAATTCTAATGAATGTTCAAAATTTTTAGATTGGCTAAAACAATTGATTATATTACCTACTGGTAATATGAAATTTGGTATCTTAGACACTACAATTTATTTAGTTCCATTCCATCCAAGAGATTTTGGTTGTTCTTATCTTCCAATTTCGATGGAAGCTTCTGATACTATGTATGACAAAGTTATTGGTGAGAAAACTGGATTTGATGTTACTCAACAAGTTTCAATGTTTATAAAAATGGCACAACTTGCAGGTCATCCTGTAATTTATGATGTTTTGCCACAAATTTCAAGATTTTCTAAGTTAATACTATTTAAACCTTATATGGCAAGATGGTTTGACATTAATGAATTGATTTCAAAAATTTCAAACAAGGTTGATGAAGTTGCAGATTCCCTTACTGATAAATATCTTTCAGAAGATTTGAACATTGTTAAAAAATTATATAAAGATATTTTGAAATCAGGAGTTTCAAATACTCTTTCTGAACACTATATGCCTATTTACGATGAAATTGATAGGCTTTTATTACCATATAAAAAAGAAATTTCTAACGAAATGGGTGAAAAATCTGTTCAAGAAAAATTGCACAAAAGAGTAGAAAAAATAGTTTCAAAAATAAATGGTAAATCTATTTCAAAACTATCTTCACCAGCAGATTTAACAAACGTAAAAGAATGTGTTGAAACATTAATAAGTGAAAATTTATGGACTCTTCCAGGTGGAGCTTGGTGTTCGGCTGGTCTTCCGGTTTTTGATAAAATGGCAGAATCAGCTGCGTATCCGATGTTTTTGCACTTTGACGTAAAAGACAGAGATGTTACAGAATTTGCAAATTTAGATTGCCAGACACCGTTCTACTTTGCTTATTTAGACAAGCAAAAATACAACGAAAAAGTTATTGATGGCTATATTTTATATATGGAACATATTCAAGATTTATATGGGTTTGACGGTATAAGAGTTGACCATTTAGACCATATAATTGATGATATTTCTCAAAAAGAGGGTTTCCCTATTAGTTATAGATGTCCAGCGAAAGTTTTAGGAAAAATTAACGAACATTTTAAACGTAAAATACCATATTTTGCTACTTTGGCTGAATATATGTTGGGAAATAAATTCTACAAAGAATATCATAATGACATGAAATTTGATGTTTTATGGGGTGATGATATTTCATCTCAATCTTTAAAAACTCCAGCTGAAATTATTAAAGATAATCAGTATTTAGCAAATTTCAATATTCCTTTATACAACAAATCGAAATTATCAATTTTAAAAACATACAATAATCAAGACGGTGAATTTTCTATCATAGACAGATACCCAGGGCAACTTGGTGAAAGTGGTGCTATGTACAAATGGTTCAAATACAAATTTTTACCAGGGGGAAAATTTGCAACTCGTCCAATGATGTATGTAGATGGTGATGAAAGCTTTACTCAAACAGGTATTCGTAGAACTATTGATGCTGAAGTTCCTATGATTAGAGAAAAGAACTATTATTTCTATGCAAAATTTGATGCGATAAGTAGATTTGTTAAATCTCAAGATGTTTTGATAAATGGTGAAGCTCAGATTATTGCAGAAGATAATGAGGGTTTTGCAACTTGGATGGTTACAAAAGAACCATTAAAACAAGCGTTTTTAATCGTATCAAACTGTAATTCTCCATTTGAAAAAGTTACAAAATATTCTCCAGATGGTGTTCCTTATACTGATGTAAAAGTTGGTAAGGATATTTATAATAAGACAGTTAATATCCCAGGGGATTATGCCGCTGTTGCTGAATATATCTTTGATGGTAGAGATTTTTCTATCGTTGATTTTGCTTCTCCTGAATACTCTCTAACTTTCCCAAGTTTATATTCTGGCGAATTTAAAATCTTTGTTATTAAAAAATAAGGTGTAAAAAATGTTGGCAATAACTCTAAATATTCTAACTTTTATTTTTTGGGGAATAGCTATTGTTATTCAATTTATGGTGCATAACAGAACTAACCCTGAAGTTCCACCATTAGTTAGAAATTTGTTGGTTTTATTTGTTGCTCTTGGCTGTGTAACTTTTTCAATAAAATTATCTCTAGGCGAGTAATTATTCAACAGGGACAACTGATAACTTATTGAACTTTTTGTGAGATTTTTTGATTTTACAAATTCTATCTCGAATGTGTTCAACGTGTTCTGTTTTAGGTTTTATTGTTAAAAATTTTCTGTAGTATCTGATTGCATCTGTAAATCTCTTTAGTTTATCAAAGCAGATACCGATACCTAATAATGCTTTTTCATAGTTTGGATTTAGTTTTAAAAGTTTACTAAATACCATGCAAGCTTCTTTGTATTTTTCAAGACTCATTAGCAAAGCAGCTTTGTGTTGGTGTGCTTGGAAAAATTTAGGTGCTTCTTCATTGATTTTGTCATAAATCATCAACGCCATATCTTCTTCTTCGCATAATTCATGTGCAATAGCTAATTGTACTTGAGCATTTAAATTATTTTTATCAAGCTGAATGGCTTTTCTTAAATTTTGCATAGCCTCACAAGCTCTACCATTCAATAGTAGGCAAATACCAAGCTCGTAATAAATGTCTTTGTTTTCACTATCAATGATTAATGCTTTTTTTAGTGTGCTAATTGCTTTTGGAAAATCTTTTAAATGCTTGTAAGAAAGAGCAAGTCCATAATAAGCTTCAAGATTTTGTCTGTTTAAAAGAATAGAACGCAAATATTTTGATACACTTTCCTTAAACATCATTGAAGAACGTAATGCATCCGCTTGTACGCAAAGCACATAAGATTCGTCTTGATGTAATAAATCAGGGCTTGTTACAAACTTTTCAGTTTTAATATTCTGTTTTTCTTCTGCTTCTAAAGTCATTTCCACTCCTGCATATCTATTCTATTGATTTTTTTTTAGCATGGTATCAACCGTACGAATGAAATTTATAGACCATTGGATTTATTTTTGCTACTGTGTTATAAAATTCTTATGAGATTTATTTTATTAATAGCAATTCTTTTTTATACTATGCCGGTCTTTGCAGCAGATACTGTGGAGCTTACTGGTGTCTCTAAAAATAAAGTTAAAATTTCAGAACCAAAGAAAAATATTAAGGGTTCTTTGTTGATTAAAGATGAAGAACTTATGAAAAACTTGATAGAAACTCAAAATAAGCAGGATTTAAAAGATATTGAAGCACTTTGGAAAGGAACTGTTGAGAATAACAAAGTTATTGAGTTTGCATTAAAAAAATTGGCTACTCCCGAAAGCCAAAGAAGAATACATTCTTCTTTAATGGCAAAAACTCTTTCTGCTATTGTTAGCGGAACTTCTTTTGTTCCATCTTTTATGGGTGCTGACCCTTATATCCAAACTTCTGCTTTTGCAGCTGGTAGACTTGCTCAAACTCTTTTGAACAAAAAAAATATTCCTCAAGAAGTTCCACTAACTGATACTGAACTTATTGAATTGGCAAGTTTGGTTGAAGATTTGCAGGATAAAATTATTAATGCGTATTATAATTATAAAAATTCTCTTTCTGTTTTGAAAGATACTCGTCAAAGAATGCTTTTATATAGTAAAAATTATTCTAAAGCTCTCGATAAAGGCGACATCTTAGATATTTCTATTTCAACTAATTTGTATGAATCTATGAAAATTCAAGAATATCAAGCTGAAATGAATGCTGAAAAATATCACTTGGAACTTCAACGTTTAGCTGGTAAAAAAGTTGTTGATAATTTGAGTTTGTATAAATTTAATTACGATGCGGCATTGTTTAAAGGAAAGCAGGTGAAGAAATGAAGAAATTAATATTGTTGCTTGCTATTCTT
>ERZ808275.568-NODE-568-length-13878-cov-3.108008_pt1 | contig 13878 bp, 24 predicted proteins | sample MGYA00520894_ERZ808275 | MGnify/ENA primary metagenome ERZ808275 (study PRJEB31516, sample SAMN03275598) | gut metagenome | biome: mammalia-associated habitat; material: feces | host: Papio cynocephalus | place: Kenya | collected 2012-08-03 ...
TAGCCATTACCATCACCATAGCCACCGCCAATATCTAAAGCGAGAAATGCTCTGATTTTCTCATCTGTTAATACTTCCATTCTTTCTGTCCTTCCAAGTTAGTAATTGCCTTGTCCGTGCAAGGGATAATCTGACAGCAACGATTTAGCACCATTGACCCAACTACGGGGCTAACCTTGCCATCACGGATGCCACCATTGGCAATCTGAGAAAGACAAGAAGCGCCTTCCCATTGCCAGATGTTACGTACTTTCTCCACTCGTACAGTCTCACCTTCAACATTAGTTACTGTACCGAAATAAACACCAGCATCATAGCTTCTCACGATGCACTTCTTACCTAAAATGTCTTTATACATAATTCTATTATTTAGTTAATTTATCACTACTATTTAAGCCCGAAGGCTGCTAAACAATCATATTGCTATCTAAGCCAAGACCAAAGAGAAGGTGCTGGAGTTGATGAACAAAAGAGATAACCGATATAAATTCATCACCAATCTCTACAGCCCAACCTCCGCCATTATCCTTATAAAGGAAGATGGGGTCTTGGTTTTTAGTCGAATATCCTACATTTTCTTTCTTCCATCCATTCTTTTCAAGAATCTCTGATGTGAGAGGAATTGGCTTTAGTTCACTATATTGTTTATAGAAACTTTTTCTCTTATTAATACAAGTAGCATAAATAAAAGGGTCTTTGTAAGCAGCGGCATTTTCAACTTCATTTATCATTACTACATCATCCTTGGCCATCACCAAATCCCCAGGGATATATAAATTTTGTTTCATATTACTTTCCTTTCTATTAAAATAAAAGTTGCTGTTGTAGGTTTTATATTTTTACTATTATTAAGGTCTCATCCCTTAGTCTACAAATCTTTAAGCTACTTCATTTTCTGCCTCTTTTTCTATTTAAAAGTTTCAAACCATACTCTTTAGGGGTAGATTGAGGCTTCAACTCTACTGGAGGATATTTTGGCATAGTGTAATATAAATTATAAGTCATATTACTCTGATATTTTAATAAACATTATGTAACTTACAATAAATGCTATAACAATACCAAATGCAGGAATAAAAGGATTGTTGTGAGTAATTCCATAAACCATTACCCCAAATACCATTAGTGTATATCCAAGAAATAATAATGTTATTGCTTGATTTTTTCTCATTTTTAATTATTTTTATTATTATTTAATCAAATTTATTATAACACCCTTTACATTCAGGATTATGTACTATTCCTTTAATACTATCACTATTAAAATATATGTAATAGTGTCCTTTATAATTAAATTCAGTTACATTATCTTGTTTAATATTACATCTATGTATAACTCCAAGTAATACTATAACTATTGATATAAATACAATACTCCAAGTTTTCATTACTTTAGATTTATAGATACATTCTCACAAAACATAACACTACATTCATCAGGATTATGCCCTCTTTCTTTTAAAAGAGTCTCAGTATCTTTATCCTCAGGATTACTATAAATAGTTATACTATTATCCGAGAAATCCATTACTACTAATTTTTCCATATTTATTTATTTTTATTGACTATAGATTCTAAAACTAATAAAGCTTCCCTAAGAGTCTTTCTTTGAGTAGGAGTACAGTTACTCAATTCACCAAACTCCTGCTCAAAAATATATGATTTTAAGTGATTCAATAGTTTTAAAGTCTCTTTAGCCTTTGTTTTAACATTGATTTTAATTCCACTCATTTTTCTATTTTCCTATAATGAATTTAAAAAGCTTCAATGTAGTCAGCATCAGGAAATACATTATAAACATCATCCCAAGCTGCATCTCTTTCATGCTCTACATTCTCATCATATCTATTATTATAGGATTCTCTACGTCCATCCTTAAAAAACACTATAAATGTCATTTTATTACAATATAATTATAAAGTAAAGAAGAAGATTTATCTATAGGTGTTACTTTTTATTTGTATTTAAATCCTCTTTAAGACGTTTTAAAAAACTTTCTTCACCATCATCGCCACTCATTAACCAATCAATTCTCTGAATATAAATAGTAGCTTTATTAAGTATATCCAAACCTTTTTTTATCTCTTCTAGAGTTTCTCTAGAGTACTCATGGTAATTAGGAAGAGTTCTTTTATTTTCTTTAATCCATTTTATTTCTTCCTCAGTTAAATTATGGTCATCAATATATTCATTAGCTGCATAATCATCAAGAGGAATGCCATTAAGATAATCTTCTATTTTACATATAGTATTTTCTAGTCTATATTGTATATAATCAAAATATCCTCCACTCATCTTAAATCCAATTATATATAGTTACTTTATCTTTGCTATAAGTAATATCTTTAACTGTATTTCCTTCCCTTTTAGAATTAACAAAGTCTACAGTTACAGGTATATCCCCTAATTTATCATAGGCATCCTGTAAATACTCTAATACTTCTTTAAGTTTCATAACTATATTAGTCTTGTATTACTTCAAAATCATCAACACACCAATTTTTAAGGTCTATAATTACCTTATCTTTAGATTTATTAGGCAAATCATGTTTTATGACAGAGTCTAACAAATTACCACTATCTTGAGGAAGGTTTATTTGCTCTTTTACAGCTTGTTTTAAAGTACCTTCATCACATTCTATCTCCTCATAATAGCTACCATCCTCATTTTTACCTTTATCTACAATTTTATAATTATCTACTATAACGTAAAATTGTTTACTCATAGTTACACTTACAGTAACAGGTATCATCTTTTCCTTTTTACTGTTAAAAGGGGCTTTATCCCACTCTGAATCACTCATTGTGGGATAATTGCTGTTTATATTATTTGAACTGTTCTCCATTATTATTAATATTACTTATTAATATTAACCATAAAAGGTATATTATAACTAATCTATAAACTATAGTAAATGTAATCATAGTTGTATATAATCCACTAAGTACACAGTCTTTTCATCATGTATTTTTTCCTTGTTAACATAAGTATTATTATATTTCTTTGCAAAATGCTTATTGCCTAAAATATATTTATACCAAGGTGATATAACACTATTATGATACTCCTCTTGCTTAATATAGTGAGCATTATATTCCTTCCATTGCCAAAATATTATTCTAGAATCTATACGCAAATTATATTTATCTACAAGATATTCTTGAAGAGTATAGAATAAGTAAGTTAAAGCTTGAGCATCTTTAGGCTCTTTTCTCATGTCTAAAACAAGTCTGACAGTACACTGTTTTCTTCCTAAATAATAGAGTTCTTGACTTACTTTATCCAAAGAAACAAATAAAGCAGTATTATGGCATATCCACCATGTACCTTTATACCATCTTACTCTAATATCAAAGTAGTTAATACCTTTAAAGTATTGCTCTTTAATGTTTAAATTTTGACAAGCAATCCAAGGTTTTAATATTTTCTTCCATCCCTTAATAGGTAAGTAAGAAAAGCTATTATGACTTCCTAACATAATTTATTGTTTATTTAATTGTTGTATTTTATCTTTAATATACCAAATGGCTTTATTTAAATCCTCAATAGTTTTAGCTTTATCAGTATAACCTTCTTCAGATTTATGTCCAGCTCTTAACAGATATTTAATAGCATTACCTGTATCAAAATCTAAATGTCTTACAATATCAATTACTTCAATACCACATTTGTCCTTAAGCCAAGTATAATGAGAAGGATGATTTATTTTATTTACATCTGAATTTATATCATTACAGACACTAAATTTATCTATAATATTACCTTGTCTTATAAATACATCAGAATCTTCATAATAAATAATTAATCCATAACTTACTATACTTTTTACTTTGTAAGACTTATTTTTTCTTATTGTATAAGAAATATTATCATTCTTAATAACAAAGGATTCTGTACAAGTAATTAAATCATCCTTTTCAAGTGTTGTATATTCAACATTAGTCATTTTTTTTATTATTTTTAATTAATGCACCCAATGGTCACTTACTTCAGCTTCTGCTGGTATTGGAACAGATTTACAATATATAGCTGCTGCTTTAAACATTTCATTCTCAAGTACTTTAGGAAAGTTACTTACTTCTTTAGGATATTCAGCTAATATTTCATCATGCACAAAAGCACAGAATTTTACTTTACCAAATAAATTATTGTCAATAATCCATTTATAAAGATTAGTGGCAGCAGTTTTTAATATTATAATACCTGTACCTTGTGTAGGACCATTTAAAGCCATTCTATCCCATTTAGAAGCAGCTTGAAAGTGTTCTTTAACTTCTTGACATATTAAATCTCCTGTGCCTTTATGCTTTCTTTTATATTCTTCCCAAAATTCTGAAGTAAATGATTTTTGAACTTCTTTCCATTTAGTCCAATCCCACCAATACATTCTATGTCCTGTAGCTTTACATATCTCTATATAACCATGTTCTCTAACAAATTTAGAACCTCTCTCCTTAAATTTAGCAATTCCACTAAAGCCCTTATCATAGGCTTCTTTAAAAGCTCTAGCCTCTTCTATACTACATCCTAAAGAACCTTGTATAGCAAATTCAGAACCTCCAAATTGTTGTGAGCAATTATTTATTAAATTTATTTTTAATATCAAGTATGATTTTTTCTTTTTGTTCATTTGACAAAGAATTTATCAAATCTGTAGAAAACTGAGTTAAAGGTTCTTTTCTAAACATTTGCTCTAAAATAAATCTAGCAAAAGAAGCTTCTCCTTTAGTACTATAACAAGGAGAATGGTATTGTTTATTATTTATTCTAAAATAAGCAGACCACTTATTTAAAGTCTTATGATATTCAATACCTTTAGTTCCATATTTATTGTAACCTCTCTTATTATTCTGATTTAAAGAATTATCAGCAAACCTAAGATTGCATTTTCTATTATCAGTAATATCAAGATTAATATGGTCTACTTGTTGTCCATCTTTTGCTGATGTAAGGAGTCTATGTAAATAATGTATAGAACTACCATAAGAAGCATATCCTCTTATTGTTCTCCACTTATACTTAGATACTAATGGATAATCTTCTGCATCTATTTTATAAGTTGCAACAACATTTCCATTAGCATCATAAGTATCAAACTCCACAATATCATTTCCTATAAATCTAAATTCATTGGGGTCAAATTTATTCCTTGGATTATTGTCCAATGCTTTACCATACTTCTGTATTTGATTGAGGTGCTTTTTACAGTATTTAGTAGAATATTTTCCACTAATCTTACGACCACAAATTATACAATAATATTCTTTCATAAATTTATAACTTAAATAATTATGGACTATTCCTTAACCATGTAATACAGTACAAATTGCATTATTTAGGTTTGCATTAGTAGTCTCTAAGGAGGTATATTTTTATACCACCACGGCGTTTAGCTATTCACCGTAATTTGCAATTTTTACATATAGATTTCTCTATAAGGAGTCCTCACAGTCTAACTCAATAGGTTTAACTTTACTTCTAAGGTCAGGTCTTTTACTCTTTATATCTTTAACATCTATACCTTCTAGTTCTTTATGAAATACCATTTTAGCACATAGAGAATGCATATCACCACTTCCATGAAGAAATTCATTAATCATAGATTTTTCTTGATAAATATCAGCTCCTAAGCGACTTTCTAGAGCACTAAAGTCACAATCTACCATAAGATTTCCTTTATCTGCTACAAAAGCACTTCTAGTATCTTCATTAGCAGGAAGTTGTTGCATATTAGGGTATTTACATTTCTTAGGATTTAAATGTTTTATTTTAGCTAAATCACTATTAAATTGGTTACTCCCACAAGACATTCTTCCTGAAGCTGCACCCAAAGCTTTATAAATAGTATGTATTCTACCTGTTATAGGATTAATAGCATCAATGTGCCCTTGTCCAAATGAAGTTACTACCTTTTTATATTCTTGATATTTAAAGTATAAATCTAAAAACTTATCATTAATCCCTTTTTGACATTTTAAAGTTTTTTCAAGTACACTATCTTTATCTTCTCCTGTTTTTTTATCTTGTACTTTAGTATCAAATCCAAGAATTTTAGCTACTTCTATAACTTGTTTTGAAGAAGACCAATTAATTGTTACTTTAGGAGTTAAATCAAATCCTGTAAACAAATCTCCTTGCCTGTCAACATAAGTAAAAGAAGAAAGTGATGGATTATTTATAGTAAAGTCATTTAAAGCTTTAATGGCTTTTTCTAAATTAGCTTCATCCTTAACCATTTTGGCTTTCCATTTATCCTTATCTAATTTAATTCCACACCATTCCAAATAAGCTATAACAGGAGTAAAATCACATTCTATTTTAGCTCCTTTTAAAGCATTAGGTATCTTCTCTAAATCTTTTAGTTGAGAATGCATTATCTTTTCAAGATACTTTACATCATTAGCAGCATAAAGAATAACTTCTTCGTCAAGTCCTCTCCAAATAATTTGACTTCTAATTGATTTATCAAGATTTATTCCCAATCTTCTATATGCTATTTCTTTTAAACTATAAGAAATACTTCCTGGAGGATAACCTAAATGTAGAAATTGCTCTACAATCATAGTATCATATACCTTTAAAGGATGTATAGCATAGTTATAAAGAAATTGAAGGTCAAATTTACCATTTTGAAGAATTAGATATTTAGATTCTAAAATATCTTTAAATAACTTTAAAGATATTGTACTTGTATCTACTACTATTTGACAATCTAAAGAATCATTACCAAATTGAATACATAATACTTTATTTACATGGGCATCTCTGCCATCAGTTTCAGTATCCACTTGAATAATGGGCATTCTATTTAATAGGGATAGACATTCATCTATCCCTATATTTTTAAATGTACCATCATTAAATAGATTTTGTTGTTTTGATACATAATATATCATTGATTTCTATATACTTCTAAAGTTTTAAAATTTATAATGTATTTATATTTCTTTAAAAAGTCTGTTCCTAATAAGCCATGAATTTTAAATCCTGTAGCACTTTCTATATATTTTGTAGTTTCCTCAAGTCCTTCTGATATGGTTAAAGTTAAATTATACTCTCTACTTAAAGTATCTTTAAATGTTGCAGAACATACTTTTACACCTTGATTTATACCTCCTAATCCTGCTACTGTAGTATTTTTACTTTCTCCTAGATATTTATGGTCTATAAGTTCAGCAGCTGAAGGGCAAATGTGAGAAATATTACTTCCTGTATCAATAAGGAAATTAAGTGCTATACCATTATTAGTAAGAGTAAGTACAGGCAAATCACTTTTCATGTACTTCTTAATGGAGATACCCTTTTTAGGAGTATTACTAACATTTCTGTTATTCATAAAAATATTAGCAATACTCCCCAAAGCAGCAACTCCAGCAAATACCAAAGTTGTTTCTACTATCATTACTTTACTCCTGTTTTTCCATGACCTCCCCTGTTTACATTGCCAAGGTTATTAACCCACTCAAACTCTATTTTACTTGAAAGAAGCCACTTAAGTTTCTGCCATCTCGTAGCAAATTGATTAGGTACAATTTCAAATTGACAAATCCTGTCACCCTTGTGGATAACATTCTTACCTACTGAAAAGCAATAGAACATCCATTCATCATTATCCCCACAATATATTGTGTCTATAAAGCCAGATGAAGCCATAAGTAGTCTAAGTTTCTTTGTAGTAGAACTCCTTTGTCTAATCTTAGCACTAAATCCCTTAGGTAACTGCATAGCAATACCTAACCTAATAAGCTTTTCATCAAATTTTACATCCCTTGTTTTAACTCCCTGTTTTTGATGAAGAAGACCTGCTTGAGGAGCTTCAAAAGTATAGTCTTCTGCTGCTCTAAGGTCAATACAATCACCCATAGGATTAATAAAAGGAACATGATTTCCCTTTTCATCTTTAGCCTCTGTATAAAGGCCCTTTACCAATTCTTTAACTTTAATTTTCATTGTTTAACTATTTATATAATTAAAAAAGGAGTGATATTTAATACCACTCCTTTTATTTATTCCCAAAATTTTGAGGTTATATCTTTCTTAAAAACTTTACCTTTTACTACATCTATTTCAAGCATTACTTGATTAGTAGTTTTATTATTAAGTGGCCCTTTTTCTGCATCATAATGACCATACTTAACATAATCAAAATTTTCAAGGTTAATATCTTCACTAATTGTATCTCTGCCACTATACCATCCTACTTTTAATTCAGGATAATATTCTTTAATATCTTGTGCTATATCATCTACTTCACTAGGATTAACATCTCCTCCCATAATACATACACAGGTAATTCCTTTGTTAGTATCTATGAGATTACATAGATTTTCTAAATCTAAAGGAAGTCCAATATTATCAGCTAAATAAGGAGAATGGCATCCTTTACAATGACAAGGACAATTAGTAATATTAATACACAGAGTCACTTCATCAGGAATCTCTGCAAATGTTACTTGTGAATTAAAATATTTTAGCATTAATGATAAAATTTTCTTTGTTTAAATTCTATTTGTCTGTCCTTAGACCAGTTATCTACTTTAACTAAATACCCAATTATTCTTGTATAATAAGAAATATTATTACTATGACATACAGGACATTCTTTAATAGGAGCATTTACTATGTGATGACAATCATTACATTCACTCATAGGAATGTTAAATGTAAAGTAATTGCATCCTTCATTTTTAGCTACATCAAGCAATTTAAGATATTGCTCTTTACTTAGATGGGTATCCAAATTAAGATGTGCTGCCTGACCTCCTGACAATGCTTTACTAACATCTTTACCATGCAATTTCATCTTATCAAGTATAGAAGTATTATCTACCCATGGGTTATAGAAATAACAATTATACAAATTTTGGTCTTCAGGAACTTTATAACCATCTTGTTTATCCCAATTATAAAATTTAACTCCTAACCCTTCACCTGGAACTGCTTCACTATTAAATAAAAAAGGTCTTTTACTATTTCTAATAGAATATGCTTTATTCTCTTCTTTAATAGTTCCTAGAATAAGTTGTAAAAACTTCTTATATTCTTTATTATTACTAATTTCTAGTCCTAAAAATTGAGCAGCTTCTGTGTAACCTAAAACACCTATAGTAGAATATAGTTTCTTCATATAGATATATCCACCATTAGATGCAGCTAACATTCCTTTGTCTTCAAGGTCATAAAGCATAGTCTTATAAGCAATATGGTATCTATAAACTCTTTTAAGAATATTTACTAAGTATTTAGGAAACAACTTCATTATTTGATTTCTATAAAGTACTATTTCTTTATAATCTAAATCATCAGGGTTTTTGGGTAGAGGTAAATTATCTTTTAAAATCTCTTTATGAAATTCAAATTGGTCTTTAATACTATTTACAAAATCTTGAATAATTCTATTAAGATTTAAAGTGATTACATTACATGAACCTGTCATTATTCCAGTCATACCTGTAGTAGAACTAAAAGTATTATCTGACATCTCATTAAGTACTCTACAGCATGATGCCAATGATGATGGATTGTTGCTATTATAACAAAAGAAGCTGCCTCCTTTAGCCCATTCTTCGGCACAAAGTTCTTTATAATCCTTATCAAGGTATTCTTTATCATTATGCACTAAAGCCATAGTAGTTACAGGGAATGTTATAGGTTTAATAAGTCTTATTTCTCTCATTAGTTTCATAAACATTCTTTGTAAAGTATCTATAGCTTCCCACTTAGGTTGAGTACCATCAGGATAATAAAAGTCTTCAAATAATGATTTAAAGTAGTATTTATCATACCAAGAAACATTTGTAAAAGGAGAATTATAACTTCTATTTCCAGCTGGTTGGTTTACTCCCCAAATAAATTGTTTCATACCTTTTTCTATAGCATCTCTAATAGTTCTATTCACAAGGTGATGCTCTGAAGTGCTGATACAATCTAGTTTTTCATACCACAATTCTCCAAATTCTTTAATAACATAATAATTCAGAGCAACAAAGTAGTCACCAAAAGCTACAGCACCTTTACATTGTGAAGATAAGAGAAAGGTAAGATTAGTAACCTGACCACTAAAGGAAGAAATATCATTAGGAGCACTAGGTGTAACACCATCAATATTTCCTACACCATCCATCATAAGAGGATATAATGTAACTGCCATACAATAGGGCTTCAAGACAGGAGTACTAGCTTCATCATGAACATAAATAATATGATTATTCAAATCTTCAAGGTATTGCTCTCCTAAATTTTCGTTAGGATAAAGCTCATTAAGTTTATCTTTCATTCTTTGTCTTTGAATAATTCTATTAGTAGTTTTGTAAACCTCCCCTTCAAGATTGGCTACATTCTTTAGACTTACATTAGCATTGCTGTCTGTTTCACTTGAAGTAGATGCATTATCTGATGAATTACTATATTTATTCATATAGTCTATTCTTTCTTTAACAAGTCTACTTTCTTTATGTTTTTCTCTATATAAAATATAAGATTTTGCTACATCATAAGGAGCTAAATGCATAAGTATAGACTCTACTTTATTTTGTATGTCCTCTACTTTTAGTACATCATCATCATTATGTCTTGTAGGTATAAGTTCAAGTTCTCTTATTACTATTTTTGAAATTTTTTCATTACAAGAAGCATAAGCTTTTGAAACAGCAGTAATAATTTTAGCTAAGTTAAATTCTTCTAATTGCTTATTATTTCTTTTCTTTACTTTCATAGTTTGTTAATCCAATATTCTAATTGATTAGGTATGTCATCATTTATTTTAATAGGTACTTTGGGGTTATCCTTTAAATAATGGTTCAATTCTGTCCCTATTGTATAGGGGTCTCTAAGAGTAAATTGATTATCTTTGCCCATTACTAAATCTCCCATATACTCTGTAGATTCAAAATTCCATACAAGAGGTGTTAAAGTTCTCTTATTTACTACTATGAACTTGTAAGGAGCAAGTTTAAAGTCTTTAAAATAAGGGTCTTTATCCATAGTATTTCTAATAAGTCTCCAATACAATCTAGCTTGAATAGCATAATTCCACTCTAAAAAACTTTTATAAAAATCCCACTCTGTTTTAGAACTAGTCTTCAAATCCACAGGAACCACAAGTTTTTTATTATGAAAGACAATTATTTCATCCGCCATACATCTATAATTAACATGATTATATTCCCCTTTGAATTTAAGTTGATAAAACCTTTCTATATTATTATCAAACATATTATTTGGCTCAAAGAAAAATTTAGTTGCAACAGATGTTTTTAGAGCATCTACAGTATTCATTACTTCTCTATAAGTTTGAGTACTGATAATAGTTCTATTATTGGCTATATATAAAAGATTATAATACCCTTCACAGTCTTCTTTTATTTTCTTCACTCTAGTTTTAGGCAACCAATGATTATTCCATTGAATGTCTTCTATAGTGCTTAAAATAGCATCATCAGGAATATCTTTAAGAGTTTTATATTCATCTTTAAAAGCATTAAATAACTTTTTTACTATAATAATTAAAGTGTCAGATAAAGAATTATCAATTTCTGCTACCATAAATAAATTATTAAACTCTTCCTCACTTCCTGTAATAAGAGTATCTACACAAGAACCAAATGTAAGTGAAGGTGTTTCTATTCTATCAAATAGCTTATGTAAATTATTAAAACCTTCTCTTTCATATCTAGCTAAAGTAGAATAACTTAGTGCAGGGTCTGCCCTATAAGTTTCCTCAGATACATTCCATGATAAATCCTTTAAACTTTTTCTTTCCATTGTTTACTCTTTATAATATCCACAACTTGGAATAATTGTTTTTTACTATATACTTCAAAGAACATACTTTTACATCCTAATTCCTTTTGTTTTTCAAGATATAGTCTAAATAGTTTTTTCTTTAAATAATAGCAATCATTCTCTATACCTTTAAGTTCTATCCAAATATCCACTCCTTTATAATTAAAATAAATATCAGGAGTATAAGTTATAGGAAGTACTCTAGTATATTGTTCTTTAAGCAATTTATGTTTTATATCACTACCTTCTTCTATTCTATTCTGCTGCTGTTTATCTGTTTCTTTATTATAAAAAGGTACAGTGGGAATAAACCCTTCTACTAGTGTTATTCTTCTAGGTTCATATAATGGCTTAAATCCTAACTCTGTTAGAGTATTATAAGCCATTTTTTCTAGTTGAGATTTGAAAGTAATGCCACCATCTTTACAGACAGTGGCATTTCTAATTTTCTTATTACAAGTCTTCATTAAATAGCTCTTTAATAACTCCTTTAATTACACTTTTAGCTATTATAGCATCCTCAATAGTTCTAAATGCAGGAAATCCTTTATAGCTCAAAATATTCTGCTTCTTTAATTTATAAATCTTACCATTTGTAGGCATTATGGTATAAATTGAAAGACTTTCACTAATAGGCTGAGCATATCTTTTATTTAAGATAGAAGACATTTCCCTCAATACTATTTGAGCACTTGCCCAAATATCTATATCTTCTACTAATTTTAAAACCTTAATTAATTTAATTTTATCACACCCAGTCTTTCTGCATAGATTATCTATCACCATTTTAGAATAATCCTTTTCATCCAGTACTTCTTTTACAATACCATTGTTTTCAAGATACTTCAAACACCACCCATCTACTATCCATTTATTATCAAAAGACTTTTCTGTGTTCCATGGGAACTTAACAGTTGAGGTTACGGTTATAGTATCTCCAAGTTTAACCTCTTTTCCACTAGCAACTTCAATAAATTTCGACATTTTATATAATTTAAATTATTAATACTGATGCAAAGTTAATCAAATCACTTTAAATAACAAAATATATAAGTGATTTTATTGTAAATTTCTACTAATCACACAATCCTTAGCAATATCAAGCAAAGTATTTTGAATACTCTCTTTATCCATACTAGGGAGTTTAGGTATTTTTATTTTATAAGGAGAATCTTTTTCTGTACCAAACACTCCTTCATAAATTACTTTAGTTACATAAGAACAATCAAAACCATCTTCTACATTCAAAGGGATTACATGCCCATCACTATTATAATGAATAATTTGCATAGGAAGATAGGCACAAGTTCTAAGTTTTCCATATTCTGAGTTATGAGGCACTGCTACAACATCAGCAGGATTTACTAAACAAGCCAGTCCTACAGTACCAAAATAATTCTTTTTAAGCCATTTAGCAGAAGCACAATGTAATCCTCTACTACACTCTACTTTACTATCACTATCACATTCTTCTCTAGGAATAGTAACCATTTCACCTATTTTAATTCTAGTAGTTCTACTATGAGCATCTGTATAAATATCAGATGTATTAGTTTTTACTACATTCCTATAAGCTACAAAGAATCCACATTTAGCAATTCTTAGTCCATGCAAATTTAAGAACCAATAAAGATTATTCCTGCATTCTTCATTAGTATTAAGAGACATCAAAGTCCAAAAATTCTTGTAGGCAACAAGCTTTACTTCATCTTTATTTAATTCAGCTTCTATAATTGCTTTAGCAAAATCTTCAGGTACAGAAAGAGGAGAAACTTTCTTCCAATATATTATATTGTTTACTATAGTAAGAATTTTAGATTTGTTTATAAGTTGTAATTCTGAAGAGATTTCTTTTATTTCTTTCTTTATTTTATCATAAGAAGAATTCATAAACCTTAAAATCTCCTCTTCTGAATTAAGAGATTCCAACTCTTTAAATTCAGCATCTGAAAGTTCTTTTTCCATGAAATTACCATTTGTAAAGAACACAGAAGTTTTTTTACCTACTCTAATTATTTTGAACATAAGCTTTTTATAATTTTATTGTTTTTAACTTTTTTATATAAGTTATAATCAATTCTACATAGTTTTCT
>ERZ808275.570-NODE-570-length-13750-cov-3.464841_pt1 | contig 13750 bp, 13 predicted proteins | sample MGYA00520894_ERZ808275 | MGnify/ENA primary metagenome ERZ808275 (study PRJEB31516, sample SAMN03275598) | gut metagenome | biome: mammalia-associated habitat; material: feces | host: Papio cynocephalus | place: Kenya | collected 2012-08-03 ...
ACAAACATAAAGTGACTGGTCGGGAGACCAAGGTAAAAGTCAATCCGCTCCGTTATCCCAATCGTCCCAGAATTCCTTCTGCTCTGTATAATTCATTTTCTCCTCGCTAACCTTGAAAAATTCCTCACTCTTGAAATCTTTTATCGTTGCTGGATTCTTGCCAATAGAACAAGTGTCGAATTGCCTTACAAGCAATTCATCGCCTAATATAAATACATCAATTGAGGGTTTGACGTATTTATCCCTTTTTAAAACCATACCTAAAAATTATATAACTAATTACTAAATTAATATTCCTTCAACACGGAATAGCGCTGTAAAAAACATATCACGTTGCTAAATATATTCCATCAGGCTGCTTACTCTTTTCTGTACTCTTGTAACATAATAAAACTGCCGAGATGCAACTTATCTTTTGCAAAGGTATAAAAAATATCATTACAACTGTATGATTTTACTTCTTTTATATTCTTATTATGAATATATATAGACAAATATCAATGTGTATTACCTCTATATAATCGTTTTTTTATTTAAAATAAATGAATTTATTTTGAAGTGAACGCTATTTAAACTAACTTTGCAGAAAATTCGAGTTTTTATAACCATTTTGCAAAATGACAAAAAGACATAAGAAGACCGGCAGCCGTTATGGACTGCAGGCAGTTACTTTATGTATAAGCACGGCTCTGGTGCTCGTGCTCCTTGGCATGGTCGTATTCTCCGTTCTGTCGGCACAGAACCTTTCTGAATATGTCAAGGAAAACCTTACCGTAACAATGGTGCTCAGCGAAGACATGACCGATCCGGAGGCTAAAGCTCTTACCAACGACCTGCGAAAGCTACAATACGTTAACAGGGTGGAATATATCAGCAAGGAACAGGTCCTGAAGGAACAAACCGCCGCCATGGGAACTGACCCAAGCGAATTTATCGGCACTAACCCTTTTGTCGGGTCTATGGAACTGCAACTTAAATCGCAATATGCCAATACGGACTCGCTGAAATGGATATCTAAGGAACTAAGGAAGAACAGTAAGGTTACTGACATTACTTATCCGCAAGACCTTATGGATAGCGTGAACCAAAACTTACAGCGTATTAATATCGTTCTTATTGTCCTCGCCGTACTGCTTACGTTCGTGTCGTTCTCTCTTATCAACAACACTGTAAGACTGGGCATGTATGCAAGGCGATTCACTATTCATACTATGAAACTGGTGGGAGCATCATGGGGATTCATACGGGGACCGTTCGTAAGAAATGCTGTCGGACTCGGACTGCTCGCCGCCGTACTTGCTGATGCGGCTCTTGCCGGAGGGATTTATGCGCTCTATACCTATGAACCGGATGTGGTGATGGTGCTGACATGGCAGGTGATGGCAATAACGGGGGGAGCCGTCCTGCTGTTCGGTATCCTGATTACTATGTTCTGCGCATGGCTATCGGTTAACAAGTTCCTGAGAATGAAAGCGGGAGACCTTTATAAAATTTAAAAATTGAAAAATTTAAAAATTGAAAAATTTAAAGATTTAAAGATCTGAAGATTGGAAAACCAATAAACGAAAGACAATATAATATTTTATGGATAAAAGAAATTTTGCGTTTGACCGCACTAACTTTATTATGATTGCCGTAAGCATGGTTATCGTAATTATCGGATTTATACTGATGAGCGGAGGAAACTCCGATGCACACACATTCGATCCAGGGATATTTAGCACAATGCGTGTGAAAGTGGCTCCCGTGGTATGCTTCGTGGGCTTCGTTTCGCTGATAGCCGGAATAATGAGAAAGCCGAAAACTGATGAAGCTAACACCGTTATAAACGAAGATAACAAAGCAACTATAGAATAGAATGACAATAATTCAGACAATAATTATTGCAATAGTCGAGGGACTAACCGAGTTTCTACCTGTATCTTCTACAGGACATATGATTATTGCAGAAAACCTCTTGGGGGTTGATGTGAGTGACAAGTTCGTTAATGCCTTTACCGTGATAATACAGTTTGGAGCAATTCTCTCGGTCATATGCCTATACTGGAAAAGATTCTTCTATCCGGAAGCTGCAAAAAACGGGAAACCATACTGGAAGGCCATGTTCGATTTCTACTCTAGACTCGTTGTCGGCGTACTGCCGGCGGTAGTGCTTGGATTGGCTTTCAATGATGCCATCGAGGAAAACCTCGGCAACGTACAGCTCGTGGCATGGATGCTTATCATAGGAGGAGTCTTCATGCTTTTCTGCGACAGACTTTTCAATAAAGGAAGTGAGAAAACAGAACTGACGTACAAAAGAGCTCTCGTAATCGGATTCATACAGTGTATCTCCATGATTCCGGGAGTGTCAAGGTCAATGTCGACTATTGTAGGAGGTATGTCGCAGAAACTGACAAGAAAGGCGGCTGCAGAATTCTCCTTCTTCCTCGCCGTACCTACAATGTTTGGAGCAACTTGTCTTGAAGTATATAAACTGATAAGCCATGGAGGAGGTTCACTACTCACTCAGGGGAATAACCTTGCAATACTTATCCTCGGCTCCGTCGTTGCTTTCATTGTTGCAATCGCGGCTATAAAGTTCTTCATCAACTATGTTACGAAATACGGATTCGCAGCCTTCGGATGGTATCGAATTATCATCGGACTGATAATAATAATATGCTCGCTCTGCGGCATGGACCTGAAAATGACAGACTGACAAACATGGCAATGGATTTCAACGCAGGAGAGATTATCTGCATCGACAAGCCATACCACATGTCGAGCTTCGGGGCATTGGCGCATATACGGTTTCTGATATCAAAGAAACTCGGAGTGAAAAGAATTAAAACGGGGCATGCAGGAACTCTCGACCCTCTTGCTACCGGAGTGCTTATATTATGCACCGGAAAGGCAACAAAACGCATCGAGGAACTACAAGGGCACACAAAGGAATATACGGCAACTCTACAGCTCGGTGCTACGACTCCAAGTTTCGACAAGGAGCATACTGTTGACTTCACCTACCCTACTGCCCACATAACAAAGGAGCTGATAGAAAGGACTCTACCTAAATTCGTGGGGACTATTGAACAAGTGCCGCCAGCATACTCGGCATGCAAGATTAATGGAGACCGAGCATATAAACTGATGAGAAAAGGACAGGATGTGCCGCTGAAAGCAAAGACCCTACAGGTGGACGAAATAGAAATGACCGATTTCGATAAAGAGAAAATGCAGCTGTCGATAAGGGTGGTTTGCGGTAAAGGTACATATATTCGCGCTCTGGCACGCGACATCGGAGAAGCACTCGGCAGCGGAGCTTTCCTGACAGCTCTGAGACGAACGAGAGTAGGAAGCGTGAGGGTGGAAGACTGCGTAACGCTCGATGATTTCCCCGCATGGCTCGACGAGAGAATGTAATTGATAATGTTTATGCATAAAAAGGATACGGCAAAAATAAAGGCATTCAAGAAATGCTTGAATACCGTTCCCCAATTCCTAAATGATACAATATGAAACTATCACAATTCAAATTTAAACTTCCAGAGGAAAGCATCGCCCTGGAGCCTTCATATCACCGTGACGAATGCAAACTGATGGTTCTGCACCGAAAGTCGGGAACTATCGACATGTTTAAAAAGGATGAGAAAGGTAAGGAAATAAAAGATGAAAACGGGAACCCACAGTATATGGACTTCCGTAACGTACTCGACTATTTCGACGAACATGACACTTTTATCTTCAATGATACAAAAGTGTTTCCGGCACGACTGTATGGAACCAAGGAAAAGACGGAAGCTAAAATAGAGGTTTTCCTCCTCAGGGAGCTCAACGAGGAAATGCGCCTGTGGGATGTACTGGTGGAACCGGCACGCAAAATAAGAATTGGAAACAAACTGTTCTTCGACGAGAGTAGCTCGATGGTTGCCGAAGTTATCGACAATACCACAAGCCGCGGAAGAACTCTGCGCTTCCTGTACGACGCTCCTCACGATGAGTTTAAGCGCGACCTCTTTGCCCTCGGCTCTGCTCCGCTGCCACACTATATCGTGGATAAAAGACCGGCAACGGAAGAGGATATGGACAGATTCCAGTGTATCTTCGCAAAAAACGAAGGAGCGGTAACTGCTCCTGCTTCGGGACTGCATTTCAGTCGCGAACTGATGAAGAGAATGGAAATCAAAGGCATTAATTTCGCATTTATCACACTCCACTGCGCATTGGGAAACTTCCACAGCATCGAAGTGGAAGACCTTACCAAGCACAAGATGGATTCCGAACAGATGTTTATCAATGCAGAGGCATGTGAAATTGTAAACAAGACAAAACGCGAAGGTAGACATGTATGCGCCGTTGGCACCAGTGTGCTGAAAGCAACGGAGACGGCTATGGGCACAGACAAAATGCTAAAGGAATATGAGGGATGGACAAATAAATTCATCTTCCCACCGTATGAGTGTGGGCTTGCCGATACAATGATTGCGAACTTCTATCAGCCAATGTCGCCACTTCTCATGTCTACTTGTGCTTTCGGAGGATACGATCTCGTTATGGAAGCATACCAGAAGGCTATCGAAAACGGATATAAATTCGGATGCTACGGCGATGCTATGCTGATTGTCAACGACTAATACAGGAATGCTTCAGAATAAGGAAACGAAGGGGATTTGAGTATATGGAAAAAGTATACTTGTCTTTGGGTACTAATCTCGGCAACAAAGAGAAAAATATAGCTGAGGCAATAGAAAAGATAAGAGAGCTGGTTGGCGATGTCATTCGCCAATCAGCTCTTTACGCCACAAAACCATGGGGATTCAAGTCTGACAATGATTTTATAAATGCTGCCGTTTGCGTAGAAACGACTCTCTCGCCAAGGAAGCTGCTTCATGTAACCCAGTTAATAGAACGGGATATGGGGCGAAAAGAAAAATCAATGGACGGAAGATATCACGACAGACTTATCGATATCGACATTTTGATGTATGGCAATAAACGAATCGATGAACCGGATTTAAAAGTTCCTCATCCTCTTATGAAGGAAAGAGATTTTGTAATGATACCGCTAAGGGAAATTCTTGCTGATGACAAAGAATCAATGTGCTTGAGTTAGAGGTTTAACTTCTTAAAATAACTGCCATCATTCACAATAATCCTATATTTTCCATAGCTCTCTCAGTGATCCCTGTAATCCAATAGTTATCTCAGGACTCTTAGTTCTCCCAGGACTCTTAGTTCTCCCAGAACTCTTAGTTCTCCCAGAACTCCCAAACAAAAAAACAGAAAATGTCAATAGAAAAAGGAATATTCAAGAGAATGGAACTGCTCGTTGGCGAGCAAATAATGCAGAAGACTGCTGATGCAAAGGTTATTATCTTTGGCGTAGGCGGAGTAGGAAGTTGGTGTGCTGAAAGTCTCGTACGCTCCGGCATTCGCCACCTTACAATCGTCGACTCAGACAGAGTGTGCATCACCAACATCAACCGACAACTTATGGCAACAACAAAGACTGTAGGAAAAGTTAAGGTTGAAGTGTTAAAAGAAAGGCTTCTCGAAATAAATCCCAATGCCGAGATTGACGCACAACAAAAGATATACGATGAGTCAACAGCTGCGGATTTCCATATCGAAGAATACGACTACATCATTGATGCAATCGACAGTTTGAAGGATAAGACGCATCTCATCCTTGAGGCTTGTAAGACAAAGGCAACATTTATCTCTTCAATGGGGGCAGCGCTGAAGATGGATGTTACCAAAATACATGTCGATGAATTCTGGAAAGTAAAAGGTTGTCCATTGGCAAGAGCTCTAAGAGGTAAGTTCAGAAAGATGAAAGTGCGCCCGGCACACAAATTCAAATGCGTGTACAGCGAAGAACTGCTACAGAATATAGGACACAACAAGACCTGTGGTACAGAGCATTGCATGTGTCCGAAAGCAAAGACCGGTCCTGGAGATCCAGGACTTGTAAACCATGAATGGTGCAGCTCAAAAGCGCAGATAAATGGAACGGTAGCCCACATAACAGCAATATTCGGTTTTACAATAGCCGGTCTCGTTATGCAAGACCTATACGATAAAGGAATAGCAGAAGTCAAAAAAGACACAGCAGAAGTCAAAAAAGACACAGCAGAAGTCAAAAACGAAAATAAAAACTAATAATATATGAGCGACGATATTAAAGACGACGATATTCTTGGAAACGACAGCATCAATACTGCAGACCAGTCCGAGGATGCCGAACAATCCGACCTGACAGAGCAAGTCGAAATGCCCGACCAGTCAGCAGCAGCAGAAGAAGAAGAAACGGAAGAACACTCAGACTATGTCCCGGCAAACCGGTTTGATGCCTCTGCCGTACACCATCTTAGCGGTATGTATAAAAATTGGTTCTTGGATTATGCATCATACGTAATTCTCGAACGTGCCGTGCCACATATCGAGGACGGACTGAAGCCAGTGCAACGCCGTATCTTGCATTCTATGAAAAGAATGGACGACGGACGCTACAACAAGGTTGCAAACATCGTAGGACACACTATGCAGTTTCATCCTCATGGCGACGCCTCTATCGGCGATGCACTCGTTCAATTGGGACAGAAAGACCTGCTCGTTGACTGCCAGGGAAACTGGGGTAATATCCTAACAGGAGACCGTGCCGCCGCTCCACGTTACATCGAGGCAAGACTGTCAAAATTCGCACTCGACGTTGTCTTCAATCCAAAGACAACAGACTGGCAATTGAGTTATGACGGAAGAAACAAGGAGCCAATTACACTCCCGGCTAAGTTTCCACTTCTCCTTGCTCAAGGTGCGGAAGGTATCGCCGTAGGACTTTCTTCTAAAATTCTACCACATAATTTCAACGAAATATGCGACGCAGCCATTAAATATCTCCATGGCGAGAAGTTCCATCTATATCCGGACTTCCCCACCGGTGGCAGTATCGACGTAAGCAAATACAACGACGGACAGCGCGGAGGCGTGCTGAAAGTAAGGGCAAAGATAGAGAAACTCGACAGCAAAACGCTTGTTATAAAGGAGATTCCATTCGGAAAGACCACAACAACACTTATCGAGTCTATTCTTAGAGCTATCGACAAAGGTAAGATTAAGGCAAGAAAGGTGGACGACAATACAGCGGCACAAGTGGAAATACAGGTACATCTTGCACCTGGCGTTTCTTCCGACAAGACTCTCGATGCCCTCTATGCCTTTTCTGACTGCGAAATGAATATATCGCCAAACTGTTGCGTTATAGAAGACGACAAGCCACAGTTCCTTACTGTCAGCGATGTATTGCGCCATTCTGTAGAACGAACAAAAGGACTCATAAGAAAGGAACTCGAAATTCGCAAGGGCGAATTGCTCGAACAACTGCACTTCGCCTCGCTTGAAAAAATATTCATCGAAGAAAGAATATACAAGGACAAGCAGTTTGAGAATGCACCGAATATGGATGCCGCATGCGAACATATCGATGAACGCCTCACGCCATTCTACCCACAAATGATAAGGGAGGTGACAAAAGACGATATCCTGCGACTGATGGAAATAAAGATGCAGCGTATCCTTAAATTCAACAAGGACAAAGCTGACGAGCTTATGGCTAAGATGAAAGCGGAGATTGACAGCATCGACAAGGATCTGAACAATATGGTGGAAGTAACGGCAAACTGGTTTACTTTCCTGAAGAATAAATACGGTGCACACCATCCGCGACTTACGGAGATAAAGAACTTCGATACTATCGAGGCAACTAAGGTCGTGGAGGCGAACGAAAAGCTGTATATCAACAGACAAGAGGGATTCATCGGCACAGGACTGAAGAAGGACGAGTTCGTATGTAACTGCTCTGATATAGACGACATCATAATCTTCTATAAAGACGGGAAATACAAGGTTGTGAAAGTTGCCGACAAGCTGTTTGTGGGCAAGAACATCATGCACGTAGGAGTATTCAAGAAGAACGATAGGCGAACGATATACAATGCCGTATATCGCGACGGCAAACAAGGTTTCTATTATATCAAGAGATTTAACGTTACATCGGTTACCCGCGAACGCGAATACGACTTGACACAAGGAAAGCCAGGCTCAAGGGTTAACTATTTCACGGCAAATCCTAACGGAGAAGCTGAGGTCATAAAGGTAACCCTCGACCCATCGCCAAAACTGAAGAACATCTTCATAGAAAAGGATTTCTCCAAGATTCTTGTCAAAGGAAGAAGTGCAATGGGAAATATCCTGACGAAATATCCTATTCACCGAATTTCACTGAAGAGCCACGGACACAGTACTCTCGGTGGAAGGAAGGTATGGTTCGATCCAGACGTAAACCGTCTGAACTATGACGACCACGGCACTCTGCTCGGAGAATTCAACGAGGGCGACAGCATCCTCGTCGTTCTTGAAAGCGGTGAATACTACATGACAAACTTTGATGCCAACAACCATTATGAGGACAACATAATGAGAATCGAGAAATTCAGTCCGCATAAGATATGGTGTGCCATAGTCCGTGATGCCGACCAAAAGGATATTCCATACATAAAGCGCTTTATCTTCGAAGCATCAAAGAAGAAACAGAGCTTTATCGGAGAAAATCCAAAGAACGAACTGCTGCTACTCACAGACACCCCTTCGCCAAAGCTTCTGCTTACCTTCGGCGGCGACGATGCCTTCCGTGGAACACAGGAAGTCGACGTGAACGAGTTCGCTCTCGTCAAAGGATACAAAGCAAGGGGCAAGCGCCTCACAACATTCCAGCTTGACAAGCTGGAGGAACTTGAACCTGCAGAAACGCCAGAGACAGAAGAGTTACAGGAGCCTGCTGATGACACGGAGAATAAGGAAAATCCCGGAAACGAGGAAATTCTCAATCCTTCAGACAACACGGAAGACTCTGAAAATCTCGACCCCGATGCAGGAAAGAGCCAACAGCAGATAATCGACGAGATTACAGGACAGCTGAATCTCTTTGACGACGACAAATAAAACATTTACGGGTATGACGACATTAAAAAAACGCACGGCAATACTGTTGCTTCTTATTGCAGTTCTATTAATTCCGCATGGAGAAGCAACGGGTTATGCCTTGCTCCATGCCCAAGAGAAGATTATAAACAATTCGCGCATGATAGGTGTCGGTGGCGTAAACATCCTCGACACCTACTTGTCGCAAGAAAAGTATTCTGGAACAGAACTGCGCTACCTTTCCCATACCATAAGAGAAAGGGAAGGAAAGAAATGGTCGCGCATCATCGAGCACCAGGGCGACGTGGCATATACAAGGAACAGAGCCGACAACGGCAACGAGATGGCTGCGGCATACAAATTCAGCTATGGCTTTATGCGAGATTGGACATTCTTTGGCAATCGTCTTGATATTAAAGCCGGAGGAATGGTAGATACGAATATCGGATTCCTTTATAATACGCGAAACAGCAATAATCCCGCTCAGGCTAAAGTAAATATCGATATTGCTCCCGTTGCCGCCGCGACCTACCGCTTTAATGCCGGCAAGATGCCTCTGGCGATTAGGTATGAAGTGAGTGCCCCACTATGCGGAATAATGTTCAGTCCGAACTACGGACAATCTTATTACGAGATATTCTCCGAGGGCAACTACGACCATAACATCGTGCCGACAACATTTGTCTGCACCCCTTCGCTTCGCCAGATGCTTACACTCGATTTCAACATCCGAAAGACTACGGTCCGCATCGGATACCTTGGAGACTACAGGCAATCGGAAGTCAACAATCTGAAATACCACAGCTATTCCCACATGTTTGTGATTGGAATAACAAGGAGGTTTAAAATTATAAAGATGTAGACATGAAGAAGTTTTTCCATTTTATAATTATTGTTTTCACCTCTGTCTTTCTGTCGATGCAGCTTTCTTCATGCATCGACGAGGATGAATACAGCGACTCGCCACAAGGCAATTTCGAAGCCTTATGGAAAATCCTGGACCAACGCTACTGCTTCTTTGACTATAAAGGACAGGAGTACGGACTGGACTGGAATGAAATACACTCAAAATACTCTGCCCGCATAAACAGCTCCATGACTGACGCACAACTGTTTGAAGTAATGGCAGACATGCTCAGCGAACTGAAAGACGGACACGTAAATCTCTTTACCAGTTTTGACTATGCCCGCTACTGGAGCTGGCAAGAAAGCTATCCTAAGAATTTCAGCGACTCGCTGCAAAGAAGATATCTCGGTACGGACTATAGGATAACAAGCGGACTGAAATACCGAAAGCTCGACGACAACATCGGCTACATCCGCTGCGAGAGCTTTGAAAACTCCATCGGCGACGGCAATCTCGACAACGTGATGATGTATCTCGCCCCGTGTAATGCCCTCATCATCGACATCAGAAACAATGGGGGCGGAATGCTTACCATGGCAGAAAAACTTGCCGCCCGATTTACGAACAAGGAAATTCTCGTGGGATATATCCAGCATAAGACGGGAACAGGACATTCCGACTTCTCGGCGATGAAAGAGCAAAAGCTGAAACCGTCGAAGGGAATACGCTGGCAGAAGAAAGTATTTGTCTTGACAAACCGCTCCGTATACAGTGCGGCAAACGAGTTCGTGAAATACATGAAATGCTGTCCGGCAACCACCATCGTCGGCGACAAGACAGGCGGCGGAGCCGGAATGCCGTTCAGCAGCGAACTGCCCAACGGATGGAGCGTGAGGTTCAGCGCCTGTCCGATGTACGACAAAGACAAAAACTGTACGGAATTCGGAATCTCGCCAGATTATAATGTAGCCCTCGACAACGAGAAAGCAGCAAAGGGGATAGACTCCATAATAGAATTTGCACGGCAATTGGCAAGGAAATAAGCAAGGAAACAAGACAAAATCACGTTTTTACATAATATTATAATATCAGAACATAACATTTAACGATAGTATAATACGCTAAATAACGGAAATTACGTAACTTTGCAACAAATTTGTCTGCAGTAAAGACAAAATGCGACAAAAGACAATAACAAAACAATATAAAATCATGGCACAAGAAGACGTTTTCAAGAAAATCGTTTCACATTGCAAGGAGTACGGATTCGTATTTCCAAGTAGCGACATTTACGACGGACTGGCTGCAGTCTACGACTACGGACAGAATGGTGTAGAACTGAAAAACAACATCAAGGAATATTGGTGGAAGAGCATGGTATTGCTCCACGAGAATATCGTGGGCATCGACTCCGCCATCTTTATGCACCCTACTATCTGGAAGGCAAGCGGCCACGTTGACGCTTTCAACGACCCGCTCATCGACAACCGCGACTCTAAGAAACGCTACCGCGCCGATGTTCTTATCGAAGACCAGATTGCAAAATACGAGGAAAAGATTGACAAGGAGATTGCCAAGGCACGCAAGCGCTTCGGCGACAGCTTCGACGAGGCAAAGTTCCGCGAGACGAATCCTCGTGTCATCGAGCACCAGAAAAAGCGCGACGCCCTCCACGAGCGTTACACCGAGGCTATGCAGGGACCAGATCTTGAGGCTCTGAAGCAGATTATCATCGATGAAGAGATTGTTGACCCGATCAGTGGAACAAAGAACTGGACCGACGTACGCCAGTTTAACCTGATGTTCTCTACCGAGATGGGCTCTACTTCTGATGCAACAAACAAGATTTACCTCCGTCCGGAAACCGCACAGGGTATCTTCGTGAATTACCTTAACGTACAGAAAACCGGTCGTATGAAAATACCTTTCGGAATCGCACAAATCGGTAAGGCATTCCGCAACGAGATCGTTGCCCGCCAGTTCATCTTCCGTATGAGGGAGTTCGAGCAGATGGAGATGCAGTTCTTCGTTAAGCCGGGCACAGAGAAGGAATGGTTTGAGAAATGGAAGCAGTTCCGTATGAAATGGCACCAGGCTCTGGGCTTCGGACCTGAGAACTACCGTTTCCACGACCACGAGAAGCTCGCTTTCTATGCAAATGCCGCTACCGACATCGAGTTCAAGATGCCGTTCGGATTCAAGGAAGTTGAGGGTATCCACAGCCGTACCGACTACGACCTGAAGCAGCACGAGAAATTCTCAGGCCGCTCAATCAAATACTTCGACCCGCAGACCAACGAGAGCTATACTCCGTATGACATCGAGACAAGTATCGGTGTTGACCGTATGTTCCTCTCTATCATGTGCCACTCTTTCGAGGAGGAGAAGCTGGAGAACGGCGAGACACGTACTGTATTGAAGCTCCCGGCAGCCCTGGCACCGGTGAAACTTGCCGTTTTGCCATTGGTAAAGAAAGACGGTCTGCCAGAGAAGGCTCGCGAGATTATCAACAACCTGAAGTTCCACTTCAACTGCCAGTACGACGAGAAGGACACTATCGGAAAGCGCTATCGTCGTCAGGATGCTATCGGAACTCCATACTGCGTAACAGTAGACTACGATTCCTTGAAGGACAACTGCGTAACACTGCGTTTCCGCGACACTATGGAACAGGAGCGCGTGAGCATCGATCAGCTCAACAGCATCATTGAAGACAAGGTAAGCATTGCAAGTCTGCTCAAGAAATTGCAGTAAGACACACCACAAGGCGGGCTGGCGGAAATCTCCCCTGCCCTCCTTATAAAAAACAGTTAAAACAATAATGAACAGAAAATACTTTTTGGCACTTGTCCTTTTCATGGGCGTATTCATTGGACTTGTATCGTGCAGCGAGACAAACGACGATAATGAAGAATATCCCGACTGGCAGAAGAAAAATACTGAATATTTCCAGAATATCTTCAGCCAGGCCCTGGCGGACATCGCTCAGAACGGCGAGAACAGCCAGTGGGACACCATACGCTGCTGGTCGCTCAACGACACCGTGGCGAGACTCAACCCTACCGATTATATCGTTGTACACAAGATAAAGAATGGCGGTGGTAGCGGATGCCCTCTGTATACCGACTCTGTAATGGTGCATAATCTCGGCAAGTTGCTTCCATCGACAAGCTATCCTAACGGATATGTTATAGAGAAGAGCTGGGACGGTGATTTCAACGACTACAACGCAGCTACTGCATACCCGAAGAAATGGGCTGTCAGCGGACTCATCGACGGATATACCACGGCTCTCATGCGCATGCACATCGGCGACCGTTGGCAGGTCTACGTACCGTGGACTTTAGGCTATGGAACAACCGACTACAACAGTATTCCTGGCTACAGCGTTCTCTTATGGGATATTACGCTGCTGGGCTACTATCATCCCGGTGCTGAACAACCGAGCATTAATGCCAAGAAGAATAATTCAAATCTGTGGATTATGGAATAAACAACCATATCAACATATCAGGATATTATTGATTGCATCTTAAAAACCATATTCTCTCTTCCTTATACGGAGATAAGAATATGGTTTTTACTTTTCTCTACCGGTATATATACCTAACGCCTTCGGTATTTCTACTATACACCAAAGGTGCAACAGCTATGCACAAAAAGTGCAGCTATTATGCACCTTTGACGCCACTATAAGCCAAAGGCTTGCAAACAGAATGGAGGGATATAGGTTTTCGTTTAAAATCCTTACCACCTAAATTACCGAAGAACCGCAAATTATCTATTTCCCCAAGCAAAGCAGTCTCTATCCAAAGCAAATAGCGGCATAAAGGATTTCAAGAAACTAAAAAGACCTGTTATCAACTTTGATAACAGGTCTCGTTTAAAGTGGGCGTTGACGGATTCGAACCGCCGACCCTCTGCTTGTAAGGCAGATGCTCT
>ERZ808275.573-NODE-573-length-13606-cov-3.537968_pt1 | contig 13606 bp, 11 predicted proteins | sample MGYA00520894_ERZ808275 | MGnify/ENA primary metagenome ERZ808275 (study PRJEB31516, sample SAMN03275598) | gut metagenome | biome: mammalia-associated habitat; material: feces | host: Papio cynocephalus | place: Kenya | collected 2012-08-03 ...
ATTTGTGCATCAGCATTTTTCATCATAACTTCGTAACCGTCTTCGCCTGTGTATCCAGTTCTTGAAACGTAAACTTCAACGCCAGCTAGAGTCATTTTTTTGATTGTGAAGAAGTCTTGATGACCTGTATAACCAAGTTTTTCTATAACATTTATTGCTTTAGGTCCTTGAATGGCAAGCAAAGAGTAGTTATGAGATTGATTGTCAATGTATAAATCTTTAAATTCAAGGCTGTTACGTACAAACCAGTTTACATCTTCGTCTACACGTGAAGCGTTAACGATTAAAAGATACTTGTTGTCTTCAAGTTTGTAAATGATTAAATCGTCAATCAAACCACCTTTTTTGTTTGGTAATTGACAGTAAACCGCTTTAGAATCGTATAACTTGCCAATTTCTTGAGGAACAAGCTTGTTTAAGAAGGCTAAGGCATCTTTACCTGAAACAAAAACTTCGCCCATATGAGAAACGTCAAATAAACCAACGTTTTGACGAACATTTTTATGCTCTTCAATAATTGATGTAAACTGAACTGGCATGTGCCAACCAGCAAAATCTACCATTTTTGCGCCTAGAGCCACCTGTTTGTCGTGTAATAATGTTTCTTTCATAATTATATCCTCGTCCCTATATTGATTGTGAACGTAAAACGCTATCATGTCAAGAAATATCTAAAGTTTTTGTAATATTTTTGTACATGACCACAAACAATGGTATTATAATGAATTAATAGGGGATTTTTATGACTGGAAATTTATTCAATTTAGATTTATTCTTGGAAAAAGCCGTTAAAACAGATTCGTCAGATATTCACTTGAAAGTTGGTGAAAAACCTATGTTGCGCCGTGACGGTGTGATTTTAAAGGTGGATTTACCTCCTATAACAAGAGAAGATATGAACGCTATGGTTCAGAAAATTGTTCCAGACTTTATTAAGGATAGATTAGCAAAAGCTACAGATTTAGACTTTTCTTATGAATTAAAAGATGTTTCTCGTTTTAGGGTAAATTTATCTCGTGCAATGACTGAATTTTCACTAGTTTTTCGTGTAATCCCTTATTCAATCAAAAACTTTGAAAAATTGCACTTGCCAGTTTCTATGCAACAATTTGCAGACTATAACAACGGTTTAGTCCTTGTTACAGGTCCGACAGGTAGCGGAAAATCAACATCTTTGGCTTCGTTTATTGATTATATCAATCAAAAATATCAAAAGCACATTGTAACTATTGAAGATCCTGTTGAATTTGTATTTACAGATAAGAAATGTAAGCTTACACAACGTCAAGTTGGTATTGATACAGAAAACTTTGCATCAGGTATTAAATATGCTTTAAGACAAGACCCTGATGTTATTCTAGTTGGTGAAATTCGTGATAGAGAAACTCTTGACAGTGCATTAAAAGCCGCAGAAACAGGTCACTTGGTTTTTGCAACAATGCACACAAATGATGCAATTCAAACAATTTACCGTATTGTGAATATGTATGAACCTGAAGATCGTGACAGCGTAAGGCGACAATTGGCTCAAACTTTGCGTGGTACAGTTGCTCAAAAACTTGTAAAAAAGGCTGTTGGTAATGGTCGTTACCCTGCTTGTGAAATTCTTGTAGTTACACCTACAATCAAGGATTTTATCATAAAAGACGAATTGGAAAATATTTATGATCTTGTTAAGAAAGGTTCATTTAATGATATGGTTACAATGAATGAATCTTTATTCCAATTGGTAGAATGTGGTGCTATTACTAAAGAAACCGCTCTTGAAGCATCAGATGATAAAATGGAATTGGAACAATTCTTTAGAGGTGTATTTAGAGGTACGGCTCAACAATGAACAACGTTGTAACAGATGCGATAAATTTGAAATCATATAATTTAAAAGATTCTGACAAAATTGTAGTTATGTACTCAAAAGAGTTGGGATTGATTAGAGGTGTTGCAAAAGGAGTAAAAAAGCCTAAAAGCAGATTAGGTGCTAGAATGGACTCTCTCGTTGCGAACAAAGTTATGTTATATAAGGGGAAAAACTTGGATACTATTTGTCAAGCTGAAGCGTTGAATACATTTAAAGACTCTCGTCAAGATTACGATAAGTTGATGTATTCATCTTATGTGTCAGAAATTATTTCTATTTTTGGGGTGGAAGATGACCCTTCAAGCAAAGAAGTGTATGATTTGTTCTATAAGGCTTTGGATAGAATTTCAAGTGCGCAATCAAAAAAAGATGTTATGATTGCGGTTATAAAATTCCAGTTAAAAATGATGCTTATTGTCGGCTTTGGACTTGAATTTGATAGCTGTCTTTGCTGTCGTGAAGAAATTTTAGATGAAGATATGTATTTCTCAATTCAAATGGGTGGCGTTGTTTGTGAAGAATGTAATAAAGATTTGGGTGTAAAACTAAAACTACACCATAAAATGAGAGATTTTATGCAAGCAATGATGCAATTTGATTTTAATTACGAAAGTGACTACGACAAAAAAGCAACAGACAAAGTTTGTGATGTTTGCTTTAATTTGTTGAATGAGTATATTCAATCTCATACAGACAAAAAAATTAAATCAATATCAGTGCTAAATTTATAAGTAAAATCTTAACAACAAAATTTGTCCGTATATTTACGTACGTATTTTAACGTACGTAAATATACGGACAACAATTCCTCAAATAATTGCCAATGCTGAATTGTACCATTAAAAACTCTGTACCGACAGGCTCTGTAAGCCTTTCAGAAAACGCCCCCTCTTTATTACCATTTCGTTACAAGACTTGCATTAAATTCATAAAAGATATATAATTAAGTTACAAATTTGTTAAAAAAGTTCTCTTCTAATGGCAATTTTTTTTAAGCATGTGTTTTTAATATAATATAGAATAACTTAGGACAATAACGTTGATTGACAAAGAAACATTAATTAAACAAGAAAAGGAAATCTTATATAACAAGTCAATGGCTTCTAACCCTATTAGTGGTACAGGTTTTATGCCTAAGATGACATCTCCTATTGCTAGAACTTCTACTAACAGATTGTTCGGCGGTTATGTTTCTGCAAACAACGAAAGAGTTTTCTCAACTACTGATTACCGTGAAGTAATCAAAGATATGAACGCTGCCTTGAGAGGAAAAACTAATACTCCTGATTTTTATAACGCATTGCATGCTTTATTAATCAATAAATTAGGCGCTCAATTCACTGCAATTGGTATGTTCCAAAAACAATCTAAATGTATCAATATCAAATTGACAGACAAAGTTGGTGGAACTTTCTCTTCAAGAGTATTTTTGTCAGATGATACAAATCCAATTGTTGAATGTTTCAATTCTCAAGAAACAATCGTTAAAAATGATTCAAAATTTTTAAAATTATCATATTTACAATCTCCAGCAGTTGCAATCATTCCTTTAATCTCAGTTAACGAATGTTTAGGTGTGATGATTGTTGGTGACAATAATGTTAATGAAAATGCAGATTTATATTCATTAGTAGCTAATCATTATGCATTATTTATGCACAATGCAGATTTAGTTGAACAAGCTAATGCTCACGCTAACACTGATGCATTAACTTCTTTATCTAATCACAGAGGTTTCCAAGAAATCTTATCTAATGAATTAGCAAAAGCAGAAAAAACAAATTCAACCGTTTCTGTAATTATGATGGACGTTAATAACATCTCAAAAATCAACAGAGAATTAGGTCACGCTAAAGGTGATGAAGTTATTAAATTAGTTGCAGAAAAAGTTAAACAAAATATTCGTTCAAACGATTCAGCAGGTAGATACGGCGGTGATGAAATCGCTATCGTTCTTCCTGATACAGATACAAACGAAGCTAAATATTTAGCAGAATACTTAACTTACAGCTTATCTTGCTGTTTCATTGATGATGTAGGTCCTGTTAAGGTTTCTGTAGGTATTGCAAACTATCCTCAATGTGCTAAAGAACAAGAAAAATTATTAATCTCTGCAGAACAAGCAATGTATATTTCTCAATCTAAAGGCTACAAAGATGGTATGAGCGCTATCATCAGCTCTTCAGATTTCAATTTCTGGGATGATATGGCTTTACATTCATTCGCTGAAGTTTTAACAAAACGTCACTCTCAATTAGGCGTAAACTTCGAAGAAGAATTGGTTAATAAATTTGCAAGTGAAGAAATCTCTTCACAACACCACTTAGAAGAATTAGCAACTTCTTTAGCTGGTGCAATTGATGCAAAAGACCCATATACAAAAGGTCACTCAACATCTGTTTCAAAATACTCTGAAGCATTAGCAAGAGCATTAAACTTACCAGAAGCAGAAGTTCAAAGAATTAAATTAGGTGCATTATTACACGATGTTGGTAAAATTGGTATTCCAGAAAACGTATTATAAAAACCAACTCACTTATCTGATGAAGAATGGGAAATCATGAAGCAACACCCTTCAATCGGTGCAGAAAAAGTATTAATGCAAAACGAAGCATTAAAAGATTTAATCCCAATGGTTAAATATCACCATGAACATATCGACGGTTCTGGATATCCTTGCCAATTAAAAGGTGATGAAATTCCATTAGAAGCAAGAATCGTAGCAGTTGCTGACGTATATCATGCTTTAATTAGTGACAGACCTTACAGAAAAGGTTTAGGCGTTGAAAAAGCTTGTGAAATCTTACAAGACGGTGCAGGTGTTCAATGGGATGCTGAATTAGTAAGAAAATTCATTCAAATTGCTCCATCATTAGCAACTACAATCTAAGATTTATAAGAAAAGACCTCAAAAGAGGTCTTTTTTATAGTTTAAATAGAGTATTTTTCGTGTTTTGTAACAAAAAATGCCACTTTTTAACATTTTGCAGTTGTTTAAGGTTTCAAAATATGATACAATGGGCATATATTAGTATATAAAACTATAGCTAAATACGAGATATTAAAAAAACGGAGGTTTTTAATATGGGCGAAATAACTTTTTCAGGCTTAGCCTCAGGTATGGATACCAGTTCTTGGATTAATGCCCTTGTATCTATAAAACAACAATCAGTAACAAAGTTACAAAATTCAAAGACTACAGTTGAAGCTTCGAATAATGTTTTGAACACAATCAAATCGAAGATTACAAACTTGCGTTCGTCTATTGAAAAATTTACTGATGCAAAATTTGGCGGTTCTTTTGATGTGTTTTCAAAAAATAAAGTTACAACTTCAAAAGATAGCGTTGTTTCAGCAAATGTTACTGCAGATGCAGCAAAACAAAACTTTGATGTTATTGTAAATAAATTGGCAACTGCAACAAAAGCTACTTCAAACTTAGGTTCTTCAGCATTGGTTAATGGTGATACTAAGTTTGCTGATCTTGCAGGTGGTAAAGCGAAAACAGGTTCTTTTAGTTTCTATGTTGACGGTGAAAAGAAAGAAATTACAATTGAAGATGATGATACAGTTGATAAAATCTTAGATAAAATTGTTGAAGCTGGCAAAACTCGTACAGGAGGTACTGATTGGCGACCAACATATACAAAAAATGTAAATGCAACTGTTCAAGATGGCAAAATTGTTATTTCTGGTAACAACAACAAAGACATTATATTAGGCTCATCTTCAGATGAATCAAACTTTGTAAACGTTATGGGCTTGGTAAAAGGCTCTGATGGTACTTATGAAAGTTCGTCAAAAGTTTCAAGTGTAAATACTTCAGCAAAGATTTTGGAAGCATTCGATGGTTTAGATAAAGGTACTTTCAAAATTGGTAATGCAGAATTTACAATTGATGAGAATACAACAATTAAAGGTTTGATTTCAAAAATTAACTCAAGCGAAGATGCAGGTGTTACTGCTTATTGGGATGCCTCTCAAAGTGAACTTGTTTTAACTTCAAAAACAGAAGGTGCATTCAATATTAATATTGAAGATGGCACAAGCAATTTTGCTGAAAAATTTGGTTTTACAAGAAAAGAACAAGTTGCCAATACGGATCGTTGGGGTATTACTACTTATACAACAGTAACAAAATTGAATGACCAACAATTAGGCGATTATGCAGAATTAACAATTAACGGCACTACAGTAATTTCATCTTCAAACACTGTTACAAGTGAAATTTCAGGTATTGAAGGCTTAACATTAACCTTGAATGGTGTATCAAAAGCTGATGATTCAGGAACAATTAATCCCTCAACAGTAAAAGTTGAACAAGATACTGATGCGTTGTTAGAGGCTGCAAAGTCATTTGTTAATGCTTACAATGAAGCAATTGCAAATATTGATGATAATACAGCCTATGGTGATGCTTTGTATGGCGATTCAGCGTTAACTTCTTTAAGAACAAATTTAAGACGAACAGCTACTGCATCAATTGATGAAGGTACGATGAAATTGTTGTCAGATATCGGTATTACAACAGGTAAAGCTAACAATTCAACAAGTACAAGCACTGTTAATACATTACAAATTGATGAAGACAAGTTTAAAGAAGCATTATCAAAAAATCCAGAAGCTGTAAAAGAGTTACTTGTAGGAGACAACAAAGGAACAAGCACTTCTGGCGGTGTAATGAATAAACTTGAAAAAATTGTTGAAGATTCTTTGGATGTTTCGACTGGTTATTTTGATGCCAAGGCAAAATCCTTAAGTTCAAAGATAAAAACTCTTGAAAACTCAATCACATCAGCTCAAAGCAGAGTTGATGCATACCAAAAACGACTGGAAAAACAATTTAGCAATATGGAGCAAATTATATCTTCAATTCAGTCTTCATATAGCCAATTGAGCATATAGGTCGAAGGACTTATAGTAAACCACTTTTGATTGCGACTTCGATATCGAGGTCGCTTTCTTTTACGTAGCCTTTTAAAGTTGGCAAAATAATTTTTATAGTGTTATCTTCGGCTTTTTTATCAGTTTGCATAATTGCAATCATCTTTTTAGTCGGATAATTAAAATGCTTGTCTTCAAATCCGTATTTTTTCAGTAAATTTACAGCAATTTCTTTGTAATTTGCATCAATAAGCTTCAAATAATGAGCATAGTTGAACATAAAATACATGCCATAAGAAACTGCCATTCCGTGAGTAAATTTCTTGTAGTTTGTAATTTTTTCTAATGCATGAGCGTATGTGTGACCGAAGTTTAGAATTTTTCTTAATCCAGCTTCTTTTTCATCTTTAGAAACTACAGAAATTTTAAGTTCAATGCAAACTTTTACCACTTTTTCTAAAAATCTTAAATCTCTATCTAAGATTTTTTCATAATGTACAGCAAGAAAATCAAACAAACCATATTCAAAGACTGCTTCACAACTCTTTTCAATAAATGCATATTTTACAACCTCTGAAAGTCCGCTTTTGAATTGAAGTTCATCTAGTGTTTTTAAAAAATTCAAGTTAATATAAACAGATTGAGGTTGATAAAATGCACCTACTAAATTTTTGCCAAATTCAGTGTCTATCGCAACTTTTCCACCGACAGATGAATCAACTGCAGCAAGAAGGGTGGTAGGAACTTGTACAAATTTAATTCCGCGCATATAAGTTGATGCTACAAAACCAGTGATGTCACCAACTACACCACCACCAATGGCAATGATTGCACTTTTTCTATTTAATCCAAGTTTTGAACAGTATTTTAAAATCTTTTGATAGTTGCAAAAATTCTTTTCAACTTCGCCATCTTTTAGTACATAAACATTTTCTTTTGGAAAACCAAGTGTTTTGGCATAAAGTTTATGGACTTTTTCACTCATAACGACGAGGTATTTTGGATAGTCTAAATCGCTCAAAATTCGTCCCATAAGTTCATCAAGAGGGTTCGTATCCATATAAATTGGGTACGATTTGTTTTTTTCTTGAATCTCTACGTCAATTTTGTTAGGCATTTTCAGCTATCCTTTTTTGAATTTCCTCAATGATATTATATGGAGTTTTTCCATCTGTGTCAATAATTATGCTTGCTTTTTCGTAATTGTGTGCTCTTTTTGAAAGTATTTCTGATACCTTTTCTATACCAAATCCTTGTTGTAAAAGAGGTCTGTGCGTTTCAGTTTTTATTCTATCAAATAATGATTGCGCTGTCGCTCTTAGATAAATGGTTTTGCCATTGTTATTAAGGATTTCGCGATTTTTTTCTCGTTCAAATGCGCCACCGCCAAGTGAAATTATTTGATTATCTTTTTTACAAACTTTTTCGATTGTTTCAGTTTCTAAGTTTCTAAAATATTCCTCTGAATACTTTGCAAAAATGTCCGATATTTTCATTTTAGCGTTATATTCAATAAATTCATCAATATCAATTAACTCAAGCTCTGGTAAAGTTTCTTTTAATTTTTTACCAATCAAAGTCTTACCAGCGCCCATCATTCCAAGCAAAATAATGTTATTTTTCATAATTTTTTTTTATTTCATTTAAAGAGTCGCCACCGAATTTTTCTAGTAATTCGTCAACTAGAATCCACGCAATTCTTGCTTCTGCAACAACAGCACAAGCTGGAACAGCACAAGTGTCTGAACGTTCAAAGTGGGCTTCAGTTTGTTCTTTTTTGTATAAATCGACTGTTTTTAGAGGTGTTCTCATTGTTGGAATTGGCTTCATTACTGCTTTTACAATGATAGGTTCACCGTTTGTCATACCGCCTTCTATACCGCCAGCATTATTTGTTTTTCTATAAATTTTGTTGTCAGCAATGAAAACTTCATCGTGCATTTGACTGCCCATAAGTTCTGCAGCTTCTTCTCCTGCACCGATTTCAACCGATTTAACTGCTGGAATACTCATAATTGCTTGCGCAATTCTACCATCAATTTTTCTATCCCAGTGAACATGAGAGCCTAATCCGATGGGAAGGTTTCCGAAAATAACTTCAAATTTTCCACCTAAAGTGTCGCCGTTATTTTTTGCTTCGTCAATAGCTTCTTTCATCATATCTGTAGCAACATCGTCTGCACAACGCAATTCAGAATGTTCTGCAGATTCTTTCAATAATGTGTAGCTTTGTGGTAAAACTTCGGCTTTAACTTTACCAATTTGAGTTACATGTGAAAATCCGATAATATAAAATTCTTTTAAAATCTGTTTTGCAACTGCGCCAACTGCGACTTCAATGGCTGTTTGACGAGCGCTAGAACGTTCTAAAACATCTCTTAAATCTTCTAATTGATATTTTATTGCTCCTGCAAAATCAGCGTGTCCTGGACGAACTTTTGTGAAAGATTTTTCAGCAACAAGTTTTAAAATGTCACGATTTTTTAAATCAACTTCCTTTACGCTCATCGGAATGCGCCAGTTGTCAAAGTCTTTGTTCATAACTTCAAGACAAATTGGACCACCTGTTGTTTTGCCTAGTCTTACGCCTGACTTGATTTCGCATGTGTCAGATTCAATTTTCATACGTTTTCCACGTCCATAGCCAACTTGGCGACGTTTTAATTCTGTATTTATAAATTCTTCGCTAATCTTAAACCCAGCAGGTACGCCTTCAATAATTGCATTTAAACATTTACCGTGGCTTTCACCTGATGTTAAAAATCTAAACTTTTTCATCGTAAATCCTATTTAATTTTTACTTTTTATCAGCGTAACGTAAAAAGATTTGTTCTTTCGTTTGCATCATTTCTTCAATGATTACCCATTTGCCATTTGGTTGTTTTTGCCATATTTGGTAAGTTTTTAGCCAATAAGTGTCCTTCATTGGTTGACGTAGTGCGCTAACTTTTACACCATTTGCAACTTTTGTTGCTGTGATGTTTGTGTATCTATTTGTATATTTTCTTAGTTTTGCTGTTCCTTGGCTCAATTTCATTTGTTGAGCGTAAGTTTGCATATTAGTTGTTGCATTAACCGTTGTTCCATCAGGTTTTACAACTTGACGAATAATTTTAGCTCTTGGTGAATAATAGTTTAATAAGCTTGGGCTATATGTATTTGCTGCACTTACATATTGTTGGAACATACTTTTTGCTGTAGCCAAATCATCTGCAAATACTTGAGTTGATGAAATAACTAACATTAACAATACTAATAAAATTCTTTTCATTCTATATCCTTTGCGATAGTCCTAATCTTTCTTATATTCTAGCATAAACAGAATAAATAAAAAGCCCCGTTTTACTAACGGAGCTTTTTATTTTTATTACCATTTCTGGTTATTTTTTCAAGAAATCTGGGATTTCAATGTTTGAAAAACTTGGTAAGTTATTTTGTTGAGTTGGTTCTGGTGTTGATTTCTTAGGAGTATTGAATGCACCAGAGAAGAAATCAGCAGCGCTCAACGGTTTTGCTGTTTTTTCTGATTGTTGAATTGCACTGTGTGCTTTCATTTCAAAACCTGTAGCAATAACTGTAAGTTTTACTTCACCTTGCATATTTTCATCAATTACAGCACCGATAATTACAACAGCATCGTCTTGGACTGAGTCATTGATAATTGTTGATGCTCTAGTAACATCTTGTAATGTTAAGTCAGGACCACCTGTGATGTTAACAATAACACCTTTAGCGCCTTCAATAGATGTTTCAAGAAGTTTAGAGTCGATAGCTTTCTTAGCAGCTTCTTCAGCTCTACCTTCACCTTGACCATAACCAATACCCATTAATGCTGAGCCTGAAGCTTCCATTACAGAACGAACGTCAGCAAAGTCAACATTGATTAAACCAGGAATTGTGATGATATCAGTGATACCTTGAACACCTCTTAATAGAACTTCATCAACAACTGCAAATGATTCCATTAAGCTTAAATTTTTCTTTTCTTGGATAGCGCCTAACAAGTTATCATTCGGAATAACAATGATAGCATCAACCGCATCTCTTAATTTTTCGATACCTTGTGCAGCTTGGTTAGCTCTACGTTTACCTTCAAATTGGAATGGTTTTGTTACAACTGCGATTGTAAGAATTTTCATATCTTTAGCAATTCTAGCAACGATAGGAGCTGCACCTGTACCAGTACCGCCACCCATACCAGCAGTAACGAATACCATATCTGCACCATCAATAGCAGCAGTAATTTCTTCGCGAGCTTCTTCTGCAGCAGCTTCACCAACTTCAGGGTTTCCGCCAGCGCCTAATCCTTGAGTTTTTTCTTTTCCTAATCTGATTTTATTTTGTTCTGGAGCTGCACCATATTTTAAAACTTGAGCATCAGTGTTCATTAAATAGAAGTCTACCCCTGATAGACCACCCTTAATCATTCGGTTTACTGCGTTTCCGCCGCCACCGCCAACACCGATAACTTTAATCTTAGCTGGGCTAACTACATCTTGTGTATCATCTGCTCTGCTTGCACTGAAAAAATCTGCAGCTTTGTTAAAATTGTCCACGTTTATTCCTCTTTATTTTTCTTTCTCTTACTATGTAACATAAAAATAATATGTAGTAAAGAACTTTTTATGTTAATTATTATACAATTTTATCATTGTTTCAAGAGGTAAGTTTTTTTGTTAAGAAAACTTTACAAAAAAATTGAATAAAAAGGGCTTGTGTTACACAAGCCCTTAAATGGTTTACGCCTCTATAATGTAGTTTAATAGTGTTCTTACTCCAATACCTGTTGCTCCAGTGATAAATTCTTTTTGTGGTTTATCTAAAAATGCTGTTCCTGCAACATCTAAGTGTGCCCATTTTACACTGTCTGTTACGAAGTTTTGAAGGAATAAGCCTGCAGCTGATGTTCCTCCCCAACGAGCGCCAGAGTTTTTCATATCTGCAATTTCACTCTTTAAGCTATCAAAGTATTCTGGGTACATTGGCATTTCCCAGTATCTTTCGCCTGATTTTGCGCCAACTTGGATTAATCTACTTACTAAATCCTTGTTGTTGCCCATAATACCTGATGCATGTGTTCCTAAGGCTACCATACAAGCTCCAGTAAGCGTTGCAATGTCAATAACTTCATCAACATTAAGTTCGCAAGCGTAACAAAGTGCATCTGCCAATGTTACTCTACCTTCTGCATCTGTGTTATCGATTTCAATTGTTTTACCGTTTTTAGCTCTTAAAATGTCACCAGGTTTATAAGCATTTGGTCCAATCATATTTTCACAAGCTGCAATAATACCGTGGACTTCAATGTTTGGTGAAAATTCTTTTAACTTGCTCATTACACCCAAAATACAAGCTGCGCCAGACATATCATCTCTCATTGTTAACATTGATGATGCAGGTTTTAAATCCATTCCACCACTATCAAAGCACAAGCCTTTGCCGATTATAGCAATGCGTTTTGCTGGGTTTTTAGGTGCGTATTTCATGTGGATAAATTTAGGGTCTTGGTGGCTACCTCTTGCAACGGCAAGAAAAGCTCCCATTCCCATTTTTTCGCAATCTTTGCGGTCATAAATTTTTGTTTCTAAGCCCAAGCTTTTTGCGACTTCTGCTAATTTTGTTGGTGTTGCATATTCTGCAGGTTCGTTAGCGAGGTTTCTTGTAAATTCCATTGCTTCAGCTCTTTTTTGACCTTTTTCTATTTTTGCTTTATCAAGGTTTGTGTACAATGTTTCAATGTGGTGTTTCTTTTCTGTTCTATATTTGTCAAATGCGTAATCACCAATCATAGCACCCTCGGAAATCATATCAGCGTAATCAAAGTTTATGTCAGAAAAGTCTACTGCAACTGTTTTAGCTTTCATTTGTATCGCTTTTTTTATAGCTTTAGCTATTGCTTCTCTAATTTTGTTATTGTCTAAATCTTTTTCCTTACCTAAACCAACAACTAAAACTTTTCTTGCCGGAATTTTTCCATAACTTTGAAGAAGGTATGTTGTATTAAATTTACCTTCAAATTTGTCTTCGTCAATAGCGTATTTGTTGGCAATTTCATTGGAAGTTCTTTGACCTTCAAACATATTTACCATTAAAATATCGCATTCTTGATTTTTTACATCTGAAATAATTTTAATTTCCATATATTTTTCCTTTCTTTTTTATTTTGCTCTTATTTTAGCATTTTTTCTTAAGTAAATAAAACTATACATAAAACTATACAAATAATTATTATCATGTTAAAATTTAAGCAGTAGTAGTTAAATTTTTGAAAATATACGTAATGTAATTAACTTTTTAATATAAATACAACTTAATAAGGGGATTGCTCGGTAGGCTATATGTGCCGAGATTGCGTGTATTTGTAAAAAATAGAAAAGGTAAAGGTATTAAAGTATTATGGACTTTATTTTAGTAGTGGCGATTGTAATAGTCGTGCTTATGGCTGTTGTATTCACTGCTGTTTATGTTTCACAGCGTGCAAAATACAAGGCTTTGGAATTTGAATCAAAGAAAAAGCAAGAAGATTTAGCTGAAAAAGAAGAATTATTAGTTAAAGAAGCAATGATTAAAGCTAAAGATGCATTGCAAACCGAAAGAGAACAATTAAATGAAGAGGAAAGAGAGAGAAGACAAGAACTTTCTCGCCAAGAAGCTAAGTTAGCTCAAAGAGAAGATGCATTAGAAGATAAAATTCAAGATGCAACAGAAAGACAAGCTGCAGCTCAAAGAAAAATGGACGAGTTGTTAGAAAAAGAAGACTATTTAGCAGAATTAGTTCAAAAACAAACATCTGAACTTGAAAGAATTTCTGGTATGTCAGCTGAAGATGCTAAAAATATGTTGTTAGAACAACTTAAAAATGAT
>ERZ808275.579-NODE-579-length-13413-cov-4.587438_pt1 | contig 13413 bp, 10 predicted proteins | sample MGYA00520894_ERZ808275 | MGnify/ENA primary metagenome ERZ808275 (study PRJEB31516, sample SAMN03275598) | gut metagenome | biome: mammalia-associated habitat; material: feces | host: Papio cynocephalus | place: Kenya | collected 2012-08-03 ...
TCGAGATTATCCGGTATCCGTACCGTAAACCGCCACAGGTAGGTTGGTAGAAAATACTAAGGTGCGCGAGACAACTCTCGCTAAGGAACTCTGCAAAATCACCTCGTAACTTCGGGAGAAGAGGTACCCTGCTAGCGTGTAAGCACTTGCTGCTGAAGCGTGATAGGGTCGCAGTGAATAGGCCCAAGCGACTGTTTACCAAAAACACAGGTCTCTGCTAAGTCGATTAAGACGATGTATAGGGGCTGACGCCTGCCCGGTGTCGGAAGGTTACGCGGAAGAGTTAGAACTTCGGTTCGAAGCCCTGAAGCTAAGCCCCGATGAACGGCGGCCGTAACTATAACGGTCCTAAGGTAGCGAAATTCCTTGTCAGGTAAGTTCTGACCCGCACGAATGGCGTAACGATTTGGGCGCTGTCTCGGCGAGAGGCTCGGCGAAATTGGATTATCCGTGAAGATACGGATTACGTGTACCAGGACAGAAAGACCCTATTGAGCTTTACTGTAGCTTGAAATTGAATTCGGGTTCTCATTGTGCAGTATAGGTGGGAGACTTTGAAGCAGGGGCGTTAGCCTTTGTGGAGTCATCGTTGAGATACCACTCTGTGATAATTTGAATTCTAACCCTGATCCCTCTAACAACAGGGCAGGGAACAGTTTCTGGTAGGCAGTTTGACTGGGGCGGTCGCCTCCTAAAATGTAACGGAGGCGTTCAAAGGTTCCCTCAGGTTGGTCGGAAATCAACCGTTGAGTGCAATAGCAAAAGGGAGCTTGACTGTGAGACTCACAAGTCGAACAGGTACGAAAGTAGGATATAGTGATCCGGTGGTTCTGTATGGAAGGGCCATCGCTCATCGGACAAAAGTTACCATAGGGATAACAGGCTTATCTCCCCCAAGAGTCCACATCGACGGGGAGGTTTGGCACCTCGATGTCGGCTCGTCGCATCCTGGAGCGGTAGTACGTTCCAAGGGTTGGGCTGTTCGCCCATTAAAGCGGCACGCGAGCTGGGTTCAGAACGTCGTGAGACAGTTCGGTCCATATCCGGTATACGCGTAAGAGATTTGAAAGGAGTCTTCCTTAGTACGAGAGGACCGGGAAGAGGGAACCTCCAGTGTACGGGTTATTCTGCCAAGAGTAAACGCCCGGTAGCTGTGTTCCAAGCGGATAAGTGCTGAAAGCATATAAGTACGAAGCCCACCGTAAGATGAGATCTCTCATGACACAAGTCAGTAAGTTCCCACGAAGATCACGTGGTTGATAGGTCAGAGATGTAAGTATGGCAACATATTCAGTCGACTGATACTAATCGGACGAGGGCTTTTCCTAAGTTTGCAATCTTGCAAAACATTATGATTACGCAAATCGCTTATAATCTTTATGCAGCTTTCTTTGCACCAAGTGCAGTTAAATTGCTTTTAAGCAATTGTTACAGCATTGCTGGTGACCAAGCGTGAGGACTCCACCCGTTCCCATCCCGAACACGGTCGTAAAGACTCATAGCGGTGAAAATACTTGGCGGGCCACTGCCTGGGAAGATAACTCGTTGCCAGCTCTAAATTTTATAAAACACCTTAATCAATCGAAATGATGGTTAAGGTGTTTTTTTATATATATAATGCAACTCGTATCTTACAGATAACATCTCGAGTTAGTAAATTTCAAGCAAATAAATTTGCAGAAATTTAGCCTAACATCTCGAAATACTATATTTCTAAGCTTCGCCAAAGGCTCAGCAAGAACTATAGCATCGTTGCCAGCTCTAAATTTTATAAAACACCTTAATCAATCGAAATGATGGTTAAGGTGTTTTTTTATATATATAATGCAACTCGTATCTTACAGATAACATCTCGAGTTAGTAAATTTCAAGCAAATAAATTTGCAGAAATTTAGCCTAACATCTCGAAATACTATATTTCTAAGCTTCGCCAAAGGCTCAGCAAGAACTATAGCATCGTTGCCAGCTCTAAATTTTTATAAATACCTTGAATTTTCGAAATGAAGTTCAAGGTATTTTTTTATATGAAAACCAACTCGTATCTTACTAATTTTGTTGACAGTCGGACAAACTTTTTTTAGATTGCTTCGTCGTGTACTCATCGCAATGACGTTTATAGGTTGTTATTGCGAACGAAGTGAAGCAATCCAACCTAATCTAATTTATGTTTTTTAATTTTGTCGCAAATATTAATATACATTTTTCCCCCTTAAAAAATAATTAAAATTTGTCGTTGTACCTATATTGTAACAGATTGTAAATATGAATTTAAAACGGCTGAAACTCAAGTATAATACCCTATATGATATGATATGATATGATATGTGGGGCACTGTACCTTTGAGTCAATTTCTTATCTTTACGTGTTTTTTGTGTGATATACTAAACAAAAGCTATAGGAGGGCAATATGGTTGATATGAATATTAATTTAAACGGTGCAGATGGACCAAAAAAGAAAAACGATAGTAAAGTCCCAAGTTATTTATCAGGTGATAATTCATCTCAACAATCTGGTAGTATTTTTAATGAATATCAATACGAACATAAAGAAATAAAAGTAGATATCAATCAAAAATCGCAAAATACAAAGTCAAAATCAAAGACTAATAACAAGCCAATGCAACAAATAGAAGACAGCTATAAAATGCCAGAGAAGAATGATTATTCTCTTATTGGTCAATTAGAAAAACAAAACAAAAAGTTAGATAATGCTTCAAAAAAGCCTGCTTTTGAAATGACAAAAACTGAAAAACAAGAGGCTCAAAAATTAAACAAATCTGAGTCAAAAAGAGTTGTATATCAAAAAGAACAACAAGCTCGTCAAGATGCAATAAAAAAATTTAAACGTTATATTGATTATTACAAAATTGATGTAACAGGTATGTCTGCTGATGAAATTAAACAAGCTGTACTTGATGCTAAAGAATCTAAACATGCTCAATATAGAAAAAGTCTTCCATCTGATCCATTTACAGATTATCAACAAAAGGTTGATGAATTTAATGAAATCTTTGATGATGTAGATATTGATAGAGCCATCGATAATGCGTTTGATGATTCAATAAATTCAGGTAGCAAATTTAGAAAAACTACTGTATTTGGTGGTAAACCAGGTTATGAAGGTAACATTGGTGGTCAAAACTTCAAGTTATATCGTAGAAAAAATGAAATGCAACTTGGTAATCAATACTTAGGTAAAATTGGTGACAAACAAGTAAGCGTTGAAGAACGTGAAAGACCAATCAGTGGTGCTGGCAGTTATGCTGGTAATATTGGTGGAAACAGTATTAGTATTTCATCTAAGCCATCTCCTGTTTCAGATTTCAAAGTTGTATATAGTGGAAGCTACAAGGGTAAAAACTTTAGTGTATCTTTGAACAGAAATATGAGTGCCGTGGATGGAAAAGTTATGACTGGTTCTTATGGCGACCAACAAGTTCAAATCAATTCTGAAAGAAATGTTGGTGGTAACAGTAAGAGTCTTCAAGGCGATAAAATTCCGAAAGACTTCGCTGATGTAGTTGCACTTCTTTTCGTTATAAATAGTGAACACTAAAATTAACAAGTTTAAAAATTTAGGTCGGATTTTTGTCTGACCTATTTTTTATTTTAATTTTTGTTACTTTAGTAGCAAATTATAGCAATTATTATTTTTACGTGTCTTTATCTAACTAAAAAAGGTAGGTAAATTCATGAAAATTAATAACTTTAATCCAAATAATAAAATCAATTCTCAATCAGTATCAAGAAATCCTTTTCCAAAGACAAAGCCAATGCCGATGGATAGTGTAAGCTTTTCAGGTGTTACTCCACCAAAAACTAATGACGAAAAATTTGTTGAATTAAGAGAAAAAATTTCTAAGGATATGGAGCCTTTGATGTCTGAATCAGAGTCTGCTTGTTGGGATTTTTATACAAACAGTACAGAAGAAAATATGAATAAAATGAATGTTGCTCAAGATAAATCTACTGAGTTCTTTGACAATGCAGAAATTTATAAAGAATTAAAAGAAATAAACAAATCAGGTGGAGTAAAAGACAAAAAGCTTCAAAAACAACTTCGCAATTTAACAAGTGCTTTCGGGGATGGTATTGAATACAAAGCCGAAATGAAAGCAATGAACGAAAAAGAAAATGAAATTTCTCAAAAACTTAATTCATACCAAATGACAATTGATGGAAAACCTGTTTCAAAGGCTGAAATCGGTAAAATTATGGAAACAGAAAAAAATCCTGAAATTCGTAAAAAAGCATCAGAAGCAAAAATTAAATCAGGTGATTTGATTGCTGATGATCTTGTTGAATTAGTAAAAATGCGTAATGATTTTGCTAAGAAAAAAGGTTATGACAATTATTTTGATATGAAATTAAAAGAGGATTACGATATTGAGCCTGAAGAACTTGATAAACTTTTAGATGATGTTGCTAAAAACACAAAAGCATCTAATGACAAAGTTATGAAAGGTATCAAAAAAGACTTATCCGAAGCTTTTGGTGTAAAACCTGAGGATTTGAGAAGTTACCATTTCGGTTATTTAGCTGGCGAAGACCCTGAAAAAATTGTAAATGACGCTATTAAAACAAAAGAAGAAGTTGTTGATATTTCTAAAAAGGCTTATGCCGGCATGGGTTATGATATTGATAAATTACCTATCAAGTTAGACTTATTCCCTCGTGAAAATAAAAATACTCACGGTTTTTCATTCCCAATCAAGGCTGGTAAAGATGCGAGAATTTTGGCTAACTTAACAGATAATGTTTCAAGTGTTGATACATTAATGCACGAACTTGGTCACTCTGTGTTTACCGTAAAGACAAATCCTGAACTTCCTTATATGGAACAAGATACAACAAGCACAATGACTGAAGCTGTTGCTATGATGATGGGCGATATGATTAGAACAGAAGGTCTTGCAAAAGACAAGGTTTCACCTGAAGTTAATGAAAAATTTGCAAAATCTCTAGGTAAAGAGGAATCAACTTTTGTTGGTTCAAGTATGGCTATTATTGATTTTGAACGTAATATGTACGAAAACCCTGACCAAGATTTAAAACAACTTTGGAAAGATATGGGTGTAAAATACAAAGGACGTAGTGAAAAAGACGAAGCAACAAATGAGTGGGCAACTGTTCCACACTTCTTGTCACACCCTGCATATTACCAAAACTATTTTAGAGCCTCATTAATCAAAGCTCAATTATATGATGGCTTAACTAAAAAATTAGGTAAATTAACTGAAAATAAAGATACAGCAAAATACTTGGACGAAAATGTTTTCCAATATGGTGGTTCGAAAACAGATGACGAAATTTTGGAAAAAGTTACAGGCAAGAAATTAAGTGCTGATGCTTTCTGTGAAAGATTAAATAAATTGGTTCAAGAGTAATACTGGACGATATTAGAAAAAAGTTGTATTATAAAAGATGCATTAAGGAGTTTAAAATAAATGGTTGATATGAATATTAATTTAAGCGGTGCAAACGAACCTCAAAAGAAGAACAATAACAAAGTTCCGAGTTATTTGAGTGGTGATAATTCATCTCAACAATCAGGTAGCATTTTTGATAACAATTCTAAAATGCCAACTGTTCTTGGTGAACTTGAAAAACAAAATAAAAAGTTAGATAATGCTTCAAATAAACCAGCTTTTGAAATGACAAAAGCAGAAAAACAAGAAGCTAAAAAATTAAACAAAGAACAACAACAAAGAGCAAATTACAAAACAACGTTAGAAGCAAAAGAAAAAGCTGAAAAAGAACGTCAAAATGTAATAAGAAATTATTCTGAATACATCGAAAAATATAAAATTAATGTAAAAGGAAAATCTGCAGACCAAATTAAAAAAGAAGTTTTGGAAAAATACCAAAAAGACGACACAATAGGAAAGCCAAAGCAATCAAAAGAAACTTCTCCAAATAAACAAAAATCTGCAGAAACTCCAAAATCATACAATTATACAACAGATCCTAAACCTGTAAAAAATTATTGTGGATTTAGCACAAGAGAATATAATTCACTTGAAAACGAACGTGAAAAATTTGACAGTTCAAATTATGACATGGACGAAAAAGATAGAACTGACAAAGACTTTGTATACACTTCTGAACGTAGCAAAAATCGTACAGAAGAAATGGATAAATCATACAGAAAGCAAAAAGAACTTTATGCTGAAAACGAAGTTGACAGCCGTAAATATTCTTACAACAAATCAGCCATAATGGTTGAAACTTATGGTGGATTTAGAGAGGCAACCGTGTTTGGTGAAAAACAAGGTTATCACGGCAAAATCGGCTCTAACAATTTCAAAATGTACAAACGTGAAAATGAATTTGATTCAGGAAGTCAATATTTAGGCAGAATTGGAAGACAAGATGTTGATATTGAAGAACGTGAAATTCAATTTACAATGAATGGTTTAAATCACTATTTTGGTAAAATTGGTGATAATGATTTTGAAATGGAATCAAAATCAAAGAACTTTTCAAATGCTGAACGTGCAATCTACGAGGGCAAATTCAAAGGAAAATCTTTCCAAGTAGAGGTTGGACGTGATAATATAGAAAAAGATGATGGCGATAGAGTTATCAGAGGTTATTTTGATGGTCAAAGAGTTGATATTAAAAAACGCCCAGCTAAATTAACAGATAATGATAGATTAAAGGTGAATAACTTGCCAAAAGATTTTGAAGATGTTGCATCATTTATTTTTGTAGCACATACAGAATTAGAAAAATCAGGCAAACTAAAAGATTAAAGGAGCAACCTATGACAGATATGAATATAAACGGTGTAAATAACTTACAAAACACAAACTTAACCAAAACAGAAAAAACTGAACAACAACCAGAAGAAATTATGGTATTTGGTGCTGTTGATACACAATCTCAAGGAAAAATAAAAAAAGGTTTAGTAACTGATATTTATAGAGGTAATATTGCAGGAAAAGATTTTGACCTTTTGAGAAGAAAAAATATTGTTCAATTTGGTTATCAAACTATTGGTAATATTGATGGTAAAAAAGTTGATGTAGAAGAAAGAAAAATACCTCTTACAAGAACAACAATTTATAAAGGTTCTATTGGTGACAAAGAATTAAATATGAAGTCAAGAAAAGCTATCATGACATTAACAAATAAAAAAACTTATAAAGGAACATATAACGGCAAATCTTTTGATGTCGAATTTAAAGACGATGGAATTGTTAATCTAGGTGATAAAACTTTAAAAGGTACTTATGACGGTAAAAAAGTTGATATTAAATATGATTATAAACATCTTCAACGTTCAGACAAAGTTAAAGAAAATTCAGTACCAGATGATTTTGGTGATGTAGCAACTTTGATTTTTGTTGAAAATAATGACTCTGAAGTTCGTGAAAAACGTGAACAAGAACGTAAAGCTCAAGAAGAAAGAAGACAACAACAGCAACAACAAAACATCCAAAACAATTAACATCACAATAAATTTACAAAAGGGTTGGCTTTTACAAGTCAGCCCTTTATAATATCTGTATGATAAATTTTTTCATACTTACAATTTGTTTACTTTTAATTATTTGGTTATTTATTGAACCAAATAGACTTGTTGTTAAAAGACTTAAAATAAAAGATGAAGCTTTAAAAGGTTTGAAAATTGTTTTTGTAAGTGATTTTCATATAAAATTTTATGAGGAAAATCGTTTAAAGAAAATTGTAGATATGATTAATTCTGAAAATCCTGACTTAGTTTTGTCTACAGGTGATTTCTTTTCAGGTTACAGAAATATTTCTACAATGTCTTTAGATAAGATTGCTTACGAACTTGGGAAAATAAAAACTCGTTATGGTTTTTATACTTCACTTGGAAATCACGATTATCATAGAGATAATGACAAAGTTGTTCAAACTCTTTCAAATTATGGTATTGCGACTGTTTCAAATAATAATATTTTTGTACAAGCAGAAGACAAAGGACTTTATATTGCAGGTGTTGAAGATTTAAAAACAGGTAAACCTGATGTTAAAAAAGCTTTAAAAGGAACAAATGGTGCAACAATTCTTTTGACACATTCACCTGATGTTTTTGAAAATGTTCCTGACTCAGTAAATCTTACGTTAGCAGGGCATTTACATGGTGGTCAAGTTCGTTTTCCATTTGTTGGTGCAATTTTTTGTCCGTCAAAATTCGGTACAAAATATGCAAGTGGATATTTTGAAGAAAATAATAAAAAAATGTATGTCACAACAGGTATTGGTACAAGTAAATTGCCTATAAGATTTTTATGCACTCCTGAAATTGTTGTTATTGATATTGAATAAAATTTTAATAATATATGGTGTCGCACGTAACAAAAATAGCCCTTCTTTATTTAATATCAATTTTATGTATGATTTAAAATTTTAAAATATATATAATAATTAAATAAGAACTTTGAAAACAAAATTTAAGCAGGTGGTTGCCAAAAAACCTTATTGATTGACGGTACTTACGTCAAGAGAGGGGTGATGCCTATGACAAAATCAATAATGCTAATTTTATTTTTTATAATTTCGTTATTATTTAAAATAGAAAAACTAGCACTTGTGATTGCCGTCCTAGTGCTAGTTCTCTGAACTTAACTTGGCATTAAAAATTAGCTTTTGCTAATTGCCACCTGTTATATTTTTATTATAACTTATTTTTCAACTTTTTCAAGCCATGGATTTTATTTGTTTCTCAAATTAGTAACGAATTTAGAAAGTTTTTCCATTGCTATTTTTAGTGTTTCTAGTGAATATGCATACGATATTCTCAAAAATCCTTCTCCACTATCGCCAAAAGCTGTTCCAGGGACTACGGCAACGTGTTCTTCTTCTAAGAATTTTGTTGCAAATTCTTCACTTGTCATACCAAATTCTTTAATGCAAGGGAATACGTAGAATGCACCATAAGGTTCAAAACATTCTAAGCCCATTTCTTTAAATGCATTTATCAAAAATCTACGTCTTTGATTGTAAGACATTTTCATTTCTTTAACGTCATCATCACCGTTTTTAAGTGCTTCTACTGCTGCGTATTGGCTGGTAGTTGGAGCACACATAATTGCGAATTGATGAATTTTTGTCATTTGTTTAATAAGTTCTTTTGGACCACAAGCATAGCCTAATCTCCAGCCTGTCATTGCGTAAGCTTTTGAAAACCCATTAATCATTAATGTTCTTTCTTGCATACCGTCAAGGCTAGCAATAGATACGTGTTCACCATTGTATGTTAATTCTGAATAAATTTCATCTGACATTACAAAAATATCGTGTTTTTTGATAACTTCTGCGATTTTTTCCAAATCGTTTTTGTCCATAATTGCCCCTGTTGGGTTGTTTGGATAAGGTAAAATGAGAACTTTTGTTTTTTCAGTTATTGCTTCTTCTAATTCTTCTGCAGTTAGTCTAAAATCGTTTTCTGCTTTAAGATTAAGAATAACAGGTTTTGCTCCCGCAAGAACTGCACAAGGTTCATAAGAAACATAAGATGGTTGAGGAATAATAACTTCATCCCCTGAATTTATCATAGCTCTTAGACCAATATCGATTGCTTCTGAACCCCCAACTGTTACTAAGATTTCACCATCTGGACAATATGAAACTTTTTGTTTGCGTTTAATATAGTTTGAAATTTCTGTTCTCAAATCTTTTAAACCAGAATTTGATGTATAGAAGGTTTTACCTTTTTCTAAGGCATAAATACCCTCATCTCTGATGTGCCAAGGTGTATCAAAATCCGGTTCGCCAACACCTAGAGATATAGCATCTTTCATCTCTGAAACTATATCAAAAAATTTTCTAATACCTGATGGTTTTATTGATTCTATTGTTTTTGAAATTGGAATACTCATTATATCATCATTTCTCTTTCGTCTTCATGTTGTTTTTTTTCTAAGATAGTGCCGTGGTCTTTATATTTTTTCAAAATAAAGTGAGTTGCTGTACTCAAAACGCTATCTAAAGTTGATAATTTGTCAGAAACAAATGCAGAAATTTCTTTCAAAGATTTTTCTTCTAATGTAACTAACAAATCATAAGCCCCTGAAATTAAATAAACTGATTTAACTTCTGGATAGTTATAAATTCTTTCTGCAATATGGTCAAAACCTTGACCTCTTTGTGGAGTAACTCTAACTTCGATTAGGGCAGTAACTTTTTCTACAGAAGTTTTATCCCAATCTATAAGTGTGTGATAACCACAAATTATGCCTTCTTTTTCTAAAGCCTGAAGTTCATTCAAAACATCTTCTATAGAAACGCCAAGAATTACAGATAATTCTTTTAAGTCAATTCTGCTATTTTTTTCTATTATAAGTAATAATTCTTCTCTCATAACATCTCCCCATAAGTAATAAAACTATTATATTATATGTTCAAAAAAAAATCATTATATAAACACAAATTTAAACCAAATAAAGGACAAAGTTTAATAAATATGCTTGCAAAAAAGGTTTTTTTTGATATTATTGATACAAAGTTTTCTGTAATATAACAATTTTAGAAAGGTGTTTAAATTATGCAAGAATTAGAAAAACAATTCCACATTCATTGTGTTGAAGGTGATGTAGGTCGTTACGTAATCTTACCTGGTGACCCTGGTAGATGCGAATCAATCGCAGCCTTATTCGACAATGCTCATCACGTAGCTCAAAACAGAGAATATAATATTTATACAGGTACTTTATTAGGTGAAAAAGTTTCTGTATGTTCAACAGGTATTGGTGGTCCATCAGCTTCTATCGCTATGGAAGAATTACACAACATCGGTGCTGATACATTCATCAGAACTGGTACTTGCGGTGGTATTGATTTAAACGTACAATCAGGCGACATCGTTGTTGCAACTGGTGCAATCAGATTTGAACATACTTCAATGGAATATGCTCCAATCGAATATCCAGCTGTAGCTAACTTAGATATTACAGTTGCTTTAAGACAAGCAGCATTAGCAATGGGTAAAACAACTCACACAGGTGTTGTTCAATGTAAAGACGCATTCTACGGTCAACACAGCCCAGCTAAAATGCCTGTTTCTTATGAATTATTACAAAAATGGGAAGCTTGGAAACGTTTAGGCGTTAAAGCTTCTGAAATGGAATCAGCAGCATTATTTGTTGTAGCTGATGCTTTAAAATGCAGATGTGGTTCTTGTTTCCACGTAATTTGGAACCAAGAAAGAGAAGCTGCAGGCTTAGATCAAAAAATGAGCGAAGATACATCTTCAGCAGTAAGAGTTGCAGTAGATGCATTAAAAATCATGATTGAACAAGATAGAGCAGCTGCTAACAAATAGTTAGATTAGTTTAAAATTTAAAGGTGCTGATGTAAAACTCAGCACCTTTTTTTTATTCCTTTAACCATTCGTTATCATCAGCCCCCATTTTTGTTATGACAAGAGCAAATCTTTTGTATTTATGGTATAGAAAATCACTTTTTATTTCTCCGATTTCTTTGAATGGAATTGCACATTCTTTTAATAATTTTTTTTGAATATCGTATTCGACTTCACTTTGGTTTACTATGAACATTTTACCGCCAGTTTTAAGTGAAAAATATGCGTGCCAAAGCATTTTTTTAGGATTAAAATATTCTAAAGGTAAACCCCAACGCATGTGAGGATATTCTCTGACAAAAGGTAAAAACCAAGTTAGGTAATCAAATTTGTCATCGTAATTCATAAAATCTTTAGGGATGTAATGAGTATTCTTTAATCCTTTTTTATAAAATTTTGCAACTTCGTATCTTGAAAATAAATTCCAATATAATCTATATGCATCAATTTCTATTCCTCGTAAATTGATTTTTTCGCAGTATTTTTTAAAGAAAGTATATTGACCTTTTACGTAATTCCAATTTTTACAACCAATATCCATTACTTCCATTTTTTTTTGAGGAATAATTTCAAAATATTTATCTAGAATATCTAACATATACAGATTTTCTCTATAATTTTGTTCTGTCATATCTTTTAGATATTCAAAACCATATTTTTTATGTAAATCATTTTCTCTTTGTTTTAATTCTGTACCAAAAATGTTTGATAAATTTTCAGGTTCTTCAAAATATCCTTTTCGTGAAAATTTTGTTTTTTTTCTTATGTAAAAATCAATTTTATTTTTTATATTATCAAAAAATTTCATATTCTCATTATATAATATAAAATATGGATTTAAAAATTTTCGACAAAAAGATTTTAATAATGTGTGTTGTTGTTTTTATTCTTGGCTTGTTTGCAAGAATTTATACAATAACTTTGAAAACAGATTTTCATCAAGACGAAGTATTGAGTGTTATTCTTTCAAATTATTCAGAATACGGTTGGACAAAACTTCCTGAAAAGAATAGAGTTTTTACTGGTAAAGATATAAAACGAATGATGTTATGGAATGATTCTTCTTTAAAAGATATGTTTTCTGATATTTGGAATTTATATCTTTATACAAGAGATGATTCACATTCAAATTTATACTATTCAATATTAAGAGCATCTTTTGCTGGTATTAGTGATTTTGATATTAAACAAACAATTTATAGAGGTTGTTCTATTAATCTAATAGCTTATTGTTTATCTTTTTTCTTTATGTTTAAACTTTTGGCTTTATTATTAAAAAAACAGTCTTTAATTCCTTTTGGCTTGTTTGTAGCATTTATGAATACTGGTGCTATTTCAAATGTTGCATACTTAAAACCTTATAATCTTCAAGAGGTAGCATTTATAATAGTCACTTATTATTTTATTAGATTACTAAGGGGTGAAAACCTTAATTTCCTAAAACCTGCACTTTCAATAGCCTTTGCATTCTTATCTGGTTATTATTCAATAATTTATGTTGGAATTTTAGCTGTTGTTTTGTTTATAAAGAATTTAGACAAGAGATATTTATTTAAAATAGCTGGTTTATCACTTATATTTACAACAATTTTTTATCCTGGATATTTTTTAGGTTTAATAAGTTATAGAGCTACAGAAACAATAGAAAGATTTTCTGGCAATAATTTATTTTATTCTTTTCTTGGTTTACCGTATTTGTATTTAAAATATATTTTTAGCTTGTCGTTGATTATTTATTTGGTTTATTTGCTTGTAAAAATTTCAAGACAAAAGCTTTTAGTTGATAATGAGTCTAAAGACATAATTTTGTTATTTGTTATAGGTTTGGTTTGGTCAGCAATAATTATGTTTATTGCTCCATTCAAGGTTCTACGTTATATCTTGCCGGTATTTCCTATTCTTGCGTTGATTATTCCGTATATTGTTTCTTATTTTGATAAAAAACTTTTACCAATAATTATTATTTTAGGAATTGTATGCTTAAATTTTGTTATTGCTGTCGGATTTTATAAAAATCCAAAGATTGGCAGATATATTCCGTTTATTTCGAATTTAGAATTTTTGAAGAATAATAAAACAT
>ERZ808275.586-NODE-586-length-13325-cov-4.750264_pt1 | contig 13325 bp, 23 predicted proteins | sample MGYA00520894_ERZ808275 | MGnify/ENA primary metagenome ERZ808275 (study PRJEB31516, sample SAMN03275598) | gut metagenome | biome: mammalia-associated habitat; material: feces | host: Papio cynocephalus | place: Kenya | collected 2012-08-03 ...
GGGTTTCTGCCGCACATGGGGCACCCGTATTCGTTATGGCGTTTGAACCACATGGCTAGTCCTTCGTGTCCTCGCTTTGGTTCGGCACCTCACTGGGCATCGAACCGCTGTAGCCGAGCCGTGCCTTGCAATGGTTGATTACCTCTGTCAGGGCGGAGTACATGCCGCGCTCGTAGTTGTTTGCTCCCGATGCCGTCTCCCTTTGTCCCTTGCACCAGTCGATGATTTCGTGGAGCGTCTTGTCCTTTTGCGTGATGTTGGTTGCCATGGTCTAGTCTTTCTGGTTGAGGATGTTGATTGCCTTCACGGCTGGTGCGAGTCGGTTGTACGCGTGGTCGATGCTGACGATGACCGGCTGGTATACGCCCGCGACGTACAGTTGTTCGATTGGACGGCCGCCGAGTTCGCCGCGCAAGCGTGACGACAGGTGTTCCAAGTGTCCGTCGATTGTCGTGCCGGATTCGAGTTGCACGATGGCACGGTATCCGTCCAATTGGCGTAATGGCATGTGTGACCAGTTTTCGATGCTCTCATGCACGTCACTCATGGCGAAGCTCCTTTGCGATTCGATGCAAATCGACGCGGGTCAGGGGGAATGCGTCGGCATGGAACGTGCGTAGCACGACAGTCCAATCCTGCGTATCCAAGTCCCCGTCAGCGAATAGTAGGGCTTCCGCGCTTATGTTGTGCATGTGCCATGCGTCACCGTCAAAGCTGAGCAGGTCGTTGCCGTCTGCGGTGACGTACCAGCCTTTTTCGGATGGTTGTTTCATGTTGCTCATTTGATTCTTCCTCCGCTCGTATGCGTGCCGATCTCGTTCATGTCCTTGTCGAACAGGATGGTGCGTTTGAGGGTGGTGCGGACTGCCGCATGACGCAGTTCGACGCGCAGAAGGACGCACCAGATGACGAAGCAGACGGTCTGAACCGCCACGCCAAGCCACCACTGTTTCATGAAGTCGATTCCGGCGAAGAACCCGCACCATGCGAGCCACGCCATGCACCACACGAATTTCGGCAGGCCGATAACCGACTCGTCCACCGTGGTCGTGTATTCGACGACCTGATTGTTCTCGCTCATGTCATGCTCCTTGCGTGATGTAGATGGTGATTGGCGCGGCTATGAGGGCGAGCGTCAAGAGGATCGCGAACAGGGTTCCGCATGTTGGCTTGCGCATATGTCACCATTCCTTTTCCTCGGGGCCGAGCGGCAGGCCGCTGTTGAGTATCAGGGCGAAATCCTGCAAGGTGACCAGCCGCATGGTTTTTCTCCGTCCCAAGGGTTCGGGCTTGATTCGCGCCCGCAGGGCGGGTGGCGAGAGGGTGAGCATGTTTTCCAATACCTCCGTGGTGGTGTAGGCGTGTTGTTGGCCGAGCCTGTGCGTGGAGGTCAGGCCGACGCCGTTCTTCTTCTGGATGACCCATGGATAGGGCGAGTCCATGTTTCCGGCTTCCACGAGCGCTTCGCGCATGTGTTGCGGCGCGTTCATGGTCTGCGTCCATTTCACTTCCACGCAGACGAGCTGGCCGTGGAAGTACACGTTGCCTATATCTCCCACGTCCTTGTTGCCGTGTAATCGCAGACGTTGTATGCGCTTGTCATCCAATGCCCACTTCAAATAGGTTTCGACGGCGGTTTCCATGCGCGTGCCGTTGCCTTTCGCGGTCTTGCGGTTTCGCGTGCGCGTCATATGCTTCCGTCTCCCATGTCCGCGTGATAGTCTTCCGATTCCGCCTCGCAGATGGGGCATGAGCGCCCGTAGTAAGGGCACTCATGCCGGTCACACCATGCTGGCGGGTTGTGTCCTGCCAAAGGTGCCATGCGTTTTAAAACTCGGGTTCCGGGGCGGTGGTGCCGAAACCACCGAAACCACCATTCGCAGTGTTGGCGGCTGGCGCACCCCACGGATCAGACGTGGCGTTCTGCTGCGGCGGTTGCGCGGGCTGCTGGCCGAAACCACCGGTCCCCTGCTGCGGCGGATAGCCGCCGTTGTTGCGTTGCGCCCGATGCACCTGGGCGGTGGCCAATCTCAACGATGGTCCGATCTCGTCCACGGTCATCTCCACCACGGTGCGCTGGGTGCCGTCCTTCGCCTGATAGGAGCGTTGGTGCAAACGTCCCTGCGCGATCACGCGCATGCCCTTCGCGAGACTGGCCGCGATATGGTTCGCCAGCTCGCCCCATGCGGAGCAGCTCATGAACAGCGTGTCACCGTCCTCCCATTGGCCGGTGTCGCGGTTGTACGCGCGCGTGGACGCGGCGATGCTGAAATTCGCCACCGCCTTGTTGCTGCTCGTCGTGCGCACTTCCGGATCGCGGGTGAGGTTGCCCGCAATCGTGATGATGGTTTCGCCTGCCATGGTTTACTTTCCTTCCTTGGTGTCGGCTGTCGGGGTTTCGTCGGTGACGGTCGCTTCCACCGTCTCCGGTGCCGGTTCCCGCTGCTGCGGGTGACGGATCGCGGCCAATGCCTCCATGGTCTTCTTCTTCAGAAAGTCCACGTCGGCAAGCAGATTGTCGGCGTCCAACCGGCTGATATGCTTCGGGTCAGTCAGACCATGCGCGCCGGTCAACGAGAACAGCACCTGTTCCGCTTCCTCATTGGACGCGATGCCGCTATCGCGCAATACCGCGAAGATTCGTTCCGCCTGATCGCGTGTGCATGGCGCCTTATCCGGCTGCATCTGACGTGCGCGGCTGCCGTAGCTTTTACGTGCCGTGGCTTCCTCTTCCACGACTTCGGCCTGCACGTCGTCCATATTGGTTTCGTCAGCCGTGTACAATCCGCTCAAGTCCTGCGGGAACGCTTTGCGCAATGCCAGCGCTTCCGCGCATTTGGCGATCATCAAAGCCGGTTTGGAACCCCATACGCCGGTCGGCACCTGCTGGCCGCTTGCACGGTCGAATCGTGTCGGACAGTATTCGTCGAACAGCGCGACGGCGCTGAACTTGGAATCGCCACGGATGATGGTCGCCTTCGCGGCGGTCGGCGGCACTTTCTTCAACCACACGTCATGCCATTCACCGTCTTCACCGCACCAGAGCGTGTCCGTCTCTTCAAGGCGTTCATGCCGCTGGTCGGCCACTCGGCGTGCGATAAGACGGAATCCGTCGATTCCGGTCTGGATGGTCTGCTTGGTGATGTAATTGCCGTGCGCGTCCTTCTGGCGGCGTCCGATCATGTAGATCTGGCGGGCGAATGGGTCAAGGCCGGTGCGCTGGCATTGGTGGAGGAACACGGCCAAGTCGGCTGGTGTCGCGTCCTGCACGCCGATCTGGGTAAGAGCGGCGACCTGTCGTTGGGTGAAAGTGTCTTGGTTCTCGTTGATGGTGAGTTCGTTGCTCAATTTCAGTTCTCCTTCTGGTCAGTGTTTTCGGTGCCGTCAGTGAGCATGAGCCGTATGATCGTGGGCGCGAGTTCCGCGCTGAAGACCTTGTCCACGAAGCCGCGCGTGCTGCGGAACGTGACCACGCCCGGACGGCCCGCCTTGTATTCCACGCCGTCGGGCAGTTCCCCACCATGGTCGCGGATCATGTCTTCGAGATACTTCTGGTCCATTGCCTCACGTCGTGGCATCCACACCTGTTCGGCTGCTGGCTGTCCGCCTGGAATCACGAAGTCGTTGTCATGCAGGAGGGCGCCGTAGGCTCGTTCGTCCGTGACAGCGTATTTGCCGTTGCCGCCTTTGCCGAGGGTGAGTTCTCCGGCTTCGACTCCTGCGATGTTGACGGTTTCGGAATCGCCGCCGTCGTGGTCGTGCTCCCATGCGGCTTTGGCGATTTTGAGGATTTCGCCGCTGCGCTTGTTGATCGCGGTCAGCATGCCGATGTTCGCGCGAATCTGGTCGGCGGGAAGCGTGTCGTACAGGTCGGTGATTTCGTTGAGGGTTTTCTTGTCCATTACTTGTTCTCCTTTGCGGTTGCTGGTTCGAGGTGAAGAGGAAGGTGTTGGCGAGTGTCGTGATCGCGGCGGTGCGTTCGGACTCGTTGCGGGTCTTCCATGCGTGGTTCATGAGCCGGAGCGTGTTGTCGAGGATGTTGTCTCGGTATGTCATTGCTTCGTCCGATACGGGTGCGGGCGTGTTGGATGGTTTGCAGGCGGGGGTGCCGGTAGGAATGTCGGCCGGCGTGGGTTTCGTCGTGGTGGTCGGCGGGGTCATCGTGGGTTTCTCCTTTTTCGGTTTTGGGGTGGATGGTTGCAGTGGGATCACATTGTTGGTGTGGAGTTGGCCGAGGATGTTGCGTATCGTCTTCTCGCTTCGTCCCGTCAGTCCGGTCAGGAGTGGAATGCAGGTCGCGTTGTCCAATGGTTGGCCGTTGAGTTGGCGGCGTAGCATGATCTCGCGGACTCGGTAGTAGGTTTCCTTGTCGTTCGCCGTTTTGGCGCGGGGTTGCGGCCGGTAGGGTCTGCCGGTCGGCAGGTATCCGGTTTTCCGGCGTGGGTCTTTTTCGAGACAGTCCTGTTCGAGGAGTTTTTGGATGTGGTGGCCTACGGTGGTGCGGTGGATGTGCAGTTCGTCGGCGACGCTTTGCCGTGTCGGTTTGCCGCCGTTTTCGGCTTGCCGCTGGTATGCTTGCAGGACCCGCAGTGTCATGTGGCCGTCGTTGGACGCCGTTTTTGGTTTTGGCTGTCGTGCCTGTTCGATGAACGGGCGTAGCGCGTGGAGTTCCTGTTCCGTGACTTTCATCGGCTCCTCCTTTCTTGTGTCCGGTGTGGATCGTGTGATAACGGTCATTGGTTTTTGCGGTTTGGGTCGTTGAGTTCCTTCACGCGCTGGTCCAGGTCTTTGATGTAGTACATGTTTCCTTGTCCTCCGGTGGTTTTGGCGAGGTCGCCGTAGTTTTTGTTGAGTTGTTTTTCGCCGATTCCCAGGTAGTCGCAGGCGTCCTGTTTGTTGAGCAGGGTTCTGGTGACGTTGAAGTTGGTGGTCATGCGTGTTTCCTTTGCCGTGTCGTGTGGGTTGAAGTTGGGTCCCTTAGCCGGGTTGCTGGCGGCTAAGGGAAGAATCAGTGTTCCGTCAGCGTCCACGTGTAGCCGTGTCTGTCCATGAGGCCGAGCGTGTATAGGCTGTGCAGGTGGTATCGGACGGTGCTTTTCGGCATGCCGATGGCTTGCGCGATGTCGTTGGAGCTGATCCGGCGTTTGCTGGTGTTGGAGAGTCGTTTGAACGTCTGGTATACGAGGTCTCGTCCTTTGACGTGTTCGCGTGGCTTGTATGCGCCGCCGTGTTCGAGGTCTTCTCCTACGGGTTCGCCGGTATTGCGTGGCGAGGTGTGGCGCAGGTGTTGTATGAGCGTGTGGTTGGCTTGGATGAACTTGTCCACGTTGATGCCTTGTTCGGTCAACGTCAGTGGTTGGGTTTTCCGGCTGCCGTGTTTGGCGGAGTTGATTTTCTCCGCTTGGATGGCGTTGCCGGTGCGCGGGACTATGCGTGTCATTCGGGTGCCGTCATTTCTTGTTGTCGAGTGGGATTGGTTTGAGGTTCGCCACTTGGCCGGATTCGTTGAAGAGGATTCGGTGGAAGTGGAAGCCTTGCGGTTGTTCGTCCAGTAGGTCGTTGATGTGACGGTCGGGCCATTCGCTGATCGAATCCGTGTCCGGCTCCTGCCGCATGGTTTCCTTCTCGTCGTTCTTGCCGTCGCTCATTGGTTTTCCTCCTTGAGTGCCTTGTCCAAGGTGATTTCGCCTAGGTTCCGGTGCAGCAACGCCAGTCCTTTGCGGGTGACGCGCACGGTGGGCGGGAACGCGAATTTCGTGCCGTCCTTGCGGGTGCCGTGGCTTTTCGGCATGGTCATCTTCAAATGTCCCGCTTTGACGTGCTCCGTGTTGGCGTGCCAGTGTCCGTTGTGCAGGTATATCCACTTGTGTTCCGCCATCCATGCGCGTAGCTGTTTCTCTCCGATCGGCGTTCCGGCGTTGGAGAGGATTTTCGCGGCGTCTCGGATCAGCAGTCCGTCCTCCACGTTGGTGAAGTCGTCCAATGCTTTGGCTTTGGGTTCCAGTCGTTTGACTTTCTCCTGTTCCTCTTTGAGTCTGGTTGCGAGTTGGATCAGGAAGTCGGGGCTGGTGAGTGCCTTGTCCAATGTTTGTTTGGTCATGTATGCGCCGTGTTTGCGGATTTGCGGCAGCACGTCGTGCGTGACCCAGCGTTGGAAGTCTTTTGCTTCGGGTTTGCGGCTGCGCATTATCAGTTTGTATAGGCCGGGTTCGCTGATGATGATTGGCGCACGGCCGCCATTCTGAGCAACATCATTAATAGTGATGTTGATATAGCTCTTCTCGTCTTCATCGAGCTTGTTGACCGTTTGCGATACATTGCCGAGTTCGAGGATGTCGCATACGTCTTTGGCGACGAACCAAGGCTCCTCTTCCTCGTCGGTCAGGGTGCGTAGCGTGGCGCCGTTGAAGTCGAATCGTTGGATGTTGTTCATTGGGTTTTCCTTTGACGTGGGTGCCCCATCCTGACGAGTGGGTGGGGCTGAGTGGTTGGAGATGGGGTCGAACCATCCGGACACTGTGGTGACGGAACGCTACCTGCCTGTTGGAGACAGACCTGAACTGTTTCACAGATCGGTGGCGCGGCAACGGGTGAAGAGTGAGCCCGAATGCGAGTGATTGTTGAGAACTAGGAATAGAGACGTGTCACCACTGTGTCCACAACCGTGTCCAACCAATGCGGCAAGCACTGGAACGAATGCTTGTGTATGTAAACGTCGCTTGCCGCGTGATTATTGTCGATATTCAGTTATGTGCGCCGGTTTCGGACGTTGCCGGAAACGTGGGTTCGTGAATCGGAAACTAACTGGTTTTCGGTTTGGTCGAAACCGGCAAAGTCTTTAATGCTGCCGCGTGGTGTCTTCGTCGTCGCGTGGCAGGAAGCGGATCGCGAGCCACATCGCGGTCAGCAGGTAGACCGCGCCGGTCATGATGGTCGCGGTCTGGCTGTCGGCCGTCCTCCATGTGAGCAGGAGCGTGGTGCTGGCGGTGAGGGCGATGATGGCGAGCAGGGTCTTGATGCGACGGAGCGTGTAGTTCGGTTTCTTCTTCGCGGGTTGGCGGGTTTCGATACGAAAGTCATTGTCAGTCATTGTCGTTTTCTTCCTTGAGCTTGTACGTGAATTTCAGGTCGGTGACGCTGGTGAGGGGAATAAGTGGGAGCGCGGTTTCGGGGAGCAGTCGGACAATGAAACTCCACGGGTGATAGAGGTCTCCATCTTTTCTTACTTCATCGAATCTGCTATCCGTACTTAAGTCCAGCTCTTTTGCGATCCAGTCACCGTCACCATCAAGGCTGAGGATAAAAGTGGTTCCGTCGCGTGGAATGTAGTAGCCGGGTTCGGTTGGTGCTTCCGGCAGGTACTGTTGTTCATCGTTGATGATGTCGCGGAGCGTGTCGATTGTTTTAATCGTGTTGGTGTCTCCGTTGCTGAGTGCGACACCCGCCGTAATGAGTTTGTTTGCGAGTTCTTGTGCTTGCGTGGTTGCATTCATTGGTTTGCTGCTTTCCGGTAGGGGTGTGTGTATGCGTAGTCGTCGAGGATGTTTTTGATGCCTTGTCGGCAGTGTTGTGCTTCTTCTGGCGTGTGGGCTTTGGTGTATTCGCCTATCCACCATTCGAGGTTGTTGATGGTTTCTTCGAGGGCTTCGCTGCTGGTTTTCATCTTGTGTTTCCTAGGAGGTTGTCGAGGTGGTAGGCGAAGTCTTCGAGTTCGCGGGCTGGGATTGTGGTGGTGATTTCGCCGGTGGTGGGGAGGCTGTGGAGGATGCCGTCGCCTTTGTTGTTGATTCTGACCGCGATTCCGAGGCTTGGGAGTTTGGCTTGCGGGATTGGCGGGTTGAGTAGGGTGTTCATTGGTTTTCCTTTTCTAGTTGTTTGAGGATTCGGTTGCATTCGCGGCGGATGCGTTGCACGTCGGTTTTGGAGAGTGGGATAGTGAGGTGGGCTTGCGTGGTGTTGATGCTCATTCGTGTTCCCAGGCTGTCCGACTGTATTGCGAAACCGCCATCGTCCATCCAGCTCATTTGGTTTTCCTTTGCTGTGGTCAGGCGGCTAGGGTGTTGGGCGCATTGCCTTCATCAGCAGCCGCGTCATGAATCTTCTCTTCGTACTTGGCGAGATCAATCATTTCCCAGACCGACTTGAGTCCGAGCGCCGCCGCTACCTTGTCGAGGTCATCGAGCTTCCAGAGGGCCTTGTTGCCTTTGAGCTGGTAGTAGTACTGGCGGGTGATTCCGAGCCGGTTGGAGAGTTCGGTCGCGGTGATTCCGAGCCGTGCGCGCTGGGTTTCGATTGCGCTGGAGATGGCTTCCTGAAACGTCATCCGCTTCTCCTTTCATAAGTCTTCGTGGTGGTTAACTCTATTGCGTTAACTTCTGAGTTTCATATTACTTGATAATTTGTGGTTGTCAACTCTATAGCGTTAATTGTCGCTTATCGGCGTGTCGTTGCCGTCTATTTTCTACTGTTACATATGTCAACATATAAACTCAATAGAGTTAAGGGAGGTGAAATAGATGGTACGCAACACAGACTTGGAAGAGACCAGTCAGGCAACCAAGCTCATAGCCGAAACAGTCGCGGCGATGATAAGGAAAGCTGGCTGGTCGCAGACCAAGACCGGAGCCGTATTAGGCAAGAGCCAGTCCTACGCTTCGCTGCGGCTAAAAGGATTGGCGTCTTGGACAACCGACGATCTGGACAAGCTGGCGAAGGCGCTTGGATACGGAAACGCCTTCGCGCTGCTCGACATAGTACGTGGCATGAATAGGTAGTAGACTAATCCATATCCGCTCCTTTCAGCGGGTGAACAATCGGAGCCGCACATTCCTATGGCAAAACGGGGTGCGGCTCCTTCTTTTTTCTTCCAGTCGAACATATGTTCTTCTTTAGTCTCAGATATTACACTTCATCGAACATATGTACTAACCCAACACGCCATTTCGATGCATGCCGACAAATTTTTCCGCTTCGCGCTTTTGTAAGAATTTAAATAATACTTTAAGTAGTATTTATGTTAGGTAGGGATATACACCACCCGTAAATCTGGGTGTAACCCAACTACGAAGGTTGCTTGTAGAACCATTACGTGATAGGCTTACAAAGCAACAATGAAAAATACCCTCGCAGCTGGTCAGAGCCGCGAGGGTACAAATCGGAAAACCTACCAGATTCTCCATGCATAAGCATATCGCAGAGCATGGAGGGAAAGCGAATGAATGGAATGGGATACCATAACGCTCAAGCCGTCTACCGTCTCTCGCGGGAAGGACGACTGAACAAAACCACCGAATCGAAGACCACCGACGACAAGATCTCCACTCTTGATTCCCTGGCTCTTCATATGCTCGTCTATATGGCGCTCAGCTCCGTTGACCCCGAAGACACGGAAGGATGCCGTAAATATCCGGCACGTTGCTACTGGGCTGGCTGGGATGCCATGGTTGAGGACTTCGGCATGGCCCTCCCCTCGAAAGAGCAGGCGATAAAATCCCTGAAAGGCGAAATCAGCTTGGAGGAATACCTCGCCAAACGGCGTAAGAACGCCCGAACCACACTCAGCAAGAAAGCCAAATGGCTGACCGAACAAGGCCTAATTAAGTGCATCAGACCATCAAACACGTTTCTCGGACGCAACGCCACATGGGTACTGCTGCTCGGAGACGATGAAGAGAACGCACGCATCATTGCCGCAGCCAAAAGAAAGTTCAAGATCAAGGAAAAGAACTGACATGGGATACGAGAACACTAAAAAAGGATTGCGGATTCTGGAAGACCCTTGCGGCGGATTCACGAACATTCCAGAGAATATGACCGGTAGTTGGGCGAGAATGCTTTACCTCTACTTGTGTGGAAGATCAGCTGACACGAAGACGCTTCCACGCCACCTCGCCTATGATGCGCTCTGGCCGAATGCCATACGTTCAACGTCTTGCGACAATTACGTACCGTTGCCACCACGATGTGTGCTTGACTATCCGCGCGACACGTTGCGTGCATTGGGAATCGAACCGTCACCGTACAATACCACGAAGCTGCATAAAGCAGCATTGGTTCTTTCCGACAATTCGCTGGTGCGTGTCATCAAAACCTCTACCCCGTACAAGGCGACCCTCTATCAGCTTGTTTTCCACGATGAAGCCGATGATGAAGTTTCGGCTGCTGTTGATCGATGGGTCAACCATGAGCCGAAGTTTAAAATCTGTTGCAATGACGATCTGAATACCCAGCCGTCAGAGTGGCACCTTGAGCTGAGGCCGGAATGGGTTCGCTGTTTTGAAATGCTCCATGAGATGAAATTGAAGACTGTTGATGCTCTTGAACTTCGTCGCTCAATCATTTACGCGCCTTGGCGTGACCAGCTGAAATGATTTCAAGCCCCGTCTTCGGACGGGGCCTTCCCATATTCCGACACGTCGTTCTCTCCCACGTTTCAGGAGAGAACGACGTGTCGGCACCATGACCATGTGGTGTGAACCACGTTCACACCATGCCGATCTGTCGGACGCGGTTTCCGCGCCATATGACGCGACACGCCTCACCGTCGAGGCGTTCTCTCCGTTCTCTCCCGCTTCTCTCCCGCCGAGAAGCGTTTGAAGGCGCCATACACGGCCTTGCGTGTTCCGTCCGAAAAACCATGCGCGGCAAGCCGGAACGCCCCACACGCCCCTGTAAAACCCCGTACAGGCGCATCCCCCAGCGTGTCATCCCGAGTTTGTCTGAGAATCGGCGTGAACGACGTTCCGCACACGCTCCCCCACCATGCCCTGAATATGAGAAAACCCTTACTCATGTAAGGGTTCCGCTCCAAGCTCCTGCGACTGGGCTTGAACCAGTGACCGTCCGATTAACAGTTAGAGAGTCTAAAATCGGAGGCGTTGGAAACCTTGGACAAAACGGCTCCATTCCAACGATTACACCCCATATGCGTACCACCTGCACCGCAAATGCGCCGCAAATGGAAGTCTGAGAATGTCTGAGAATGGGATTGAGGAAAGGAACACCCTTGGTCAGAAAAGCACGAAACGGCATCGTCTACCCATACAAAGTCACCCGCAAAAAACGATTGAAAGACGGCACCACAACCACCTACGTCAGCTACGAATTCAAAATCGACAACAAAACCTACTCACGCAAAAAATACACCGACGCGAACGCACTGCTCACCAGACTCCTCCAGGAACGCCAGACCTTCGGCACGGCAGGCGGAAACACCGCGATCACACTCGGCGCATACGCGCAACACTGGCTTGAACTACGCCACCGCGACGCCGACCCGAAAACCTTTGCGAACTACCGAACCATCGTCAACAAACACCTACGCCCCTACCATTCGCAGAAACTCGCCAACCTCAACGCCAGCATATGCGACCGCATCGTGAACGGGCTGACCGTCTCGAAGACCGTCAACGGGCGCCGACAGCACGCCAAGGCGAGCCTGAGCCTGAGACGGCAGATGCACACCACGTTGAACCAGATATGCAAAGCCGCCGTCGCGGACCGGCTGCTGCCGACGAACCCGATGGGCGGCGTCCCGAACCCGAAGGACAAGGACATAAGCCTGATCGACCCGCGCAAGACCGGAACGCACGAGCGCACCGCGTTCACCGTCGATGAAGCACGACGAATCCTCCAAACGGCAACCGAACTCGGTGTGCGGGATGGCGTCAAGGAATGGTTCAGACTCTGCACCGGAATGCGCCCCGGCGAAATACTCGGCGCGTCACTGCAAGACCTCGAACTCGCCGAACAGAACGGCATACCCTACGGCGAATACACCGTCAACTGGAAACTTGAGGAATTGAAGAAGGAGCATGGTTGCGGCAAACCCGACAGGAAAGGCGTGTACCCGTGCGGCTACAAGCGTGGCGCCGCGTGCCCCCGTTGGCGTTGGCGTATCCCGGACGGATTCGACATGATCGAATTGGAAGGCCGCTGGTGCCTCACCCCGCCGAAATCGAAGCGCGGCAGGAAAGTGCCGATAGTGCCCGCGTTGGCCCAGGCGCTCGAACTGTACCTGCGGGAAACCGATGATATTCCGAATCCGCATGGACTGCTGTTCCGACATGATGACGGCAGCCCTATAGAGCCAGAAGAGGACATGCGCCAGTTCCGCAGTCTGCTGGAACAGGCCGGAATACCGGACGCGGAATACCGCAGCCGGCATGAGACGCGCCACACCACAGTGACCATCCTCATGTCGATGGGCGTTGACTACGGACTGGTGGAGGAAATCGTCGGCCATTCCAGCAGGGCGATGGTCGAGCATTACCGGCACGCCGGTTTGAAGGAACGGTTGGCCGCGATGGAGAAGATGAACCAGCCATTGCAGCTTGACGCGACTCAATGGAAGGGTTGCTGAGAACGACGAAAAGCCCCTCCCCCAGCGTTAATGCCGGAAGAGGGGCGTGGTTCTAACATGTGTTAACTGAATCCTTACATGTTATCTTTCATGTGAAAGATAATGTTAGGACTTCGAGCGTCGTGTTACATGCGGGTGCAAAATATTCCAACAGGAATCATCCGGCGTGGTTTTCCGCACCGATGTTGATTTTCGGGCGTGATGTTGAGTCTCGCACCCGAAAATTAATCGCGTTTAGTTTTTGCGGAGTGGATTGTATGCGACGCCGAAGGCTGCCGCGAGCAGGCCCGCTCCGGCGCTGATGTAGCTGCCGACAGCCGGATCTCCGAAGGCGGTGAAACCCGCGCCGATGAATCCCGCGATAAGGCAGACGATGTAGATGATGGTGCGCACCTTGTCATTGAAGACGGGCGTGTACGCGGTGCCGGTATTGCCGTTGTCGGTGGTGCCGGTGGCTGGCGTGGTTGGAGTGGTTGGAGTGGTGGTGTCGGCTTCGGTTGCCGGAGTCGCTGCCGCTGCGGCAGTGGCTGCCGCTACGGCGGTGTCGGGTGCTTTGTTGTCTTGGCCGTCCTCACGCTCGTTGGTCAGATTGTTGACGGTGGTTTCGAGGGTGGACTGCGTGTTGTTGTCTGCCATATTGTGTTTCCTCTCTGTTAGAAACGGTTGTTGTTCAATGCGTGTTGCAATGCGCGTGCGGTCGCGGGGCCGAAGCTCGCGTCCTGCGTCAGGCCGTAGTGCGCTTGGATTGCGCGAATGGTCGCGGGGCCGAGCAATCCGTCCACGCCGCAGCCGAGACGCTTCTGGACGGCGCGGATCAGGTTGCTGCCGTAGCCGCCGTAAGTGACCACGGAATCATCGATGGCCGGACGCCAGTAGGTGCGGCAATCGGGGACGAGCTGGCCGCTGATAATGCCGTCCACGGTGGTGCCCATGACCTGCTGCCATCTGCGGACGGTGGCGGGTC
>ERZ808275.589-NODE-589-length-13286-cov-3.711964_pt1 | contig 13286 bp, 11 predicted proteins | sample MGYA00520894_ERZ808275 | MGnify/ENA primary metagenome ERZ808275 (study PRJEB31516, sample SAMN03275598) | gut metagenome | biome: mammalia-associated habitat; material: feces | host: Papio cynocephalus | place: Kenya | collected 2012-08-03 ...
GAAATCAACAAAGAAATCGACAAAGAAGATGCTGAATTTAGAGCTGTTTACTTCGACATCGATACAGAATTGTTAATTGAAAGAATTGTTAACAGAAAATCTTGCCCAAAATGTGGTGAAATTTACAACATGAAATTCAAAGCTCCAAAAGATGGCGTTCATTGTGACAAATGTGGCGAAGAATTAACTCAAAGAAAAGACGATACAGAAGAAATCGCAAGAGCTAGATTTGACACTTATAACAAAGAAACTGCACCTTTAACAGCTTATTATGAATCAAAAGGCGTTCTTAGAAAAATCGATGCTAATGGTTCAATCGACGAAGTTTGGGAAAGATTACTTCACGCAGTTAATGACTAATTTTTAAATTATCAATAATAAAAGAGAGTTAGCGATAACTCTCTTTTTTGTTTTAAAACCTTTACAGATTTGCAAAAGGGTAAAAAGATATGGTATTCTAGTAAAAAAGGTAGGTTTTATTATGATTAAAAGAAAATCAAGAGATGAAATAAAAAGAATGAAAAAAGCAGGACATATCGTAGCTTTAGTTCATGCGGAAATGAAAGATAAAATTAAAGCTGGTATGTCAACAAAAGATTTAGACGATATAGCTATGGACGTAATCCATAAAAACAAAGCTATTCCTACTTTTTTAGGATATAACGGGTTTCCAGCAAGTATTTGTACATCTATAAATGAACAAATCGTACACGGTATTCCATCAAAAGATGTTATTCTTCAAGAGGGTGACATAATTAGTGTTGACGTTGGTGCAACTTATGGTGGACTCGTTGGCGATAGTGCTTGGACTTATCCAGTTGGCGAGATTTCTGATGAGAAAAAACATTTGTTGAAAATCACAGAAGAAGCTTTATTTGCAGGCTTAGCATTTATGAAAGACGGTTGCGTACTTGATGATGTTTCTAGTGCTATCGAAAAAGTTGCAAACAGAGAAAAACTTGGCATCGTTAGACAATACGGTGGTCATGGTGTAGGTCATGTTATGCATGAAGAACCATTTGTATTCAACTATAGCGTAGGTGACAACCTATTATTAAAAAGTGGCATGACTATCGCAATTGAACCAATGTTAAATTTAGGTGGCGATGATGTTATTGTTATGCCAGACGGCTGGACTGTTGTAACCAAGGATGGCAAAGCCTCTGCACACTTTGAACATACAACTTTAGTTACAGAAGATGGACCTGAAATCTTAACTAAATTAATGGAAGAATAATACTCTTATATGATTTTATAATCTACTAAATATAGTTAAATATAAAATATAATAGTAGATTAATAGTGGAGCGTAAAATGGATATTTTTGCAGTTATCGGATTATTTTTCGGTATTACATTTATTTTAATAGGTCAAGCATTAGAGGGTGGTAACTTAGGACAGTTATTACAAATTACAGCTGCCTTTATCGTATTCGGAGGTACAGGTGGTGCTGTAATTTTGAGTTTTCCACCTCACATCTTAAAACTTGCCTTTTCATTTATTAAATATGTATTTTTCCCTCCAAAAGTTGATATGCCAGCATTAGTAAAAGAAATTGTAAATTTCGCAACTAAAGCAAGAAAAGAGGGTGTTATCGTACTTGAAAAAGAAGCAAAATACGCATCTGATCCAATTTTAACAATGGGTTTAGAAGCAGTTGCCGATGGTGCTGATCCAACATTGGTTCAAACAATGATGGAAAACCAAATTGCACAATTAGATGCAAGAGTAACGGCAGCATCTAAAGTATTTGAATCTGGTGGTGGTTATTCACCAACACTAGGTATCATCGGTGCGGTTATGGGTCTTATCCAAGTAATGCAGAATTTATCTGACCCAACTGCGTTAGGTGCTGGTATTGCCGTAGCGTTCGTTGCTACAATTTATGGTTTGTTTGCTGCAAACTTATTGCTAATTCCTTTTAGTACTCGTATTAAAGTTAACTTTGCAAAAGTATTTACAGCAAAAGAACTTATGGTAGAGGGTGTTCTTTCTATTCAAGCTGGTGAATCTCCTGCCTTGATTGAAAGAAAATTAAATTCATTTATGTTGGAAGAAAAATAATATGGCAAAGAAGAAAAAACCGCCTGAACATGAAAATTTGGAAAGATGGTTGGTATCATACGCCGACTTCATCACGTTATTGTTTGCAACCTTTGTTGTATTATATGCGTTGTCACAAGTTGATATTTCTGAATATATAAAGTTAGAAGAAGCTATGAAATCAGCTTTTAGCCCATCTTCATTAATGGAATCAATGGATTCGTTCTTAGATAATACTAAATCAGAATCTCCAGTTGATGCTAAAAGTGCAGATTCAGTTGTTTCACCTTTAATGCTTGAATATATGAGTCCAGCTTATGAACAACGTTCTTATGAAGAAATTGATAAAGAAATAAAAGATGCGACTAAAAAAGGTGAACTTGAGGGTGTAAAATCAGAAATTACTGATAAAGGTTTGGTAATTACCTTTAATGAAGATTTAATATTCAACCCAGGTTCTGCGACTTTAACACCAAAAGCATTAGCAACTTTAAATAAAGTTGGTGTAATGATTACAGAAAAATTTGTTCTTCACTATATTAGAGTTGAGGGTCACACAGATAATTCACCTATTATGTCCTTTGTATTCCCATCAAATTGGGAATTATCATCAGCACGTTCTAGTGCTATCATAAGACATTTAATTGGTCAATTTAAACTTACTCCAGGATTATTTACTGCGGTAGGTTATGGTGACACAAGACCTTTAGCTGATAACAAAACTCCAGCTGGTAAAGCAAAAAATAGACGTGTAGAAATTTTAATTTTAAGAAACAAATATAAACAAATGGAAAATCCTCAAATTGATTTGCTAAAAATGAGCAAGGCAGAACAAGAGAAATTCCAAGCAGAGAGAATGCATACAATTAAAAGATTAAAAGGTCTTTCTGAAGCAGCTAAAAATCTTGCAGAGGGAGATTTAGAAGCAGAAAAGAATGCAATTATGATGAAGGACAAGTCTACTGAAACTATGCAATTAAATCCTGGAAATAAAATGTTGTATAATCAAGATTTAGCACCAGTTAACGTTATTGATTCAAAAACATTTGATATTGATTTCCAAGAAGATTAAGGATAAATATGAAATACTATATCGGGCTTGCAATGGGTCCAGCCTCAACTGTTGAAACAGGTTTAGCAGTAATCGAGGATACAGGAAAAATTATACTTATAGATAAATTATTCAAAGTTAAAGATATTCAATTTTTCTTTGACAATTATTCATCGTTGAAAAATTCTGTAATTTGTATATCACTACCTTGGGATAATTCAATGCTTGAGGGTAAGTGGAGAATTTTGTCAAAACCTTATCAACAAGTGGCAACGAATAAACACATGCCAAATAGAGAAAACTGGACGCAACGTTATACAAAAAGAGGTTGCGAATATTTTAAAGACTTAAACAACAAAGGCATTGATATTGTTCGTACAGAATTGTATTTAGCAAGACAAACCTTAAATTTGAGTTCATATTTTAAAGAAAGAACTCCAGCAGATTGTAAATTCTTACAAACTACATTAAAACTTGAGCATGGATTTGAAGAAATCCCTACAAATATGATGCCCGCTGCACAATTAGAGGCTTTGGTATGTGCTTTGATTGCAAAAAAATACGATACAGATAAAGAACATACAAAAGAACTTTTTGAATTTTATGGGCTAAAAACCGTAATTTAACGGCATTTTTAATTATGTAAAACTTTCTTAACATTTCAGCAAAAATTTGGCAAAAAAAAACAATTTTAATACTTTAAATTATTGTAAGTGTGTAAGAAAGGTAGAATTGTATTATGGCAATCGATGCAATTAGTCCAATTCGTTCAGGAGAATCAGTCAAAGCTATTTCTCCAATAAAGGCAAAAAGACAAGAAGAACAAAAAGAACAAGTGATGCAAATGCAACCGGCGTTTACAGCACCTATTTATATGTATCCAGTGCAACCAATGTTTGTACCAGTTCCTCAACCAATGTATTCACACATGATGCCACAACAAATGGCAACAAATCCAATTAAGAACGAAGAAAATAAAGTAACACCTCAAGAAGCTTTAAGAGCTCAAGTGTTAGCTCAACCAAAAACAAAAATTGTATTAGAAAATAAATCAGCAAAAGCTGAAAAAGCTACAGTAAATAAACAAAAACCAGAAGATGTAATTCCTAATGCAGAAGCAAAACAAGAAGTAAAATCTCCTGAAAAAGCAGTAGAATCATTTAAAGGTCAAGCTGCAGAAGAAAATAAAAACGTAGCTAAGAAAAGACCTGAAATTGTTAAACCTGATACATTAAAACCTCAATTAGATTTAGATGGTTTAGTAGAAATTTTAAACGGCAAAGATTACGAAGAACAAGCAAACGCAATGGAAGCAATTGCACAAATTTCAAAATTAGCTCCTGAAAAAGCTGATGAATTACTTGATGTAAAAGTTTTAGATTCATTAATTGGTATTATGAGCCAAGATACAACAAAAGTTCCTGAAGCTGATAAAAAAGTTGTTCAAAGAAATAAAGAATACGCTATGTACACAACAGCAATTCTTCAAAAACAATACACAGATGGTGTAAAAAAAGTAGCAGATGCTACAGTTCCAATGGAAGAAATTGTTGGTATGGCAGGTATCGTAAACGAACTTAAAAACGATGAAAACGCAGGTTCTAGAGAAGCTGCATTAGCATCATTAGGTTATATTAAAGATCCTGAATACAAAGCTGACTTAAAAGATTTATTTATGGAAGCATCTCATGATATTGACCCAGCAGTTAGAAAAAGAGCTGAAAAAGAACTTGCAGAGCTTGATAAATAAGGTTTAAATACAGATTTAAAGAGAGAGGGTTAACTACCCTCTCTTTTTTATGGCTTGTATGAACCGGTAGGTTCACCTATGCAGTTACCAAATTGGCAATTAAAGTCATACGTATATGGTGTACCACCAATACCGCCACGGCTTTCAGTTGCACCAGTAGTTTGAGGACTCAAACCAGTTGCCTGACCATACTGGTTACTGTCATGCTGAAGAATTGGATTGTTTCGAACAGCATCAATGGAACACGCTCCTCCAGCACACATGCCATTTGAACTATTACTGTTTTGATTAAATTCAAAACTCTGAGCAGAAACGACCAAACCCAACGTGACAGCAACAACAAATAAAGCTATAATTCTAAACATACTTTCCACCTATCCTTACAATTTCAGAATACGGTATTTTTAAGGATAAGACATTGGAGTAAATAACAATCTTTTAAATTTCTATTGAACTAAAGAGCGAGCAAAATCTAGTGATTCTTCACTAACTTCACCACTTGCAAGTTCTGCTAAAGCGTTCAATTTTTCCTCTTGAGAAAGGATTTTTATACTTACTGTCGTAACATCATCTTGCTTTTTAGAAACGTATATGTGATTATCAGCCTTTGATGCAATAATAGCTTGGTGTGTAATCAAAATTATTTGACGATATTTTGATAAAGACGAAATTTTTTCAGCAACAGAAATTGAAGCTTTACCTGAAATTCCAGTATCAATTTCATCAAAAATAACGGTATCAATATCATCATTTTGTGCAAAGATAGACTTAATTGCAAGCATTACACGAGAAATTTCACCACCTGAGGCAACCTTTATCAAAGGTTTTACAGCTTCTGAGATATTTGTAGAGATTAAAAACTCTACATGTTCTGCACCATTAGAATTTAGCTCGCAAGGTGTTAATGCTATTTCAAATTTTGATTTAGGCAATTCAAGTTCATTCAATTCATTAACAATTGTTTTTGACAATTCTGAGGCAACCTGTGTACGTTTTCCTGTCAAAACTTTTGCTTTATCAACTAATTTTGAATGGATTTCATCAACTTTTTTTGTTAATTCTTCAAGAATTTCGTCAGATGCTTCAATGCTTGAATACTCCTCTGAAAGCTTTTCATAAGTTGTCATAACCTCTTCTAGAGTAGCTCCATACTTACGTTTTAGCTTATCTAAAAGATAAATTCTTTCTTGAATTTCATCAATTCTTGATTGGTCAAACTCACAACGTGAAGAATATGAATTCAATTCTGATGCAATATCTTTTATTTCTTCGATTTTATCAATCAAATGCTCTTCAATTTCCGCTAAATTTTCATCTAACGCAGAAGCCTTTGATAGAAAAGATTTTACAGCCATTAAGGAATTAAGAGAAGAGTTATCATCCTCTGATAAAGTCCAAAAAGCTCCAGTAGAATACTCTTTTAGCTTTTCAGCATTTGATAAAATGTTCAACTCATTTTGTAATTCTTCATCTTCCTTTGGATTTTCTATATTTGCAGAAGAAATTTCATCAATTTGAAATTTTAGAAAATCAATTTGGCTTTCTGTCATTGTTTGAGCATTTTGAGCGTCATGAAGCTTGTTTAAAACTGCTTGATATTCGCACCATAAGGCTTTATAATCATCTAAATCCTTGCCATAAATATCTTTTGAATAAGAATCTAATAACGTAATATGGCAATTTGGTTGCATAAAAGAATATGTTTGATGTTGAGAGTGAATATCCAAAAACATTTCTTTTAAATGTTTTAAAAATTCCATATTTACAAGAGTTCCGTTAACTCTTGAACGAGAGGAAGAAGTTGAAATTTCTCGAGAAATAATCATTTCTTCACCCCAATTTTCGATACCATATTCTTCTAGCAACGCTGAAATATCTTTTTTAACTGATAAAGTTAATTCAATAGTAGCTTTATCTGAACCTGTTTTAATCAAGTCTTTACCTGCTTTTGTACCAAAAGCAACATCAATAGCATTTATAAGAATACTTTTACCAGAACCTGTTTCACCAGTAATAACGTTCAAACCGTCTGTTAAATCAATTGTAATATCATCAATTAGTATGTAATTTTTTACATGAAGTCTTTTAATCATTTTTCTGGTGCAACTCCCCAATGGAATTTACTACGCAAAACGTTATAAAAATCGTCATCCAATAAAGCCAAATGAGCTTTTAATTCTGAGGATTCAATGTTTATAACAGGTGAAAATACCCCAGCATCATCACCATCAACAGCCAAATTAAATGAATAATTGTTATCAATAGAGAAAATCGAAATCTTTTCAGTAGATGGAATAACAAGAGGTCTTGCAGTCAAAGTATGTGGACAAATTGGAACAACTACAAGTGCGTCAATCATTGGATATAAAACAGGACCTCCAGCTGAAAGTCCATAAGCAGTAGAACCAGTAGGCGTTGAAATTATCATACCGTCTGCAATATATTCACATACAAATTTGTCATTAATTTTTAATCTAAAACGACCAGTACGAGAGGCAGTTACACCTTTAATAACAAAATCATTTAACGCTAACATGTCTTGAGTTTTTAGCATTAAACGTTTTTCTACTTTAAACTCATTATTCAAAATTTTATCAACGGCAGGCTCAATTTCTGACTGATTTAATTGAGATAGAAAACCTAGTCGACCAATATTCAAACCAAAAACAGGAATTTCAAAAGGGGCAAAAACCTTTGCTGTTCGAAGAATTGTACCGTCACCACCGATTACAAAAACGAAATCATAATCAGAACATGTGCAATCAGTCATATCTTGAATATCGTGTTTTACGTAATTAACACCCTTTTTAGATAAAACAGCCTCTAAAGCTTCCAATGCACTTTTATATGATGGAATTCCGCTATTAAAAATTAAACAAAATTTTGAATCTATCCCTAACATAAGTACATTATACAACAATAAAGCAAAAAAAAAGTCATTCAATTTTCTTGAATGACGTTAAAATTAATATTTGGTAGGTAGGTTAAATAAATTTCAATTTACTTTGTTTTATCAACAATTTATATATCGACACTTTCGATTACAAACTTTAGGATTTTAAAGTCTTTTGTTACAAATGTTCACAATTAAATTAGTCAAAAAAAAGTCATCCATTTCTGAATGACGATTAAAATTAATATTTGGTAGGTAGGTTAAATAAATTTCAATTTACTTTGTTTTATCAACAATTTATATATCGACACTTTCAATTTCAAACTTTAGGATTTTAAAGTCTTTTGTTACATTACGTTACATTTTATATGATAAAATAGAGTAAAGAACACAAAGGGAGTGAATTATATGTCAAAACGACCAATGACAATAACAGAAAAAATCTTTGCAAAGCACGCTGGATTAGAAAGCGTAAAAGCTGGGGATTTAATTACTGCAAAAGTTGATATTACTCTTGCTAACGATATTACTGGACCAGTTGCGATAAAAGAATTTAAGAAAATTGGTGCAGAAAAAGTTTTTGATAAAACAAGAACAGTATTTGTTCCTGACCATTTTGTACCAAACAAAGATATAAAATCAGCTGAACAAGCAAAATATATGCGAGAATTTGTTAAAGAACAAGGAATAACAAATTACTTTGAAGTTGGCAGAATGGGTATAGAACACGCTTTATTACCTGATATGGGTATTGTATGCTCAGGAGATTTAATCCTTGGTGCAGATTCACATACTTGTACTTACGGTGCTATTGGAGCATTTTCAACTGGTGTTGGCTCAACAGATTTAGCATGTGCAATGGCATCAGGTGAAACTTGGTTAAAAGTTCCTCCCACAATAAAGGTTGAATTTAACGGTAAGCTTAACAAATGGGTTAGTGCAAAAGATTTAATCTTGTATTTGATTGGTAAAATTGGCGTTGACGGAGCTTTGTATAAAACTCTTGAAATCGGGGGTTCTACAATCGCAGAACTTCCAATGGATGGACGTTTTACCATTTGCAATATGGCAATTGAAGCAGGAGCTAAAAACGGCATAATAATTCCTGACGAAATTACAAAAAAATACGTTTCTGAAAGATGTAAAAGAGAATGCGTATTCTACACAAGCGACGAGGATGCAGAATACGAACAAATTATAAAAATTGATGTAAGTGAAATCGAACCACAAGTTGCATTTCCTCACTTGCCTGAAAATACAAAACCAATTAGTCAGGTTGGAGATATAAAAATTCAACAAGCTGTAATTGGTAGCTGTACAAACGGTAGACTTTCAGATTTGAAAGTCGCATCAGAAATCTTAAAAGGTAGAAAAGTTCATCCTGATGTTAGACTTATTGTTATTCCTGGAACTCAAGAAATCTATCTAAAAGCCGTAGAAAATGGATACGTTCAAGATATTATCAAAGCCGGCGGAGCAGTTTCTACTCCAACTTGCGGACCTTGTCTTGGCGGTCACATGGGAATATTAGCAAAAGGTGAAAAAGCTATTTCTACAACAAATAGAAACTTTGTAGGAAGAATGGGTCATACAGAAAGTGAAATTTATTTAGCAAGTCCAGCAATTGCCGCAGCGAGTGCTGTTCTTGGTAAAATTGGTAGTCCTGAGGAGTTAAACTAATGAAGAAAATATGTGTTTTAAAAGGTGACGGTATCGGACCGGAAATTGTTAATCAAGCCGTAAAAGTTTTAAAAACTGTCGGAGAATTTGATTTTCAAGAAGAATTAATCGGTGGTTGTGCAATTGAAGAATTTGGTAAACCTTTACCTGATAAAACTTTAGCTACCGCAAAAGGCTCTGACGCTGTACTTTTAGGTGCAGTAGGAGATTGGAAATATGATAAATTAGACCCATCAATTAGACCGGAAAGAGCTTTGCTACAAATAAGAAAAGAATTAGGTTTATTCGCTAACTTAAGACCTGTAAAAGTTATCAATGAACTTGCAATAAGCTCACCTCTAAAGGCTGAACTTGCAAGAGGAACAGATATTATGATTGTTAGAGAACTAACAGGCGGTATCTATTTTGGTGAACCTAGAGGAACAGAAGTTAGAAATGGCGAAGAAACAGCTTACAACACTATGGTTTACTCCGTATCTGAAATTGAAAGAATTGCAAGGGTAGCTTTTGACTCAGCAATGAAAAGAAATAAACGAGTTTGCTCTGTAGATAAAGCAAACGTTTTAGATGTTTCTAGACTATGGAGAAGAGTTGTAACAGAGGTGTCTAAAGATTATCCTGAAGTTGAATTAACTCACATGTACGTTGATAATGCATCAATGCAATTAATCGTAAACCCAAAACAATTTGACGTAATCGTAACAAGCAACTTGTTTGGTGATATTTTATCAGACGAGGGTTCAGTTATTTCAGGTTCTTTAGGATTATTACCAAGTGCAAGTTTAACCGCAAAAGGTCCTGGCATGTTTGAGCCTTGCCACGGTTCAGCACCGGATATGAAAGGAATGGACAAGGCAAATCCGATTGCAACAATTTTATCAGCAGCTATGTTATTAAAATATGGATTGAACATGCAAGAAGAAGCTAACAAAATCGAAAATGCCGTAGATAAAGTAATTAAAGACGGTTACAGAACAGAAGATATTTATCGTGGAGTTAGCAACGAAATCTTAGTTGGAACAGAAGAAATGGGCGATTTAATCGTTGAAAGGATTAAATAATGCAAACTAAACCGTTTTTCTATGATATTACATTAAGAGATGGCAACCAAGCTTTAAGAAAGCCTTGGAACTTGGAAGAAAAAGAAATCATTTTCAAAAAACTTATTGAACTTGGCGTTCAAGGTATTGAAGTCGGTTTTCCAAACGCAAGTGAAATGGATTTTGAAGCAGTTGAGCATCTATCTGAAATAGCTCCTGACAATGTAATAATTTCAGCTCTTGCAAGATGTGTTGAAACTGATATTAGAAAAGCTGCAGAAGCTATTAAAAAAGCTCCTAGACCACGTATTCATACTTTTATGGCAATGAATCCTTTAGGAATTGAATACGTTATCAAAAAGCCTTTATCAGAAATAAAAGAAATTTGTATCAAGGCAGTAAAGCTTGCTAAATCGCTTTTGCCAGAAAACGGTGATGTTGAATTTTCAGTAGAACACTTTGGGGATTGTGTTGAAAATATTGATGAAGTTATAGAAGCCTTAAAAGAGATTGTAGAGGCTGGGGCAACAACTATTAATCTGCCAAACACAGTAGAACGTTTTAGACCACAAACTTTTGTGAATATGGTTAAAAAGGTAAAAGAAGCTTTACCAGAAAACATTGTTATTTCTGTTCATTGTCACAATGACTTGGGTATGGCAACTGCAACAACGGTTGAAAGTTATTTTGCAGGAGCAACTCAACTTGAATGCAGCTTAAATGGGCTTGGCGAACGTTCAGGAAATACAAACATGTATGAAGTCGCAGTAACTCTTTATAACTCAGGAGTAGAAGTTCCACTAAATATGGAAACTATTTATGAAACAGCTCTACTAACATCAGAAATGGCAAATGTTCCTATTTGGGAAAAAGCACCATTGATTGGTTATGACGCACTTGCTCACCGTAGCGGTATTCACCAAGACGGAGTTGCAAAAACAAAACATCTTAAAAAAGGTGCTTATAGAGCCTTTAATCCTGAATTAATTGGTAGGGGCAATGATGAATTATTAGAATTTACAAGCCAATCAGGTAAAACAGCTCTTTATGAAATTCTTAATGGCACTCCGTACAAGATTTCTATGCAAGAAGCAATTTATTTATCACATTTTGCTAAAGAAAAAGCAGAAGCTATCGGAAACCTTTCAACAGAACAACTTATTGATTTATATTTAAACGAAATTTGTGATGTTAAAGGCGATTTTGAGTTAACAGATTTTAGAAAAATTGATTCAGATAGATTTAATTTGAGTTTTAAACATAATGGCGAAGAATTTGACATTATTGCAAAAGGCAATGGACCTATCGAGGGATGTATCAACGCTTTGAAAAAAACTGGCTTTGATATTAAATTAATCAATTACGAACAAAAAACTATCGAAGCTTTAAAAGGAGAAGAGGCTGAAGCGATGAGTATTATGCATTTTGACAATAATTGTAGAGGAACTCTTATTGCAAGAGCAATTAATAAATCTACAGCTGAAGCCAATGTTAAAGCTATATTTAACGGTTTAAATTTAATGAGTAAATAAGATATGAAAAAGAAAATAGGATTATTCTTATTTTTTACAGTATATCTGCTAATTATAATATTTAGATTAGCAAATCATTTTCCGTGGTTTGACGAAGCTCATGCATGGATAATTGCACAAGAAGCACCATTAAACCAATTACTTTCCGTAATCAGAGCAGAAGGACACCCGTTTTTATGGTATTTTATACTAATGCCATTTGCAAAGACAAAATTTTTATATCCATACTCGATGTATTTTTTTAATACAGGATTTCTTCTCATTGCAATATACGTTTTATGGAAGAACGCACAGTTTAATACGCTAACAAAAATGTTAATTACTCTATCATACCCATTTTTTGCACTATATCCGATTATCGCAAGAAACTATTCAATAGGTATATTTTTATTATTCCTTTTAACTGCATATTTTAAGGATAAATTTAAACATCCAATTTTATACTCAATATGTATTTTATTGTGTTTAAACAGCTCTCTTATGGCATTTTTCGGAGCAAGCCTATTTGCTGGAATATTTTTATACAAAACAATAAAAAAGAATGCAATAAGACAAAACCTTTACGGAATACTTATCATTATATTTGGATTTATCCTTTTTGCAGTACAATTCTGTAGCAAGTCCACAGCTATAAAATTGTCATTAAATTCAAATCTAGAAATACTTTCTAACTTATTCATCAAAGGTTCGCTTGATATGAACATCTTGATACTTTTAGGATTTTCAATAGCAACCGTTTATTACTTGATAAAAAATAAACAATGGTTATCAACTATATTTTTAGGCTTTACTTACCTTTGTCTAATAGTGACATTTGTGTTCATATATCCAGCAGGAATTTGGCATAGCTATTTTTATTATGTGTATTTTATTATTGCAATATGGCTAACTAACAGCAACACAAACCGTTTTGGAAATATTTTATTATGCATCATAAGTTTTCTGCTAATTTTTAATTATCCAACCTCAGCTATAGCTAAGACTTTGTATGGAAATAAGGGGCTTACAATCTATAAAACAATCATACAAGACGATACGCTTAAAAATGCACAACTAATACACAACAACGGAGATGTTTACACAATTCTACCGCTTGCAAAAAATAATAATATAAATCTTGTAAATTACTGCAATAACAATAACTACGACCTTAAAACAATAAAAGCTGATAATAAAATTTGCAAACACGACGACGGCATTAACCAAGCACGTGGACATTTTAAAGAATTTGCGAACGTCATTGATAAGCAATCAATCTTAATCACTACAGATAGATACGATGCAAACAAATACATAA
>ERZ808275.599-NODE-599-length-13117-cov-4.029551_pt1 | contig 13117 bp, 11 predicted proteins | sample MGYA00520894_ERZ808275 | MGnify/ENA primary metagenome ERZ808275 (study PRJEB31516, sample SAMN03275598) | gut metagenome | biome: mammalia-associated habitat; material: feces | host: Papio cynocephalus | place: Kenya | collected 2012-08-03 ...
TTTTTAAATCTAAAATTATTAACTTTGTATGTAATTATATAATCATCAGCCCTATTTGTGTTCACTGTTCCATTTATAATAACTTGGTCAGAAATATTTTTACCAAAAGCAATTATCAACGCTCCTTTTTCTTCATAATTTTGACCAACATTTAATTCAATTTCTGATTCCCCAACAATGATAAATATATCATTTTTTGTTAATAGATAGGTTGTCAAAAAACCACCAAATAAACTAAAAATAAACAACATAAAACATATTATTTTTACAGTTTTACTAATTTTTTTGGATTCTTTTTTTATTTTTTTTGAATTTTTATTATTTTTTTTACTAGACATAATATTTTCCATTAATTTTTATTTAATTTTTAATTATTTTTATTTTTTAATTTTTGGTAACATGAATAACACATTGTTTTATACGTTACATTATTTTGATTTTCAATTGCTATAGTGTCACCCTCGGTATTAAATATCCCATTTAAAAATTTAGCATTAACAGATGCTTTTTTGCCACAAGAGCATACACTTTTTAGTTCTTGTAAACTATCTGCAACTTCAACAAGCCTTTTACTTCCTTCAAAGAGTTTTGTTCTAAAATCAGTAAGCAAACCATAGCACATAACATTATGTATTTGTGATAAAGTTTTTAACTCCTCAATTTGTTTTTCTGTGGCAAATTGGCACTCGTCAACCATTATTATATCAAAATTATTTTCCTTATTTAAGGTATTAAATAATTCAATCAAATTGTCATTTTTAAAAAATATTGTACAAGGACTCTCTAAGCCAATTCTTGAATGCACTATAATTTGATTGTCTTTTATGTTTCTTGTATCCAAACACGATTTAAGTAATAACACTTTAAATCCTTGTTGCTCGTAGTTAAATTTGCACATTAGTAAATTTGCGGTTTTACTACTGCCTAAAACACCATATTTAAAATATAATTTACCCATTATTTTATCCTTTGTTAAAATATTTATATATTCTTTTTGCTAAAGCAGGGTCAATCCCTTTAACCAATTTTAATTCATCTTGACTTGCTTTTTCTATATTTTCTAAGGTTTCAAATTGAGCATACAATGCTCTCATTTTTTCCTTTCCAACTCCACGTATCTCTAAGAGTGGGTCGTGATATTCCATTTTGTTTCTTAAATTTCTATGGAATGTAATAGCAAATCTATGCGCTTCATCTCTTATTCGTTGAAGAAGTTTTAATCCTTCACTTGTTCTTTTAAGCATAATTGGCACTTGACTATTTGGCTTATACACTTCTTCATATCTTTTTGCAAGACTAATCATTGTTATATCCTTATGGTTAGAGTTTTGCAAAACTTCATAAGTTGAAGACAATTGCCCCTTTCCACCATCTATGATAATTAAATCTGGTTTTGATGAAAAACTTTCGTCTTCATTTTTATCGAGTTCGCTTAATCTACGAGTTATAGTTTCTTTTAAACTTGCAAAATCGTTGGGACCTTCAACTGTTTTTATTTTGAATTTACGATACATCTTTCGTGCTGGTTCTCCATTTATAAAAACAACCATACTTGCCACTTTGTTTGTACCGCTTATATTTGAAATATCATAACATTCCATTCTTTTTGGAATTGATTTTAAATTTAATTCCTCTTTTAAATTTATTAAAGCACCTAAAGTTCTCTTAAATTTTAATTTATCTTCCCTAACTCTTTTAAATAAATGTTCCTCTGCATTTTGCTCTGCCATTTTTATAATGTTGTTTTTTAGAGCAATTTTTGGTTTTGAAATCAATGTTTTTTTACCAAAAGTATTTTGCAAGTAAGAAGTAAACTCTTGTACGTTATCCATATCCACATTAACCAAAATTTCATCTGGAAGTTGTTTGTTTTTGTAATAAGCAATTATAAAATCCTGTAATGTTTCACTGCTTGATATTGCTCCGTCACAGCAAGAGAAATCTTGTGCACCTAAAATTTTCCCTGACCTTAATGTTAAAACACAAACTGCACCCGCTTCGCTATCAGTAACATAAGCAAAAGCATCCAAACTTAAATCCTTTGGAATAAGTGCCACAACTTTTTCTTTTAATTTTTTTATTATTTTTAAGTTGTCACGCATTTCCAATGCCTTTTCAAAATTTTCCACGGATGCATAGTTTTCCATTTTGGTTTTAATTATAGATTCAATTTGTTGGTCGTTTCCTTTTAAAAAATCCACCGCATCATCAACAATCTTTCTATAATCAGTTTTATCTATATACCCCATACAAGGTGCTTTGCATAATCCTATTGAATAATTTAAACAAGCGCGGTGTTTCTTTTTCCCTATTTTTTCATTACACTTTCTAACTGGAAATGCCAAGTTTAACAAATTTAAAACGTCTTTTGCAGAAACCGAATTAATATATGGTCCAAAATATTTTGCCCCATCGTTTTTTATTTTTCTGGTGATTTCAAATTTTGGAAAGTCCTCTTTTAAATTAACTTTAATATAGGGGAACGTTTTTGAATCTTTTAATAAAATATTATAAAAGGGTTGATAATTTTTTATCAAATTATTTTCAAGGGCAAAAGCATCTTGCTCAGATAAAGTGATATAATATTCAAAATCAGCAATATGGTCAACCATTGCTTGCACTTTTGACTGTTTTAATGAGTTATGAAAATATTGACTTACCCTGTTTTTTAGGTTTTTTGCTTTACCAACATAAATAACAGTGCCGTCTTTATCTTTCATTATATAAACGCCACTGTTTTCTGTAATTAAGTTTAATTTTTGTTGGATTTTATCATTCATTAATATTAAATATTTCCTTCTTTATTGCCTCTAAAACTTCTTCCGCTAATTTTTTGCTTTGAGTTAAATTTTTCCCTTTTGCATGGATATAAAATTTAAGTTTAGGCTCGGTTCCGCTTGGTCTTATTATAAAGGAAAAATTATCAGTTTGAAATTCGATAAAGTTAGATTTTTCTAAGCCGGTTTTATCTTTCAAATAGTCAATGGTTCTTGTGATTTTTTTCTTAAGTAACGATTTAATTCCTTTTTCTCTCAATGACTCTATTGCAGTATTCATATTATCCAAAGCATTATTGCCTTCAAAACTTATGCTTGAATTTAAAGAATAAACGTTATTAAACTTATTGTAAATTTCATTTAAATATTCTTCAACTGAACTTCCCTTGTTTTTTAAATAACTTGCAAGTTCACAGAATTTTAACAAAGCAAATATGCCATCTTTATCATAAAAACTATCTTTTACAATATAGCCACAACTTTCCTCGTAGGCAAGTAAAAAACCATCTTTCCCATACCTATCTTCTAATAGTTTTTTTGCTTTTCCGATATTTTTAAAACCCGTTAATGTTTTTTCACATTTTATTCCATAAGCTTCACACATATCAAAAAACATAGGAGAAGAAACAACAGTTGAGACAGCATATAAATTTTTTTCACGTGAATGTGTTTCATAAATATAATTTAAAAGTAAAAAGCCAACCTCATTACCTGTTAAAAGTTTATATCCCTTTGTACTTTTTATCATAGCACCTAATCTATCGCCGTCTGGGTCAGTTGCAACAATAACATCCGCATCAAAATCTTCCGTGCATTTTAAACACAATTTAAATGTTTCTGCAAATTCTGGGTTTGGATATGGACAAGTAGAAAAATCGCCACTAGCGAATTTTTGTAAGAATGGTGTTTTGATTTTTTTGAAACCACTACACTTTAGTGACTTTTTAACATATTTATATGCAGTTCCATTTAATGGTGTGTAAATGATGTTTAAGTTTTTGTTTAACTTGTTTTTATAGAGCTCACCTAAAAATAATTTTTTAACTTTGTTTTTTACAAAGAAAATATTTTCACCTTTATATTTTTGGTTTAATAAATATGTGTTATATGTGTCTACTTCATCAATTTTTGCATAGAAAGAACCAATACTTTTTTCAACTTCTCCAGAAATTTGAATAGCATTCGCTCCGCTTATTTTTATTCCATTGTACGATTTATTGTTGTGGCTTGCTGTTATCATAACACCCATATCAGACTCTGTGTATTTGATTGCAAAGTTTAAAACAGGCGTAGGAACATAGTTTTTAAATATATTGACTTTTATTCCATTAAAAGAAAGTACTTTTGCAAAAATTCTTGAATATAGTTTTGAATTGTGTCTTGTGTCAAATCCAATAACTATACTTTTCAAGTTGTTTTTTTGATAATAACTTAAAACTGCATTGGCAAGTTTACAGACATTAATTTCATTTAAATAATTTGTGCCTAGTCCCATTACACCTCTAAGACCAGCTGTTCCAAAAGACAAAGAGTTTCCAAAAGCGGTTTCAACTTCCTCTTTTTTCATATTCATTAGTTTATAGTTTATAGTTTTATTTTCAATTTTTAACCAATGATTATAAGCGTCAAAACATTTTTTTGCTTTTGCTGTTTTGCTCTCTTTTGAAACCTTATTCATCGTCACCCTCCTCATCTAAATTAATTAATTCGTCCTGAGTTTCAATATCTAATAAATCTGAAGAATTTTCTATTGAAATGTTTTTTAATTTACGTTCAATTGTCCTTGACTTTTTAGTTGCAAATTCTATTGTGTTGCTTGCCTCTGAAAGTTTTTTCTGCGTTTTTGCAAGTAAATCCACAAATTTTCCAAACTCTTGTTTGATTGCTCCTAGCAAATTCCAAATTTCACTAGAACGTTTTTCAATTGTTAGTGTTTTAAATCCCATTTGCAAACTATTTAAAAGTGAGGCAAGTGTTGTTGGACCGCAAACATTAATTTTATATTCTCTTTGCAAATATTCGGCAAGACCCGGCCTACGTAAAACTTCAGCATACAAACCTTCAATTGATAAATACATAACTGCAAAATCAGTTGTTTTAGGCACATCAATATATTTTTCTTTTATTGATTTTGCTTCCTCTTTAACACGTCTTTCAAGTGCTTTTAATGAAGCTTCAATTTCTTCTTGATTTCCTTTATCACTTGCCTCCACTAAACGTTGATAATCTTCAATTGGAAATTTTGCGTCAATTGGTAAAAGTACCTCTTCACCAGATTTACCCGGAAGTTTTATCACATAATCTACTCTTTCATTACTGCCGTTTTTAATGGCAACTTGACTTGCAAATTGCTCTTTTGTCATCATTTGTTCAAGTAAATTTCCAAGCTGCACTTCACCCCAAACGCCTCGAATTTTGACGTTTGTTAAAACCTTTTTTAAATCGCCAACACCATTTGCAAGGCTTTTCATTTCTCCCAAACCTTCATAAACACTTTGAAGTCGCTCGTTTATAACGTTAAATGATTCAGTTAACCTTCTTTCCAAACTAACATTGAGCTTTTCATCTACCGTTTGACGCATTTGCTCTAATTTCTTTTCATTATCATTTTGCAAACGCTCAAGCCCAGTTTGTAAAACTAAAATAGCATTTTTCATACTATCTGATGTGCTATCCATTATTTTGTTTAACCTTGACATAATGTCATTTAACTGCTGGGTTTGGAGTCCAGAGCTTTTGCTTACAACGTTTATAACACTGTCATTATTTAATGCCATATTTTTAACCATTAAATCATTGACAGTCTTGTTGATTTTATTTTGCTCATTAAAACATATTTGGATATATTCCCTAAGCTCGATATAATCTTTTTCTGTTATACCTTTTTTTAAACTTTTTTTTGTAAAAATAGTTAAAACCATTAAAAATGTTATAACCACCAAACAAAAACTAATTATTTCTATAATTGCCAATTCTTTTTACCTCTTTAATTAAAACAGACTTTTCATTTGCAATCTCATTTTCAAATACAGAATCTAATAATTGCTTTAATATGTTGCTAATATTTTTATCTTCAATTTTTGGTAGTGCCTTTTTAATGTCATTTCCGTCTATATTTAAATCTTTTATTCTTACTGGAATTTTTTGATTTAGCAAATATCTATAAAAGAAATTATACTTTTCGTAAAGTTTTTTATTTGTATATTTTAAATATTCCCTTATAACACTAAAGCTATCAAAATATTTAAAGAAATATTCCTTATTGTTTCTTCTATTTAAGGCATCAAAGTATCCGCACACAACTTTAATATATTCATCACTTGCTTTAGCACCCATACAAAGACCTTTCACACCCAATAAATCTTTTAAATAGTACTCCACACAATCAGGATTGACAGCATTGACAATATCAATTAAAATGGCAATAAATCTATCTTCCATACGGACTTTTTTTATCATAGTTAATTTAACTTTGTCACAAGGTACATAAAACAAAGGGAATAATCTTAAATCATTAAACATATTTAATGTTTTAATATGTGCCTTTGGTTTACTTACAGAATATTTTTGGTCACAATAAAGTATTAATTTTAATTCATTTAATTTCCTTTGCCCTGAAATATCTTTTAACCTATAAACCATACTTTTTGCTGTGTAATATGTTTCTCTGTTGATTTTAAAATTAAGTTCTCCAGCCAGCCTTATCATTCTTAAAATTCTAAGTCCATCATTTTCAAAAACATAAGCTGGTGTTTCAACGCATTTTATTACTCTTTTTGAGATATCATAAACGCCAGAATAAATATCAATATATCTTCTTCTTGTTAAATTATAATAAACACAATTGCAAGTAAAATCACGCCTTTTTGCATCCTCACGTATATCACCAACAAATTCTGCAAAATCAGGTTGATGTTTTCCAGAATCGTCATAATATTCTTTTCTAAAAGTTGTATGTTCATATTCCTCATCACCGATTTTAATTAAAACAGTGCCAAGGCGTTTACATTTATCTACAACTTTAAAATCCGAATATTTAAGCAATTGCTTTAATTCATCAGGAGAAATTTCACTGGCTAAATCTACATCTGTTTCGCAAAAACCCATCAATGAATTTCTAACATATCCACCCACAATAAAAATATCAGCTCTACTTTTTAATTTTAAAGCCAACTTTTCAAGATTATCACTTACTAAAATTTTTCTATCATTCATAAAATAAATTATATCACACAAATTATTTTATCCGCAAGAGAAATTATTAAAAGAAATTTCAATTTTGCACCATAAAACTAATTTATAATATAGGTAAGAATATTTTGCATAATAATAGAAAATATCGGAAGTAAGATTTTGCTAACACAAAATTTTGTGTTGCCTATTTAAGCAATATGTTCGCTATCTCTCACACTTTTAGGTAGTATATATAAATATCAGTTTTGCTTAAATATACCTTCGGTGCATTCAGACAAAACTTCCGATAATATTGAAAATGTTGCGTATTGACATATTTAATTATAAATGGTATAATTAAATATATTAAAAAGGGAAAGATAAATTATGAAAAAAAGATATTTTGTAATTTTATGTGTTGCAATTTTTACAGTTCTTTTTACAGCAATCAGTATACCAAAATTATTGCAAACAGAAATCAGTGGTGAACAACAAATTGAAAAAAATACCGAAAATTCATCTGATTTAAAATCTAATTCAGAAGTTCCTAGTTCATCCACAAATAAGAATGATGAAATGTATCATATAACTTGTGCTGCTGACCTTGCTTTAATAAGTGAAAACATACAAGATTATACTTATGCAAAAATAGTGTTAGATTGTAGTATTGACTTAAGCGGATATTCAACTTGGACACCAATAGGTACTTTTAATAACCCTTTTAGAGGCGTTTTTGATGGAAAAGGATATTCAATTTATAATTTTAAGATAAACAACACAAATTTAGCTTATTCAGGTCTATTTGGATATACGTCTGGTGCAAAAATTAAAAATTTTATAATTGACTCTCCTATAATTACAACAGTTGCAAATTATGTAGGCTGTGTTGTAGCAAACGACAAGTATTCAACTTTATCTGAAATAACTTTAAAAAATGTAAAAATATCAAGTGAAAAAAATACTGACAACTTATGCATTGGTGGAATTGCCGGTTTTTGTGACTCTTCCACTATCGAAAATTGCAGAAATTTTGTTACAGAAAACAACAATAATTCTTTAAAAATATCTTCTACTTCTAAATCTGATTTTTTTACATATATTGGAGGAATAATTGGAAACTGTTTTGGAACAACAATATCTTTATGTGTAAATGAATCTAAAATTGAAGCATCAAATATAAACAAAATTTATGGCGGTGGAATTGCTGGTATAACAAGAGGTACTTCACCAATTGAAAAATCATATAACTCAGGCAAAATAACTCTTTCCTGCACAAATAAACCATGCTATGCTGGTGGTATATCAGGTCAAAACTATGGTAAAATAACCAATTGCTATAATTTAGGCGATATTTATGCTGAGTCAAAAAATACTACAGAAACAACAAATGATTCAATTGACTTTTCGAAATATTATGTTGATGAAAATTATGATAGTGAAAATGGTTATTACAATGTTATAAATAATAATTACAATAGAGAAGCTTATATGTATCGTCAAAGTGTTACAACAAATAACATAAAAGATAGTTCAAAAATTGGCGGTATTTCAGGCATGGCATCTTCAGAAATATCCAATTGTTACAATAATGGGAAAGTTAGTTCTAATGAAGTTGTTGAATCAACATTAGCAATTACATTCAAAATGAAATACAACTATACAAAGATGACAAAAGCAACAAAAGATGTTGATGAAGAGTTTGACGTTACGTACACACTAAAATATAATAGTTATCCAGAAACAATTGGTAACATTTGTGGTGTTGGTGGTAATAAAATCAAAAATTGTTATTATAACAATAACAATACGATTAATATCACTAAATCAATAACCAGTGCTTCCGTATGGGGAAATTCAGAAAGAGGTTCAACAGGTACAGCTTGGCAAGGAGATTTTAAAAGTACATCTTATAGTTTAAAAGCAGGTTCTGTAGAAACCAATTTTGGCAAATATGACCTAGGTTGTGATTTCCGTTTCAAAAAAAATAACGATATACTACAATTCACGGTTGAGTATAATGATTTATCTTATGTAGAAGTAAATAATGCAAGCGGAGATTATACTAGTTATAATGGCACTTGGGAAATAGTTTTGGTAGAAATGCCAATGTCGTCAACCACTGTAGATGCAAATGCTAGTGTTGGAATCTCATCTAACGGTTTAAATAATGGACAAAATATTTGGACTACTGAAAATGGAATTAATAACCAATTGCCAATTATAAAAGATTTATATTGGATTTATGAATAAGACATCACATAAAACAAGTGTCTAAATAATTTTAGACACTTGTTTTTGTAATATGGTTTCAAATAATAATTTAATTACTCATTATTTTGAAACTTTTAAGTGATTAATTATATCCAAACTTACTATATATTATTTAAATTAAGGAGTGAGAGGAAGTGGACTCGTGCTTGCACAAAAGCACTCTCAAAATCACGATGCCAATATGGCATAGTTTATAAGCCTAATACATTTTATTAATTTTAAAGGAGTGAATTAAATGAAAGTTATCAATGTAGGTAAAGACAATGCTACTTTTCAACAAATACAAGCATTGAAAGATAATAGAAACAAACGTGCACAAACGAAACTTTTTTTTGTTGAAGGTGTTCAAAACATTAAAAACGCCCTTGAATTTAATTGGGAAATTGAAGCATTTATTTATTCTTCTAGCACAAATTTGTCTTTATGGGCTAAAAGTATTCTTAATAAAGCAAAATATAATTATGTTTTATCTCCTGCATCAAACTAAGTGTTAAGGAAGATATTAGTGAAATTTTAGCCATTATAAAAATGAAACAACATAATAATTTTTGTTACTCAAACAACCCAATTTTACTATTAGTTGATAGACCTTCAAAAAAGGGAAATTTGGGAACAATAATCAGAAGCTGTGATGCATTAAATGTTGAACATATTTTTTATTCAGGTCATAGTGTCGATATTTATGACCCAGCAGTTATTACAGCCTCTATGGGGTCTTTCTTTAAACTACCAATTACATTTGTATCAAGCAATAACGAATTTGAAACAATTGTTACAGATTTAAAAAATAAATTTAAAAATTTAAAAGTTGTTGCAACTTCGCTTCAAACAAGGAATCGCCTTCAAGATTATAACTTTACTGGTCCAGCACTATTGTTAATTGGCAACGAAACCGACGGGTTATGTAAATTTTACAATGAAAAAGCGGACGATTTTGTTAAAATTTCAATGAGAGAAGGCATTGATTCATTAAATATCGCTTGAGCAACAGCTTGTCTGTATGAAATTAATAGACAACGTAACTTTTAACCTGTTGAAAGTGAAAAAATATAATTAATTGTTAATATGAAAAAAAATCCTCCAGTGAACCTAATGGTTTTATATTACAAAAAAATATTGGGTTGCCCCCAATATTTTTTACTTTTTAAAAATTAAAATAGCTTTTGCACCAAGTGTAATTGTTGTGGAAATTAAGGTATATCCTTCTTTTTCCATTTCGTTACATTTGTCCTCAATTTTCTTTGCCATTTTCTTCGCTACAGGCGTGTAGCCTATTAGTTCTGTTTTATACATTATTTTTCTCCTTTTTTAATATTTCTTTTACGATTATATATATTTATAAGTCCTAATATAACTAATATAATTCCAACCAGTAAAATACCAATAGCAAGCCCGAGTAGAATGCCATCACTAAACATTCCGAAATGGGAAGAACAGTCTCCCGCAAAATAATTATAGCACAAATATAATATTATGCCAAAAATAAACAAAACACTGCCTGTAATAAGATTTTTCATTTAATTTTTTCCTTACGAGAATATATAGTATTTCAAGGTCAAAAAAATTTTTCAACATTTTAGCTCTTTGTATAGGTAGCACTTGGTGGATTTGTTTCTGAATCTTTTAGTTTGTATGTAATGGAAGCTTCTCTATATGATGTAGAGAAATCGACACCTTGAATTAAATCCTGTCTTTTGCCATTGTATGTTTTGAAAATTTTGTTTTTTCATATAAGATTATCAGTATCAGGATTATCTGTGAAAAATTCAATTTTTTCAGTTGCAATACTTGCTCTAACTGTAATTGTATATCTGCTTGCTTTGGTTTCTCCGTCATAATCATATTGCTCTTTTTTGACAGAAACATCAGAGTTCCAAGTGCTGCCAACCTCTACCAAAACTTCTCCAAAACGAACATACTTATAGTTAACCTCACTGTAAAAATCAATTGTGAAAGTTAAAACTTCATTTTTAAGAAAATATACAATGTCTTCATTTGATCTCCCAATGCATTTGTCTTTAATCAAACTTGCAACATCAATATAGCCAAATTGTGAAGAATCTTCAATTCCATCCATTTCAATTTTATCAACAATTTGAGAACTTTTCCCTATAACTTTATCCATTGTTTTCAAAAGTTCAAGGGCATTTGTTGAAACAATATAGCGGGCGGTTTTAAAATCATATTTATAATATTTGTCAAATTCAATTTCAACATATGACCCATCGTCACTTCTTTGAGCACTTGTTCCAGCAAGGTCAAAAGTTAAAGAATCATAAAAGTTTTTATAGTTTTCGTCGTCATATTTCAAAAAATCAATTTTAAGTTTTGGAAGTTCGCTTCCTAAAAAATCTGAAATTTTGATTACGCCTTGAATATAGTAATAGTTTGAAACAACAGCACGATTATCACCATTAACTGAAATGGCAAACAAGTCTTTGTTCATTGAAACAATGTCCCAATCATGGTCAAATTCAACATTATATTCTGTTAAAACTTCATCATTGATTTTTACTGTGCGATCTAAATAAAATCTTATTGTAACTTTATAACCATATTTTTGGTTTTCTTCGTCTGCAATTTTTTCAATTCCCGTTGATTTGTAACCAATATTAGTATAATACCCACCTTGCAAAACATCTACAAATGCTGTTTCATGGATTGCAAAATCATATTCACCAGTTGTGTAAACCGAAAATGTTACTGGTGTGTCATAATCAATTGGGAAAACTGAATTTCCAATGTTTCCAACCGCTTCTTTAAACTCTGAAAAATTCATTTTTTCTTTTTCAAGCCCGAACAAATCATATCTGTCAATTTCAACCATAATTCTGTCGTGATAGCCTGAATACATGCTTCCATAAGCAATACGAACGTTTGCAACCTTTGGAGCAACCGTTCCTGTAAATGTGATTGCAAAATCTTCGGTTGGCTCGAAAGTTGCTTTATAGCAATGTTCGCCATCCTCTGAAAGAGTGAGTTCTTCACCATTACTTAAAACTTTCAAGGTTCCAAGATTATAGCCTTCTTCAATGTAAAACCAAACTTCAGCAATATCTCCTTCCACCAAGAAATAGCCTTTATCGTCTGAACCTTTGCCACCGGTTGTGCTTAAAATGGACACTTCTTCGACATGAACAGGAAGAGCATCAACCGTGAAATAGAAACATTTCGGAGCCTTATTACCGCAAGCAGTAAGAATGAACATTGCCGACAGCATCAAACAAAAAGATGTTACTATTGAAAAAATTAAATTATGTTTTTTCATTATATTTCTCCTTTTTCTATTTAAAAATTTTTAGTCGTTGACAATCGAGTAAAAAAATTAAGGACATTGCAACTTTATGTATGTAGTATAACATAAAATATTAAAATCGTACAGAAATTTTCAAACTTCTATTTAAAATTTTTTTCGTTGCCAATCGAGTAAAAAATTAAAGACATTGCAACTTCATAAATATAGTATATTATATATTCATTATAAATATATTCATTATAAATATATTCATTATAAATTTTGTGATAATTTTGAATTTTTATAACTTATATGAATATGAGTTGGTACAAATACAATGGCAAAAAATATTAGCAAAATGTTTTGTAGCATTATTCCGCTAAATATAAATATTATTGAAGGTAAAATAGATAAAACTAAAGACTTAATAATCATAGATTTTTTCCAAAAAACAATCCAGAATAAAAGATATAAAAATACTAGTGTAAAGTTTATAATTATATAAACCAATTTTGCATTGTTAAACCAAAAATTAAAATATGTATATGGTACATTAATCATCATAAAAATAAAACAACCATATCTACCAACTTGCTCCAATATTTCAACTTTTTTATTTTTATAAAGGTTGTTAAAACCATCTTTATTTGTTAAAGCAAAC
>ERZ808275.603-NODE-603-length-13073-cov-3.849439_pt1 | contig 13073 bp, 9 predicted proteins | sample MGYA00520894_ERZ808275 | MGnify/ENA primary metagenome ERZ808275 (study PRJEB31516, sample SAMN03275598) | gut metagenome | biome: mammalia-associated habitat; material: feces | host: Papio cynocephalus | place: Kenya | collected 2012-08-03 ...
TCAAGACTCGGGAGGAGAGGCGACGTTACGGTTATTGTATTCTTATCCATATCGTTAATTTACTCGATTAATTTACCTTTCGTCCTTAGGCGTGTTTTAATCCCTGCCAAAAAGGATTCCGCCCATTGTTTGTAATTCTCCTTGAACTGTTGTTTCGCAAATTCAGGTATCTCTTGTCGGTCTATATATGATTTCATACATTCTATGGCTGTTTCCTTCAAATCATCAAGTTGAGATTTAGTAACATTACCATTAAGCAAGAACTCCGTTGCCCTAGCATGGATATAGCCTTCAAAAAAGGCTTGACAAATATCTTTGATTTCGAGCATGGGCATTTTAATTTTAAAAAACTTAAACTAAATGAGTTGGTGTTGAACACATTCTATCTTCTCTGATAATTTTTCCCATTTATTTCCTTCACCCAAAAAGGAAATACAATTGACAAAATTAGCTGCATCAAAAACAAAATGTGCTGTTGAGTATTTACTATTTATATACGAGAATATACCTTTGGAACGTTCTTCTAAAGATTTACCTTTTAGCAAGGAGAAAAGATTGTCATTCTTACCTATTTTCTTGTTATATGGTTCACCACTTCCTTTTATTCCTTCCATACTATATATGTCCAATTCACCCAAAGATATAGTTGTGGAACCTGTATCATTCTTATAAATCAAGATATTTTCTTTTAGCTTATATTTATATTCGAAATGCCATAAACCATCACCGTCATAAGTGAACTTCACTGGCGTACCCTTTTCTAATAGAATCCGACTATTTGAGTTTAAATCCACATTTTTAAATTCATCGGCTAACAATGCCACATTTTTGTCAAGTTCAACCAACTCGCTTCGATATACTTCATTGTCAGAATAGTGAGACAAAGGATGAATCAAAGGTGAAAGCATTGTTCGTATAAAGCCAACTGCATGTTGCAAATTGTGCAGGCCTGTTATATAATGAGGCATATTTGACAAAAGCTGATACAAATGGTGAGTAAGCTGTGTCAACTTATAGGGTTCTATCTGTTCTGCCTCATCATCTTTCATATAGTTTTTGGGAATGTATGAAGCATATAGTTTCTCTATAGACTTTCTGAAATAATTGGCAGAAGCAGGATAATCAGGATGATCCCGACTATAAAGGTATGATTGTGCTTTCTCGTAGGATGTTTTACCACTTATAACCAAAGGGTTAAAATAACTATGCCCTCCTATTTCGGTTTCGCTATTATAGATTTCTTTAGTAAGCCAGTTCTGCCTTATATTGGTTGTCAAATAAGTACGTGCCAAATTATACCAATTTCTATCATAAGTCAACAGAATTATCTGATAAGAAGCAAATTTGTCAGCCAATAATCTTAAAAAAGGTAGGCGATTGCTTGAATCTATCCCAATGAAGATGTCATCCAGCAAAAGTAGTTGCAGCTCATCCTTTGGAAACAATTTGATGGAAGCAAGATAAAGACATATAGAAATAGCCGATAATCTTGCCTCATTCAGCACCTTTCTATAATTATCTATATCAATTCCATCCTTGGAAACTTTCAAGGTGAATCCTTTGACTATACGCCAATTCGCATGTCCTTTTCCATAGACAACAGACATTCCTGTCAACTCATATTTAACATCTAATCCGAAATGAGGAAAATATGTGTGCAACATACTATTCAAATCAGTGAAAACTTTATCAAGCGTTGAACGTAAGTCAGACTCAAATATTTGCAAATCATTCAAACCCTTCTTATGGATTTTAGTTCGGCGTGTAGTTGAGTTTACCAACAAAACTTTATTTAGCTCATTCCACCTATCACGAAAAGGTTTCTTTGCACCAGTAAATATAGAGATGAAATTTCCAAGTAAATTGATTACAACAAAATCAAAGAACTTATCCTTGTTATCTCCAACTAAAAACACTTGAAGCAATGACAAATAATCCAAGAAGCCTGTTGTTACCGCAGCATTTTTGATAAATTCCAAATTATTGTTTGAGTCATTGCTATCACTCGAAGACTGATACAGCACCTCTGATTCTGGAGCTATCGTCCGTGTGGCTTCATCATAATCAGCAAAACCAATTTTGATAATTCCAGATTTATCTAACAAATTGTAATTACGCTGATAAGATAGGCTATCGTCTTTTGAACTGCCCAAATAGTACATCACGGCTTTGACTAAAGATGACTTACCACTACCATTTTCACCATAAACCAGCAAATTACACCCATTAGGCAAATCTATCGTGTGTGAAGTCAGATATGCCTTATAGTTTTCTATGGATATTTTTGTAATTCTTTTCATGTTTGATTTACAATCAAATTATCAAACGTTTAATGCCTTTAGCAGCAAGAGCATGATAGGGGAATCTACGTTACTACATTTCTGGTAAATACTCATAACATTATTCTTTTCATCATCCAATTCTGGCAACAGTTCAACTTGTCGTACCATATCAATCTGCATAGGTACAGCTTGTTCTGCTTCAGCATTGAGTTGTCTTGCCATTATCTCCAATAGTCGTAAGAAAAACTGGCGTTCAGAATCCATACCATCTTTGCAAGCTTGGATATAATCAAAAACCTTGGCAAAAACATTTTGGCATGAGACGGAAGCATAAACTATAGGACAACTCTTTAGGGCATCTAAAGATTGAAGAGAATATTGTTTAGAGCATACATATAAAATTGATGCCACATATTTTGCATTGAACCCCACGTTTATATGAGATATTCCATAATATCTCTTAATGGTTGTTACATCTATATCCTTTCCAATACGAACATACCCTATTTGATTCACTTCCTTGTCTCTATCCATGACTATATCAAGAACAGGCTTCCCCATTTCTATCTTGATATTTTTGGAAGAAGGATAAAGGGATATTGAGCAAATATCATCTAACTGCACCCTTAAAAGATTCGTCTTCTTACACTGGTACTTTTGTCGAAATACCAAAATTGCATCAACGAATTCTTCTACTGTTTTTGCCGTATCTACCAACTTGACAACTCGGTTTATATCCAAACACATATCGGAAATCATATTGGAATCAAACGACAAATCAGCCAAAAGCAACCAAAGAATATAGAAATTTTGCTGTGTACGCTTCGATGATACCGATCCAAACAATTTGTCCAACATTTTTGCCATGTGTTCCTTACCTTGACAGAGTAATTCCAACTTAGATATGAAATCAAAGTCCAAGAGATTAATTGCTCTGATTATCCCCTGTCCATAGCTTGCTTCTTCCAAAATTTTGGTTATATCTGTCTTTGACTTCAAACGACAGTTTATCTTACCACCAACCATATACACACCAACAGTTTTGTCTGGACATAGCTTTTCATGAGTAAAACAATCTGGACAATGATGTTTTTGATAAGTGAAATAAGCAAGGGTCATCAATAGATTCTCGTTCTCCATCCTTGTTTCCTTCTTTCGAAGATAGAACCAACTGTTATGCCCTCTAAAAACTTCCTTCACACGTTCGATAATATTGCGGTTCACATAAGAATTCCACATTTCGAAAGTATCCTTTCGTATAGGGTACGGTTTGTTGTTTAATCGGATAAAGAGGTCTATTGGTTCAAAATTAGGATTATATTTTTTGTCTATTTCGATAATCCACAATTCCGCTCTTTTGATTTTCTGTTGATTTTTCAAATCCAACTTTTCAAAAGTCGCCCCATTGAGATCTTTCAAAATACCATTTCTAAGGTCTAACTTGAAACCTTCCTTTTTAGAACTACAAAGATTTCCATTCTCATCCTTGAATTTTTCACCAATGAATCCCAAAATACTCAACAAACGCTGTTGCCCATCTATTACTTCTTGAACTCCATCGTTTCTGTTAAAAACAAAAATAGGAGGCAGCCTAATGCCCAAAAGGAGACTTTCTATAATCGCAGAAGACTTTTTCTTGTTTATAACCTCATCACGTTGGTATGTTGGACGCATCAAGAAGTTGTTTTTGGCTAACTTTCTACAAATATCCTCGATTTCTTCAGAAACAGGCTCTGGTTTGTTGATTCTCAAATTCTCAAACCCAAAGCTATTGTCATCTACATCTGTTACGGCATTAGCTTCCCGATTCTTATCCTTAAACTCATCTGTAGTAGAAAGATACTTTTTAAAAGACAAGCTAAATTCTTTTGAAAAAAAGTTAGCCGTAACATCATATCTTTTCTTGAACTCGCCTGCAAAAGAACTTCTTACATTTTTATATACCTTGATGTTATCTGAAATATAACATACAAGCTGCGTTAGAAACTTTTCTTCTTTTACCCTTTCAAGTGAATCTTCCCCATTTTCTAAAGTGACAATGGACAAAGCCCAATAAAGGCATTCTCCCAAAAGGCGTGTAAACTCTATTTGAGCTAATATGCACTTTTCCTTTATCAGCTTTATGAGCAGAACTTTACAATGAAATTGTTCATAGACGAGGTCGTAGGATTCTTCATCATCAGCTTCCTGCGATAAGAACTCAAAAAAACGATGAACTATATCCAGTTTACGATTGGCATAATAATAAATCGGAATATGAGGAAGAACAAGCATCTCTCTCACTTTCTTCATGACAACCTCTATAGAATCCTTTTCAAAAGAAAAAATATCTCTTATTGTTAGAAGCAGAGACTTATCATCATTGAGGTTCTTTTTAAAATATGTATTGAGTCCATCCTTCAAATACATCGCTTTGTCTATTTCTACACTTTTCAAAGGAGTTATTCCACTGTTATACCGTTGAAATATCTCACGTTTTACGGCATCCTCCTCTTCTTGGGTAAAATGTTCTGAACGAAAACTAAAAACTATAGTACGTATTTTAGTCCTCAAAAACATATCTCTGTACTTTTCACTCAACTCTTTAAAGTTCTTACCAACAAAATCTTTTAACGAGCCCAACTTATGCAATCCTGATTTACGAAGGCGCAATTCACCCTTTACAAATCGTAAGATGGTTTCATATCTTTGCCTTCCATCAATAACTTCAAAAGACAAGTCTTTTTGAAAGAATATCAATGGTGGAATCTCTGTTCCCAAGAAAATGCTTTCGATGAAATAAGTAGCTTTTTCCTCATCCCACACATAGTTTCTCTGATATGTTGGATGATAATTGGTGCTTTCCAGTCTGTCTTCATTGAGAAAAAGGCTATCTATAGACTTCACCTTTGTCTCAATAAATATCTTTTCTTTGAATATTACTTTTAAATCCACCATGTTTAAATTGCTCAATTTTTGTAAATACCAGAAAATTAATGTACTTATTTTTTTGCCAGAAAGACTGGCAGTTCATTTCGTAACAACAATATTATAAAATAATTTTAGTCTTTTAGCCTCTCTATTATTTTTTGAACATTTGTCACCAAACCATTCCAATCAGCAACGCAGTCATGATACATTGCATATGTGAGCATAATCCGCTCAAAAGAGCCTTTCGCTTGTTCTTTTAAAATGAGATTTTCCGCTCTTTCTGAAAGCAAATCGGTACGAGTTAGATGACAAACTTCTATCGTTTTTATTCCCTTTTGAGTCAAGCCATGATATAAAAGGCCATCAATAATTTCAATATGATCAAAATACTTATCCAAATATGGATTTACTATGAGGTAATCTTCACTTATGGACGGCAGTTCTTTATTAGTTTTGTTCCTTACTAATATATCTGTAGCATTTTTAGCAGAGTTACAATTTGGACAAGCTAAACATAAGTTCTTTGGTTCATACATCCACCGAGGATATAAAGATTTGGGAGCGATGTGTTCTATATGATAAAAACCTGTAGCCAAACTAACCTCCATTCGACAATAAACGCAACGATTATTTTGCTTATCCGAATAATACTCCTTCACATGGTCTTTGAAGTCTTTCAAACAAGATTTTTTCCAATGTTCTGCTTCTGGGTGTCCACAACTCGCTAACTCAATTTTCTCTTCATCCAATGCCGTCAAAGGATAAGCTTCTTTTAGCAAGAAATCAGCCAATTGTGTTTCCGTTTTCATTCTCATACGTATTAACAATTGTAGAAATTATCTTTTTCATTGGGTCAACATCACTCATGTTCCCCAACACATCTGAGAGAAATTTAATTTTAGTCCCGACTTCTTCTAAATTAATGTCATTCTTTGCAATTCTATCCAAAAGTTTACCAACAAGTTCTGCCAAATATATATTCCTTGTTGTTGACAATTTAAAGACTTTCAACAATACTTCTTCCGCAGACCATCCATAAGTATCTCCTATAATTCTATCTGCGACCAATCTATCTTGCCCATCATTATGCAAATACGTTACACTTGACTTATATTTAGGCAAATCTGAAACCAGGAAGTGTGAATGTGTTGCTATCAAGAAATGACATTCGGAATCTTTTAGAGTATCATTCAGCAAATCTATTATTTGCATTTGCCAATTTGGATGCTGACTAATCTCAGGTTCATCAATCAACACAAGAGTCTTGCCTGACTCAGAAGCTGACAATGCACCTGCAATGATACAAAGCAAGTCAAATTCTCCAGAACTAATATCATTGCAACTGATTGACTCACCATTCTTGTACATAACACATTCAACATTAGATATTAATGCTAACTGTCTTAATTGATAAAGATTTTTTATCTCATTACGAATACTACTGATACTTTTCTCATTGAAAGTAATATCCTTTGAGTAAAATCTTTTCTTAACATTTACATCTTGACTAACTTTCATATATGTTTTATACAAAAGGGTTTGCTCTCTTGTTGCCTTTGATAGGAATTTGTTTACATACCATTGACGCCTTCCATTAAGTTTTTCATTGTTACTTGATTGAATATATTTCAAAAAGTCAGCTTTATCTATGATGTTATCTAATTGCTTTACCTTAAACCTAAGCGTCAACCTGGCATCATATCCTATAAATTGCAATACTTTTTTCAATCTCAATATTGTTGAAGTCTTTTCTAAATTGAGTATCGTATCCAACATTTGAAACAAGGTATTTGCCACAGAAAAAATATTGCTTGATGCCCTTGCTCCTACGTAAGTATAGAAGGGAACATCATATTTATTGGCTCTTGAAGAAGATGACAATACATTTTTAATTGGAAACTTATCAGAAATGCCAAAACAAGATGCCACAATATTTGGAAAAGGAAAGCCATGCGGCAACTCTGAGGAACCATTTACGAAGAATTTACTTTCAGAAGACCTCTTTATTTCATATATTTGAGAGTTGCTCAAAAATGAAACCCCTGTTACTTGCAAGTATTTTTCATTTGTCTTTTTTATTCGATTTTGCTTTGCCGAGTCTTTAAAATAGGCTTCATAATACTTATAAAAATCAACAAAGAAATCTATCAATTCTCTTAGAGTTGTACTTTTGCCCACCCCATTCAAACCTATCAATAGCGAAAATTGGTCTTGCGACTCATCATTAACTCGATTAAACGGCGAAGACAAATCTATTACCGTTTCGCTTTTCCCCTTTATACAAACTGTTATAGACAACAAACGAAATATCTTATCAATGGTTGTTTTCTTTGGAAACTCATTATGTACATAAAGATTATCCAACACTCTATTACAATTTACCGTATTGATACCCTCACGTTCAGGATAATAGTTTACATATTCTTCCAAACAAGAAACTAATTCTTTATCAACTTCACATTTGTCCAAATCCGTAGTATCATAGCCATAGCATTTTAAGATACTATAAAGGCGTTCCAATTGCACATTGAGAAGTTTAGATAATTCTGAAATATTCATGTTGCTTATTAATTCTTTATTTTATACTGCGATGTAAGAGTTCCGCATTGCAGATCTCAAAAAACAGTAACTTTGCACGTTGGCATTAATTATTTTCATATTGAGGCAAGCACACAAGTTTTAACCCACCATCAACTCATGCCGATGGAGATTATTCCTTGATTAGATTGTAAATTTTCTATGGCTATGTCTTAGGAATCGGTATTCTCTTGTTTCCCTAATAAGTATATGAAGTTATAGCCCACTAATGTTTCGTAACAAGGGAGGTACATCTTAATCTGATTAAATTTTAATTTACGGCGCAAAGATAATGAACTTTATCCTTGGGAACAATACGGTGTTCATCATCATTCTTATGAGCCTTCTTTACTAACCTATCGTTACAGAGCCTGTATTTAACACCTTATGAGAGCCATCTGCATAAAAGATTTGAACCCTTGTCATCTCTTTAGGAATTCGTTTATACACCTCTATTGGAAATACTCTAACATTTCCGCATAGCCTACAATATTTTTTCAACAAAATGTTGAATTTATAGTAAATAGGATTGCTCTCGAAAACTTTCTTTACAGCTTTTTTTCCTTCCTCGATACCATCCTGAAGTTTGTATGTTTGAGATACTTTCTTTTTGTGAGTTGCAGAAAGAGATAGGGAACTTTCAATATGACTAGTAACAACAGAATCCAATTGGCTTCTTAAAGATGCAAGTTTGCCAGTTTCTAATCCTACATTTGCACTATTTTTGAATTCTGCTCCAGCCTTTACTATGCATTCCTTTGTATATTCATAGGAATATTCCTGTGTATACTCTGACGAATCGAAAGCTAACTGTGTTTTCCAGTTCTCTTCAAATATATAGTTTTTGTTTACAAGTTCTACTGAACATACCGTATATTTATATATTCCCATCCGAGTCTTTATCGGATTGAAAATGCTTAAAGGACGTTCTTCACCAAGTTGCTCGATAATTCCCACTTCATATTGGGTATAGGCAACCATTACTTTTCCTGGCAGTTCTGAAATATGAGATTTTTCCAAATAATCACTATATCCCATCTTTGCAGCTTTCATGATATCAGAGCGATCAGCTTCACCTGTTAACAAAACTGCTTTTATACTCGGATTGATGCTTTTGATTTTCTTGTATAAATCAGTGCCATTCATTTCTGGCATACGTTCATCAAGTACTACTACTTTTATAGAACCTGTCCTAATAATCTCCAAAACCTTATTAAGGTCAGAATATGCTTCTGTCCCCAACCCATATTTAGTTGCTATCAAATCTGCAAATGTTTGTGCTGCCGCCAAATCATCATCGACAACAAGCACTTCTATATTGTTACTCATTGCTTTTTTATTTAATTGGTATTTCGAAATATATTCTTTTATTCTGTTTGTAACATTTCAACTTACCAAGTTTTCTTGTTGACAGTAGATGCCTTACTGTATATAGTCCCAATCCATAATGACCAGGCTTACTGGAATATCCGTCTGTTTCCATACAATCAACATCAATCTCACCTCTGTATGTATTCGACACTCTAACAATACCATTCCTCTCTATCAATTCTATAGTTGAACCATCGGAAGAAGCTGTTACTGCGTTAGACAAAATTGGCAATATTAAAGACATCACAAAATAATTGCTGTATGTTGAATATGAATCTTGGATATTAGTATGCAAGTCAAGTTTTTTCTTTTCACGATTCATATACAATTCAAACGACTCGTTGACAAGTTCCCGTAAACCAAACTTATCGTCACTTTTTGTACATAGATAAATCTCACGATAAGTTTCTAGAATGCCTTTACATATAGTAACACCTGTATTAATTCTTTCAAGATAGTTATACAAGTTTTTATCTGACTTTTTAGAATTGAAACATGTTCGTAACAAGTCTGAATTAGCCTCAATGCTTGCCAATGGTGTAGCTATAAAATGGGTTAACTCACGAATAAGCATGATATTTGTATGTGAAGAATTATTCGCTGTACTCCTTAAGTTCTCTGTTTCCATCAAGGTATCCATCTTGGCTGTCAATTGCTGCAAAGCCTCTAACATAGTTCTATTATACTTACCATCTTTTTTTTCTGCCCCTACAACCCCTTGAATTCTGACCTGATTAATTTCATGAAGCAAATACTCTAAATGACTTTCCATCTTATCATTTTGCTCTGCCAATCTCTCTGTCAGTTCTTCTATACTTTTCCTCATCAACACATTTCCAAAAGAATTTTCAATACTTGACGTTTTAGAAGAGGTATTTTCTTTAGGAATCTCCACATAATTGATTTCTTTTCTTCTAAGCATCAATGCAAAGAAAGCCAAGATAACGGCAATTGGAATCCATATAGAATATAATGACTCTGGCATGGCAAACGAAAAATTTCCATAATAGGGTAAATCATGCTTTATCGTCATACTAATATGAGCAAACCACAAAGTTGCTATTATTCCAAGAGTCAGCAATGTGCTAAATAAATAATGAGGATTTCGCCTAACATGGAATATAAAAATCAAGAAAAGAGACACCCCCATAATTCCTTCAGCAATCCAAAATGCAAGACTTAGTTTTTCCAATGGCAGTACATTACCACCCACTATAGGCACTATCCCTAACAAAATTACAGAAAAAACCACCAAATAACTTGCACTCCCCACATCATCTTCTTCATCACGAATGAAGGTAATGAAAAAGATAAATGCAGGGGCTACAGCAATCACACTAGTCAGGACAAATAAAATCCAAAAATATATTGTTTCTATCATAGTTTCTTAATGATTTCGTGCAATAAGAAGAGATGCGTTATTCGCTTGTTATTATCTGATTCTGTTTGAAATCAAGATTTAAAAAAGGCAGATTATCAGAAGCACGTATTGTTGTCACTTCATAAATTGCCAAATTATCATTCCAATCATTGACATTCACATACTTCAACAAACTCTCTTCCCCATAAAGAGACTTGTCGCAATTTTTAAAGTTGTAACTTTCCCATCTCCACCATCGCGCTGATAATAAAGTAAGCGTCCAAAAATATTACAACAGCATATACCCATGTATAACTATTTAAATATTTTAAAATTATTTTGGTCAGCAAAAGCTTGTATCTTAGCATATAATGCCGTTTGTTGTAAACTCTGCTTTTCATACGCCACATATAAACTTCTCTCAAAACTTTCAGCATTAGCCAAAGCAGTAAGCTTTATTTTCTTTTTAAGCAATAGTGTTAATATCAAAGTAACATCATGTCCATTAAGAAATTTCCATTCATCATACTCCGCAGTATTCTCTTGTTCTAATAGAGAAGCTACTTCAACAGGTAGCACTTTCTCATTGGTCTTATTTCTAGACCAATTCACTATATACTTTATAAGTGCCTCATCAGAAACATAAGTCATACTACGACTATTTAAAATCTTCTCATATTCCGGATAAGAAAAGTCCTTATTTTTATTCATTTTACGAAATACCAACTTTAAGTTGTTCTTCTTTACTACCATTCGCAACCTTGCTATTTTATCAACAATAATTTTTACTTCATCTAACACATGCACATTATTTGCTTCTTCGTATTCCTGGTATTTTCCACGAGGGTCAAACAAATTGATTGCCTTCTCATAATCACCCGAATGATAAATCATCATCTCCAAGTCATGATCATCAGTCATAAAAATATTGGGATGAACTTTCTTTTGCTCAGGAATATAAGCGTGAAAATCCAAATCTACGACACCTATACATAGATTGTTCGCATCTATGTTTTTAGAGACAGTCTCTACAACATTTTCCCAGCCGTTGCAAGCAACTATCTTTACATTTTTGCCATCCAAGAAATTACGCCACAAACAAGAGTCTGAAGAACCTTCAACATAGAAATAGCAACCTTTGAAACTTTTATTTTGACTAGCCGCCACCTGATTTGCTCCAGAGGAACGACTTGGAACATATCCCTTCTTACTCATAAGTCAAATTTTGAACTAAATCATAATTATCCCCAACAAAATCAGGAGAATGTGTTGCAATCAGCATCTTCATGCCATTTTGCTTAACAATATCTTTAAAATCATCTAACATCTGCTGCAACCATTCCAAATGCAAAGAGATTTCAGGCTCATCTATCAAGACTAAACTACACTTGTCGCAATTAAAAATTAAATCATAGAAAAGTACAATCTCGTTCTGTTCACCTGAAGAAAGTCTATCGGTCGGTATTACTCTATTTCTATTTTTCAATGAAGTTACAATAAAGCCTTTTTCTGTATTGACACTAACGATTTTTGAACTTAGACGTTTATTGATTATGCGCAAGAATAATGAGACTTTGTTAGCTGCATCTTGATACTTATCTATTTTTCTATTACTATCTTTTATATAAAGTCTAATAACATTTAGAAGAGTTTTATCTTGATTGGCATTCAAAATTGCATCCACATCTATTGCTTCTTCTATCTTATCTATAAATCCCACTTCCGACATGGAACTACGTTGTTGCTCTAATCGTTCTAGTTCACAGACTAGTTTATCCGTCTCATATTTTTTATTTCCTTTAAGTTGTTCTACCAATCTTGTAGGAAAGGTTCTATCTAATTCGGCAGCATATTTACCAGCATTAGACAATTCCTGAGATATATAATTAGATAGTTGACGAGAATATGCCAAGACTTTCAAGTCCACACTTTTTCTTCCATTATAAGATATTTGGAAAAGTCTCTGCGTCCCTATCATGTGGACTTTGGAGTTGTTAAAAATTCTCTTATACCAATCAGGTAACACATCTTCACTAACTTCAAAGATTTCACTACCATAATATTGCCTTAGTTCATCCAAATTCAATGTCATGTGTGAACGCATGTCTATCCATTTATTTGGAGATATTTCATGAACAAATGAAGGTGTTGAAACTACAACATCATCCACAGATACTTCAAAAGTTTCATTATCCCTAGAGGATGAATCTATCATAATTTTGTCTTCACCTTCCTTTGTATAGGTTATACGACCGTCTTTCCTATTTTTAAACCATATTACTACTTTATCAAAATCAAAAGACAGCAAGGTTCTAAAATCATCCTCATAAATAGCCTTTATTATACTAAGGATTACCGTCTTGCCTACTCCATTATCACCCATAATAATAGAAATAGAATCAGACAGGTCTATTTCATGATTTATCTCACCAAACAAACCATTTATTGCTATCTTCCGAATATCCATAAACACTTATTTTTTCCAATTACTAAATTTCTTATTCCCCTTAAAAATAACGTAAACCACCAATACAGCGTCCCCACTATTTATCAGTGGGTTAGCCATACCAATA